>Ga0308168_1001712_pt1 | contig 19270 bp, 15 predicted proteins | sample PhyCR2_FD_202133 | JGI IMG/M metagenome (GOLD analysis project Ga0308168, IMG submission 202133) | Phyllosphere microbial communities from UC Gill Tract Community Farm, Albany, California, United States - DLSLRC.R2 | ecosystem: Host-associated > Plants > Phyllosphere > Unclassified | place: USA...
CGCAGGCCCAGCGCATCTAGGGTCTGATCGGGGTTGGCGAAAAGGTCGCTCATGATATTCTCAGTCATTATGTTACGGACGGCGTCTATTTTAGCGCCAGTCGTTGCGTGTGCAAGGATTGCCTGCAACGATAACGTTTGCGTTAAAATTAACCATTGCATTAGCAGGTCAAAGCGGTAATATGCCGCGAATTCGCCTGAGCGAAACACAGACAAATTTTCATGGGTTCCCTCACCCCAATCTAAAAAGGCTGACAACAATGATCGCTTTTTCTACGCGCCAGCGCACCCACGCGCTGGTCTGGCTGTCCCTTTTCCATTTGCTGGTGATCACCTCCAGTAACTATCTGGTGCAGCTGCCGGTGGCAATTTTTGGTTTGCACACCACCTGGGGCGCGTTCAGCTTCCCATTTATCTTCCTGGCGACTGACCTGACGGTACGGATTTTCGGTGCCCCACTGGCACGACGCATTATCCTTGCCGTGATGATCCCGGCGCTGTTTATCTCCTATACCATCTCCGCACTGTTTTATCAGGGCGAATGGCAGGGCTTCGCGGCGCTGGAAGAGATGAATCTGTTTGTTGCCCGCATCGCCTGCGCCAGCTTTATGGCCTATGCGCTCGGCCAGATCCTCGATATCCACGTGTTCAACCGCCTGCGCCAGAAAGCCGCCTGGTGGATGGCTCCGGCAGCGGCGATGTTCCTCGGCAATATCAGCGATACCCTCGCTTTCTTCTTTATTGCCTTCTATAAAAGTCCTGACCTGTTTATGGCCACCCACTGGGTGGAGATCGCCCTGGTGGATTACAGCTTCAAAGTGCTTATCTGTATGGTGTTCTTCCTGCCGGCTTACGGCGTGCTGCTGAATGCCGCGCTGAAACGATTAGCAGAGAAATCCAATAGCACCCGCGTCAACTTCGGTTAATCTGAGGTTTGAACTCAGGCCGGTATATACCCCAAGTCATTCGAGCTGCAGCCAACACCGCTGCAGCGTGAAGTACAACGGGTATAAGTTGCTTTTGAAGGCTGAATACGATTGTATAAGCACCTGATCTCTACGCGACCAATGTGAAAGGAACCCTGATGCGTAACTTACTGAAATATGCCGGAATCGCGCTGCTGGTAGCTGGACTGGCTGCCTGTGATGGCAAGAAAGATGAGAAAGCTGCCGCCGATGACAATGGCGTCAGCAGCAGTCAGTCCAATCAGAATGTCACTCTGATGGATGGCAAACTGAGCTTCACCCTGCCGGCAGGCATGTCTGACAAGAGCGGTAAGCTCGGCACTCAGGCAAACAATATGCACGTCTATGCGGATGAGTCAGGGCAGAAAGCGATCATCGTGATTGATGGTGAGAGCTCGAACGAAGGGCTGGATGTGCTGGCAGGTCGTCTTGAAGCGCAGCAGCGTAACCGCGATGCACAGCTTCAGGTCGTGACCAACAAAGCGATTACCGTGAAAGGCCAGCAGTTACAGCAGCTGGACACTGTGATCTCTGCCAATAACCAGTCTTCATGGTCTTCTGTGGTTCTGGGTAAAGTCGATGGCAAGTTGCTGACACTGCAGATCACGCTGCCTGCGGAAAACCAGCAGCAGGCACAAACCGAAGCCGAAAGCATTATCAGCACCATTCAGCTGAAATAATCTGATGGCGTAAAAAAAGCCCCCCACACCTCTGGTGCGGGGGGCTTTTTATCGGCTCTTACAGCCCGGCGTGTTCGCGAATATACTTACGCGCTTTTACCGCATACTCAAATGGGTTAGCCAGAGCAGGGTCCTGCTCCGCTTCCACCACCATCCAGCCTTTGTAGCCGAAATCGTCGAGAATTTTAAACCCGGAACGGTGAAGGTGCCTTTCTTCACGCCATCAAGGAATGACAACTTCTGGCTCTTCACCTGCGCCACAACCTCATCACGCACGTCTTTTAAGTGCACGTGGTTAATGCGCGGCAGGTATTTCGTCAGGATGGCCAGCATGGCTTCCTGGGATCCTTCAGAGTAGTAAGCGTGGCCGGTATCGAACAGCAGATAAACATCATCGTTGGTCTCGGCCATAAAGCGATCCACCTCGGCAGTGGTCTGAATACCGGTGCCCATATGGTGATGCAGACCCACGGTCATGCCCTTCTCAGCCGCCAGTTTCGCCAGCTCGTTATAGCCTTCCACCGTCAGACGCCACTGTTCATCGGTAAAGTGAGGTTTCTCTTCAAGCACCGCTTTGGTGGTGCCCTGGATGCTCAGGCTCTGCTCTGAACAGCCAATCACTTTTGCCCCCATCGCATGCAGGAAATCACGATGGTTGATGAATTCATCAATGGTTTTCGCTTTATCGCCGTTAGCAAAGAAGGTGCTGAACCAGGCATTGACGATCTCAATACCACGGATGTCCAGCATCGGCTTCAGCACGGCCGGATCGCGCGGGTATTTACTGCCCACTTCACTGCCGGTAAAACCTGCCAGCGCCATTTCACTGACGATCTGCTGGAAGGTATTCTCACTACCCAACTCAGGCATGTCATCGTTGGTCCAGCCGATCGGTGCAATAGCCAGTTTGACGTTATCTTTATTCATGGTGTTACCTCAAAGGTTCACCGGGCGACTACTGCCGCCCCGCTTTATTTTCTCAGCAGCTCACGCTCGATCAGTTCGCGTGTTTCCACTGCCTGACGATTCATTTTTTCCGGGTAACCGAACAGCGAAGAGGCAATAATTGACTCACCACCGACTTTGAATGTGCGGTTAGCAAAGTCCATATCACGCAGCGTCTGGAACAGCGTCTGGAAATCGACTTCCCCTTCGCCCACACCCACGTGCTGGTGAATCGTGGCATCAACGCCAGGCGGGTTCACAATATAGCGGCAGTGTTTAGTGTGGTTCATGGTGTCCGCGATCAGCACGTGCGACAGGTCGACACCGGAATATTCCAGCATGCTTTTCACATCCCCTTTCCCTTTGTCGTAGAAGAAGGTGTGTGGCACGCTGTACAGATACTTGACGTTCTCACTGCGGAACGATTTCACCATGTCGGCGGTTTCATTGCTCTCTTCGCAGAAATCCCACGGATGGGACTGGATTTCGATGCGGATGCCTTCACGTTCGACGATAGGCAGCAGCTCTTCCATCGAGCGATAGAACATCTCTTCACAGATTTCAGGTTCGTTCGGGTTACCAGAAAGCTCGGTATTAATCACCTGCACACCGGTTTCAACCGCGATCTCAATCATGCGTTTCCAGTTTCTGACGGCGGCCTGACGGCGCGCTTCGTCCGGACCGGACCAGCGGTACACAACGATATAAGAGGAGATTTCCAGCCCGGTCTCACGCAGCGCGTTTTTGTACTCGGTGATGATTTCACGGCTGGCTTTGGGATGTTTGTAGAACGGGTTGATCTGCGGATGCGGGGACTGCTCAATATATTTGTAGCCCCAGTCAGCCACCTGGTGAACCATTTTTGTGATGCCTAAATCTCGAATGACATCAACATCAAAGGCAATTTTCATCAGACTCTCCGTGATAAATCAGTACGCTGTTTTACGGTGATCCCCCGCCATGTCGACGGGGGTTAAGCGCGTCCGGCCTATAACCTGGCGATCAGTTATTGTAGAAAGCCGGGCGCTGCGGCAGTTCCACCGGCTCAATCGCACCGCTTTCCTGCGCTTTCAGGCAGGCATCGGCAGCGACAGAAGCAGCATAGCCGTCCCAGGCGGATGGCCCGGTCAGCTTGCCTGCGGTGGCGTCGTTAATAAATGCCTGTAATTCAACATCGTAGGCATCAATGAAACGGTCTTTCCAGTCGGTCAGGATAGACGTAGACAGTTTGGCGTCTTTACGCATTTGTACGGCGGACGGCTCTGGCAGTTTGGCGATACCTTCTTCACCCACCACTTCACACTGAATGTCATAACCGTAAGCACAGTTCACGAAGATCTCCACGTCGATGCGAATGCCCTTACGGGTTTCAAACAACACCACCTGAGGATCACGCAGTTTAGCGTGGGTTTTCGACGTGGAACGTGGGAACACCACCTGTACCGATTTGTAATCATCTTCGGTCAGCCAGCGCAGCACATCCAGCTCGTGGATCAGCGTGTTGGTGATCGCCATATCGGTGGTATAGCTTTCCGGCACGGTGGGGTTACGGTGCGCGCAGTGCAGCATCAGCGGCTCACCGATTTCGCCTTTGGTGATCACCTCTTTCAGCGCACGATAGCCGCTATCGTAGGGGCGCATAAAGCCAACCTGCACCAGACGTTTACCAAATTTGATTTCGGCATCAACGATGCGACGGCAACCTTCCGCGCTCATCGCCAGTGGCTTTTCGCAGAATACCGGCTTACCGGCTTCAATCGCCGCCAGGGTGAACTCTTCGTGAGTCGGGTCCCAGGAGGTCACCAGTAGCGCATCAACGTTCGGTGATTTCACCACGTCATGGCCGTTGGCAAACACTTCCGCTTCAATACCAATGCGTGCCAGGGCCGCTTTGGCACCCTCTACGTTGATATCCGAAACCGCCACCACCTGCGCGCCCTGCAGTACTTTACTGCAACGACGGATATGTTCCTGGCCGATAGCGCCCGTTCCGATTACACCTAATTTTAATGTCATGACAGATCCTTACATGTAGGGGGATAAGAGCGGGCGAAATAAAAATGCCCGTTAAATAAACAACAAATGTTTATACCCAAAATAATTCTCGCTGCAGGAAGGCGGCAAGCCTGCGAATCCCCAGGAGCATAGATAACTATGTGACTGGGGTGAACAGGCGCAGCCAACGCACCTGCAGCGTGAGGAATGAAGGGTATAATTAATATTCACGCGCCTGGTCGATATGTTCGTTCAGCATCTGGGCCACGGCGTCTACGCGCTCTGATGTGGACACCTGGGCACCGCCTACGCGCCACCAGCTGAAGTATTTGTGGATCATGGTTTTTGGCAGAACTTTAATATCAATCAGCGTTGATACCGTCTGTTTCTGCGCATCAATCAGCGCCGCCTGCAACTGCTCCAGGGTGGTGACGCGATAGGTTTTACAGCCGTAGCCACCGGCGATAGCGGCGAAGTCGACCGGCACAAAGCCGCCGTTCAGTTTGCCGCCGTCGGCATTACGGAAACGGAACTCGGTAGTGAAGCTATCCATACCGTGTTCCATCTGCAGGTTGTTAATACAACCGTTAGTCATGTTATCCAGCAGGATCACGTTGATCTTCGCGCCTTCCTGGATCGAGGTCACCAATTCGGAGTGCAGCATCATAAAGGAGCCATCACCGACCAGAGTGAAGACCTCACGATGCGGCTCGGCCAGCTTAACGCCCAGTGAAGCGCTGACCTCGTAGCCCATGCAGGAATAGCCATACTCGACGTGATAGCTGTTGTAATCTTTGGTACGCCACATCCGTTGCAGGTCGCCCGGCAGGCTGCCCGCTGCCGCGACAATCACTGAATCCTTTGGGAGGCGCTCATTGAGCGTACCCAGTACGCTGCTCTGCGTCAGGAAGGAGTCAGTCAGGCGGTTAAACTCAGCCCACACCGCTTCGCGATCCATATGATCATCAATTTCCGGCACATAGTCGGTGCCGCTGTAGACCGAAGAATAAACACGCTGAGTCTCTTTCAGCAGTTTGCTCTGCGCCTGTGACACTTTTTCGCCCCAGCCATTGCTGAAGCCGGTTGCTGCCAGACGGCCGTCGAGGGCAGTCAGGGCTTCCTGCGCATCGGCCACCACCTGAACAGCATCCAGTTTGTAGGCATCAAAGTTGCTGACGTTAATGTTGACGTAGCTGACGTCCGGATTCTGGAAAATCCATTTCGAGGCGGTGGTGAAGTCGGTGTAACGCGTACCGATACCAATCACCAGGTCAGCTTCTTTTGCCAGCAGGTTCGCCGCCAGACAGCCTGTTTCGCCCACACCGCCAACGTTCAGCGGATGGTCAGACACGATGGTGCCTTTGCCTGCCTGAGTTTCAGCGAAGGGAATGTTGTAGCGTTCAGCAAAGGCGCGCAGTGCATCACCCGCGCCCGAGTATTTCACCCCGCCGCCACAGATGATCATCGGTTTTTTCTTACCGGCAATCAGTGCGATTGCATCAGCCAGCTGGCCTTCGGTGGGCAGGCGACGCTCCAGGCGGTGGACGCGTTTCTGGAAGAAGTAGTCAGGGAAGTCATAGGCTTCACCCTGCACATCCTGCGGCAGTGAAATCGTAACCGCGCCCGTGTCGGCCGGATCGGTCAACACACGCATGGCATTAATACAGGCGGTCATCAGCTGCTCCGGGCGGCTGACGCGGTCCCAGTATTTGCTGACGGCGCGGAAAGCATCATTGGTGCTGATGCTCAGATCGTGACTTTGCTCAATCTGTTGCAGAACCGGGTCCGGCTGGCGGGTGGCAAACACATCACCAGGCAGCAGCAGCAAAGGAATACGGTTGGCGGTCGCGGTCGCGGCGGCTGTCACCATGTTCGCGGCACCCGGACCGACGGATGAGGTACAGGCGATAATTTCGCGGCGCAGTTTCTGTTTGGCAAAACCGATGGCCGCATGCGCCATGCCCTGCTCATTACGACCCTGGTAGACCACCAGATCGCCGCTATCCTGTTCCAGCGCCTGGCCTAAGCCCAGTACGTTACCGTGGCCGAAGATAGCGAAAATACCTTTAACAAATTTGGTTTCAACGCCGTCTACCGACAGATACTGGTTGTCCAGGAATCTGACCAGAGCCTGTGCTGTGGTTAATCTGATCTTGCCCATTTGCTCTTCCTTTCAGTATCGGTGGCCACATCATAAGGTCCACCGAGGTTCGCATTTGTGGTCGCCTTGGGATCAAAACGGCGACAGCTATAAGTGAAACGTGAGCCGATTATAAACAAATATTTTTTTCACTAAACACAATTACAGAAGAAACATTTCATTTTGCGAGTGAGATCAAATTCTACGGTGCAACGGGGGGAAAAGGGGTGATTTACATCGGGTAAATGAAACGATAACAATACCTTTACTCCCAAAAGAGAAAAATCGTTTCACTTCAATATGTTCCCTGATGCGCGTTAAGAAAGTTGAGAGGCCGCTCACATCTCTGTAATGCCGTGAAACGCCACTGCCCCATCGGGTAGCGAAATCCACGATGCAAGAGTTTTAACCACCTCACACTTTTGGGGCAATAATTTCATTTCATATTGAATTTGGAATTTTTATTCCTCATACTTCGCTACATGTTAGATCCGGATGTGATCGGGCTGATGGCTCCGATCTGCTGGAAACGCTCAACAGCATCGGCACTACCCACAATCATTGACGTGGCAGTTAAACGGCAAGGAGGCAGGGTAAAAAACAGAGGAAACAACAGGTATGAGTACACAACAGAAGCCGCTCGATGTGATTTGTATCGGGCGCATCGCTGTCGACCTTTATGGCCAGCAAATCGGTGCGCGCCTTGAAGATGAGACCTCCTTTGCAAAGTATCTTGGTGGCTCCTCTGGCAATGTTGCTTATGGCACAGCGATTCAGGGTCTGAAATCTGCCATGCTGGCACGTGTCGGTGATGAACACATGGGCCGCTTCCTGCGCGAAGAGTTACAACGCGTGGGCTGTGATACCCAGAGCCTGATTACGGATAAAACCCGCCTGACCGGCCTGGTGATCCTCGGGATCAAAGATCAGGAAACCTTCCCGCTGGTGTTCTACCGCGATAACTGCGCCGATATGGGTCTGGTCACGGATGATATCCAGGAAGATTACATCGCCTCCTCGCGTGCCGTTGCCGTCACCGGTACGCACCTGTCGCATCCTGATACCCGCGCCGCCGTGCTGAAAGCGCTGGATATTGCACGTCGTCATGGTCTGCGTACCGCACTGGACATCGACTACCGTCCGGTTCTGTGGGGCCTGACCTCACTGGGCGATGGCGAAACCCGCTTTGTGGAATCCGAGCGTGTCACGCAGCAATTGCAGGAAGTGCTGCACTATTTCGATCTGGTGGTGGGAACAGAAGAAGAGTTCCACATTGCGGGTGGCAGCACCGACAGCCTGACCGCGCTGAAAAATGTGCGTAAAGCAACAAAAGCCACGCTGGTGTGCAAACGTGGCCCGCTGGGTTGTGTGGTATTTGAAGGCGAGATCCCGGACAGCTGGGAACAGACCAAACTGCAAACCGGCGTGCGCGTTGACGTGCTGAACGTGCTGGGTGCAGGCGATGCCTTTATGTCTGGCCTGCTGCGCGGCTGGCTCAACGATGAAAGCTGGGAGCAGGCCTGCCGTTACGCGAATGCCTGCGGCGCGCTGGTTGTTTCCCGCCACGGCTGCGCCCCGGCCATGCCGACCAAAGAAGAGCTGGACGACTTCCTGAGCCGCGACAAAGACGTGAAACGTCCCGATCTCGACAGCCGCCTCAACCACCTGCATCGCGTGACCACCCGCAAGCAGCAGTGGAACGAACTGAACATCTTTGCTTTTGACCACCGTAAACAGCTGGCCGATATGGCAGCAGAAGCGGGCGTCAGTGATGCACGTATCCCCGATCTGAAACTGCTGCTGTTACAGGGCGCGCAGGCTGCGGCGAAAGAAGCCGGTCTGGACGATGGCCGCTGCGGTATCCTGGCAGACACCACTTATGGTCAGCCCGCGCTAAATGCCATTACCGGTAAAGGCTGGTGGATTGGTCGCCCTATCGAATTACCCAGCTCACGTCCGCTGCGTCTGGAGCACGGCAACATCGGTTCTCAGCTGATCGACTGGCCGCAGGAGCACGTGGTCAAATGTCTGACCTTCTATCATCCGAAAGACAGCGCAGAGATGCGTCAGGAACAGGATGAGCTGATCCTCGATGTGTGGAACGGCTGTAACAAGTCTGGTCATGAGCTGCTGCTGGAAGTGATCCTGCCGGAGAGCAACCCGGATAAAGATGAGAAAAACTATCTGGAGATCCTCACCCACTTCTACAGCCTGGGCATTCAGCCTGACTGGTGGAAGCTGCCTCCGCTGTCACACGCCAGCTGGGAAGCCATCAGCGCGCTGATTGAAAAGCACGATCCACATTGCCGTGGCATTCTGCTGCTGGGCCTGGATGCACCGGAAGCTGAACTGAAAGCAGGCTTTGCTGCAGCCGCGAAATCACCGTGGGTGAAAGGCTTTGCCGTGGGTCGCACCATCTTCGGCCAGCCATCACGTCAGTGGTTGCAGGGTGAGCTGGATGATGCCGCACTGATTGAGAAGGTAAAAAGTAACTACCTGACGCTGATCGGCTACTGGCGTGAGGCGCGTCCGGCGAAATAAAACGCCGTACAGCCGTCCGTAAATGTACGGTACGGCCACAAGGGTGACCTGGTACAGGGTCACCCTTTTTTTTTGAAACGAATTTATTATTTTGCCCGGCGCACGCGGAAGGTTACGATTTTGTGAACTGATTCCCAACCCTGATGAAATAGAAGCTGCTGCTTTCGTCATCAAGTGAAATTTTTTGTTCATCTGGTAGAATAACGCACAGAAGAACACTATTTTACTTTTGCGAGCCGTTAATGACTAATAATCCGACCCAACTTTCTCTGTTGCAGGACGATATCCGTCGCCGCTACGACACTCTCAGTAAACGCCTGAAGCAGGTGGCTCGCTATATTCTTGATAACAGCAACAGCATCGCCTTTGATACCGTTGCCTCTATCGCTCAGCAGGCTGATGTCCCACCCTCTACGCTGATCCGCTTCTCAAATGCTTTTGGGTTTAGTGGTTTCAATGAAATGAAGCAGGTGTTCCGCCAGCATCTGATGGAAGAGACGGTCAACTATACAGAACGTGCACGTTTGTTCCGCCAGACCGCTACCGATGAAACGGCCAGCGCACCGGAAAGCCCGGCAGAAATCCTCAATGTGTTCACGATGGTCAACTCGCAGGCGCTGCAACAGCTGGCGATGCAGATCAATCCTGAGCAGCTGGAAAAAGCGGTGAAGATGCTGGATGAGGCTGACAACATTTACGTTATCGGTTTACGCCGTTCATTCAGCGTGGCGTCCTATCTGACTTACGCTCTGCGTCATCTGGAGCGCCGCGCGTTTCTGATCGACGGCCTGGGCGGTATGTTTGCCGAGCAGCTGAGCATGGTGAACCCGAAAGACGTGGTGATTGCCATCAGTTACTCACCGTATGCACGCGAAGCCGTTGAGCTGGTGGAACTGGGCGCAAAACGTGGTGCACATCAGATCGCGATTACCGACAGCCAGGTCAGCCCACTCGCCGCCTTCAGTGATGTCTGTTTTGTGGTGCGTGAAGCGCAGGTGGATGGTTTCCGTTCCCAGGTCGCCTCGCTGTGCCTGGCCCAGACGCTGGCCGTGTCGCTGGCACTGACCAACGTCGACCCGAATAAACCCCGCCCATAAAAAAACGGGTAGCCTGTGAGGGCCACCCGTTTTATCGCTCGTTTTAACATCAACCTTTTCTTACGCCATCGGGCGAGGCATACCGCGCCCCTACGTCAATGGCGGTTTCGTAGGGGTCAGGCATGCCTGACCCGCAACGATCGGCCATGCGAGATTATCCTTTGCGGGGATACTCATCGCTGTTCACCCAGGCATGATCTTTCTCCCAGGTAAATTTCCACAGTCGCACCGGCCCGGCCATCACGTTCAGGTAATAGTTGTCATAACCTGCAACGGTCGACATCGGATGATAACCGCGCGGAACGGTGACCACATCCTGATTGTAAGGCGCCATACAGACATCCAGCGAACGGTCGTCGGTATAAACACGCTGCATCGCGAAACCGCGATCCGGGTTGAAACGATGGTAATAAGTTTCTTCCAGGTAGGTTTCATCAGGTGAATCTTCCTGATCGTGTTTATGGCTTGGGTACGAACTGGTATTCCCTTCGTCGGTATACACTTCCACCACCAGCAAGCTGTCCGCTGGCTTATTGTCAGGCAGAATGTTGTGTACCAGGCGTTTGTTATTGCCTTTACCACGCTGCTCAACACCCACATCTTCAGGCGCGATCAGACGCGCAGGCAGTTTGCCTTCCGTCGCCGGTGCACTGCACACCGCCAGCTCAAGGTCAGATTCTGCGACCACGACAACCTGTTCGTTGTGCGGAACATACACAGAGTAAGGGGGAGTGCGTTCAAACGGTGACATACGTTTGCCGATGTTCGGGAACTCAGCCTGAAGGGTTTTCACGGAGGCAAGCCCTGCAACCAGCACCAGGCACAGCTCTTTGCTGCCGCTCTCAAGCGTCAGCGTCTGGCCCTTCTTCAACTGGTATGCATCAAAACCAACATAGCGCCAGCCAGCGCTTTCCGGGGTGACGTGCTGGATACGGCCCTGCGCATCCGGCTGTTTTACTTTGGATAGCAATGACATACAGCCTCTCTGTTCACAGGGGCGAGGCGCACCTCGCCCATATTCAATTATCCCAGCGTAGGCATGCTGAACTCAGATACGGTTTTCTGACCGCTCGGCCAGCGTACGGTGGCCGTTTTCATGCGGGTGTAGAAGCGCACACCATCCGGCCCGTGCACATTCAGTGCCCCAAACACGGAACGTTTCCAGCCGCCGAAGCTGTGGAAGGCCATGGGTACCGGAACCGGTACGTTAACGCCAACCATGCCCGCCTGCACTTCACGTACGAAGTCGCGACCGGTATGACCATTGCTGGTGAAGATGGCGCTGCCGTTACCGAATTCGTGGCTGTTCACCAGGTCCAGTGCCGTTTTGTAGTCAGGTGCACGAACGATGCTCAGTACCGGTCCGAATATCTCTTCACGCCAGATCACCATATCCGTGGTGACGTTATCGAACAGCGTACCGCCAACGTAGTAGCCATCAGGATTGCCTTCCACCTGAATGCCACGACCATCAACCACCAGTTTCGCGCCTTCTGCTTCACCTTTGTCGATGTAGCCCAGCACTTTCTTCTGGTGCGCAGCAGAAACAACCGGCCCCATTTCGTTTTCGTCTTTGCCTTTGTGAATGCCAGGGCCAACGCGCAGGGCTTTCACCAGCGGAGTCAGCGCAGCAATCAATTTGTCTGCGGTGTCGTCACCCACGGCAACCACAACCGGCAGTGCCATGCAGCGTTCACCGGCAGAGCCAAACGCACCGCCCATGATGGCATTCACCGTCGCATCCAGATCGGCATCCGGCATCACGATCGCATGGTTTTTCGCGGCGCCGAAGGCCTGCACACGTTTACCGTGGGCGCTGGCGGTGGTGTAGATGTGCTCTGCCACGCCGGATGAACCGACGAAGCTCACCGCCTGAACGCGTGGATCTTTGTAGAGCTGTTCAGCATTTTCGTTCGAGCTGTGGATCACGTTGAACACACCATCCGGCAGGCCCGCTTCGGTCAGCAGTTCAGCCATACGTACGGACGCTGACGGGTCAAGTGCTGGTGGCTTCAGCACAAAGGTATTACCGCAGGCCAGCGCAATCGGGAACATCCACAGTGGCACCATCGCCGGGAAGTTGAACGGGGTGATCCCAGCCACAACGCCCAGTGGTTGCATCAGCGAGTAACTGTCAACGCCAGTCCCGACATCAGCAGAGTTCTCACCTTTGATCAGGTGCGGAATACCGCAGGCAAATTCCACCACTTCCAGACCACGGGTCAGTTCACCCAGCGCATCTGACCAGACTTTACCGTGCTCACTGACGATCAACTCGGCCAGCTCATCACGATGCTCTTCCATCAGTGCTTTAAAGTTAAACAGAATACGGGCGCGGCGCAGTGGAGAAGTACGTGACCAGCTATCGAATGCTTCATGCGCAACGGCAATCGCATTGGCGACTTCATCACTGGTGCTCTGCGTCAGTTCGCGCACCGGCTTACCGGTTGCCGGATCGTAAATCGGAATGGTTTCGTTGCTGGCGCTGAAAGACGTTTTACCGCCAATAAAGTTTCCTACGATAGTCATGTGCTGGCCTCTTTGAAGTATGAGTTTCCCTCGCAGGCAGTCTGACGTCATACCGCTGCCTTGCCGGGCAAAACCTTGATTCGTGTTGAGACAGTATAATATTGAAATAAATTTTTCAAATATTTCACTTTAGAAAATTCGTTTTTAGCGGCCTGGATCGCATTTTTCAAGGGGAGAACCCCGGTCGCTTCACCTCAGGAACGAACCCGGGTAAAAAAAGCCCTCAGCTCAGGCGGTGCGCGGAGCAGTCGTTTCAGGACCACGGTCACATAACGCCACGTTTGGCCCCACTAAAACGCCAGGATTACTCTGTATTTATGCTGGCTTTATCCGGTGTTGAGTGAAATTTTGCGAGACGGATCTAAAAATTTAAATTTCATTATTCACTATATATGAAATAAATGTTCTTTTATAAGCAGTGCAGCATCACCGACTGGCCTGGTCACTCAAAAAATGGCTGGCGGGATACCTTGAACGAACCTTTTACCTTCCTACCCTACTCAACAGGAGCCATCAGATGGCTATCGATCCAACCCGTTTTTGTATTAACCGTAAAATTGCACCTGCCCTCAGCATCGAGGCATTTTTCCAGCTGGTGCAAAAGCTGGGTCTGCATAAAGTTGAACTGCGTAACGATATGAAAGGCGGCAGCGTCACCGATAATCTGAGCCACCAGCAGGTTCGCGATCTGGCAGAAAAGTATGGGCTGGAAATTGTCACCATCAACGCACTTTATCCGTTTAACCAGATCAGTGATGACCTGCTGGCACGGGCCGAAAGTCTGCTGAAAGACGCACAGGGCATTGGGGCAAAAGCGTTGGTCATGTGCCCACTTAATGACGGCACAAAAATTTCAGCCGAAGACACGCAGAAGGCACTGAGCACGCTGGCCCCGTTATTTGCGCGCTACGGCGTGGAAGGCCTGGTTGAGCCACTGGGCTTCCCGGTGAGTTCACTGCGCTCCGCAGGTCAGGCGCAGCAGCTGATCCAACAGGCGGGGGTGCCGTTCAAGATGGTGCTGGATACTTTCCACCACCATCTGTATGAAGGCGCTGAGCAGGACTTTGCCGACGGCATTGATGTGGACCAGATTGGTCTGGTGCATCTGTCAGGCGTCATTGATGGCCGCCCGGTGAACGAGCTGACTGATGAAGAACGTCTGATGCTGAGTGGTGATGACCTGCTGAAAAGCGTCTGGCAGGTGCAGCGCCTTGAAGAACTGGGCTACAAAGGTGTTTACGCCTTCGAGCCATTTGCTTCAGTGATGGATAACTGGAGTGCGGCGGATATCGAACGTGAGATCCGCCAGAGCATTGCATTGTTGCAAGGCTGATCCGACACCGGGCGAGGCATGCCTCGCCCCTACGGGATCCCACGCTGTCATAGGGGTCGGGCATGCCCGCCCCGACAGGCGGCAAATATCTTCATCTTATCTGTGTCATTTGACAACGACCCCTTCGGGGGTCGCTTTTTTCAGCCGCAACGTGGCCACCATCGCCAGACAAACCAGCAGCCCGCTCAGCAGATAGATAATCGGCACACCCGCGTAGGTCATCACCAGCCCTGCCAGCGGCCCGGTAATGCCCAGCGCCAGATCCATAAACGCCGTATAGGTTGCCAGCGCACTGCCCTGATTCTGCGGCGGCACCACTTTCACCGCCACCACGCCAATCGCCGGGAACACCAGCGAGAATCCGGCCCCGGTCAGCAGCGCACCGACACGAGCCAGCCACGGGTCCCACGCCCCCCAGACCATAAACAGGCCGATGGCTTCCACCGCAAAACAGACCAGCGCCACATTCAACCCGCCGTGGCGGGCAATGGCATTGGGAAACAGCAGCCGGGTACACACAAAGGCCACGCTGAACAGCGTCAGCGCAAAGGCCGCGCCATCCCAGCCTTTATCCTGATAAAACAGCGTGATAAAGGTCGCAATAACGCCAAAACCCACCGATCCCATTGCCAGGAGCAGGCCAAAACTCCAGATGCGGCCGAGCACAGCGCGGAATGGCAGTGGCTTGCCTTTACTGCTTTTCACCGGGGCTCGTGGTAGCGCCAGAAGAATACCCACCAGCGCAATCGCCGTGATAATCCCTGCCAGCAGCATCAGGCCGCCCCAGTGATAAATGGCCACGCCAAGCGGTGCGCCAATCGCCATCGCCCCGTAGGTGAAAATCCCGTTCCAGGAAATCACCCGGCCAATATGCAGCGAGCCGACGACCCCAACCCCCCACAAGGTTGAGCCCGTCCCGGCAAAGCTCTGCCCAACGCCAAGTATCAGCCGGCCTGCACACAGCAGCAGCAGGCTCAGCAACGGCAGCCCACTGCTCAACCCCGCCAGCAGGTAGCAAATCCCGCTGATAAAGCAGCCGCACAGGCCAACAATTACCACTTTTTTCGGGCCCCACAGGTCGGCATAGCGCCCGGCATGGGGACGACTTAACAGCGTGGTGAAGTATTGCAGGCTGATCACCAGTCCCGCCCAGAAGGCGCTATAGCCCATCACATCGTGGACATAGCCGGGCAGCACGGCCAGCGGTAAACCGATGGTCATATAGCTGGCGAAATTGAACATCACTACGGAGAAAATACGCAGATTTAAGCGAAAGCCACTTAGCGCCGTGGCCCCGGCGGGCTGCTCAGACATGAAAATCCTGCTCGCAGGGAAAAATGGATGAAATACCACTATACCCTAAATAATTCGAATTTCTTCCGCCATAAATCCGTCATACAGCCTCCCTATACTTCCCCGCACAAAGTCCCAAAGAGGATAACAATCTGATGCATGTTCCAACCTCAGTCACACTCGAGGGCATCCACTATGCCTTCGGCACGCAGACGGTGCTCAACCATCTCGATCTTCATATCGAGCCGGGCAGCATTGTCGCTCTGCTTGGCCCCTCCGGCTGCGGCAAAAGTACCATCCTGAAACTGCTGGCTGGATTGCTGCAACCGCAGCAGGGCACGCTGCAATTTGGCGAACGCCTGATTGCCAGCCCGGGCCACTGCTTGCCCCCTGAACAACGCGACATCGGCATGGTCTTTCAGGATTACGCCCTGTGGCCGCATATGAGCGTGGCGCAGAACGTTGCCTTTCCCCTGCTGATGCGCCGGGTGGCTGCGCGCGAACGCGATGAGCGGGTGATGGCCGCCCTGCAACGCGTTGGGCTGGCGGATTTCGCCGGGCGTAAACCCGCCGATCTCTCCGGCGGTCAGCAGCAGCGCGTGGCGCTGGCACGGGCGATTATTGCGGAACCGAAGATTCTGCTGTTCGATGAACCGCTCTCCAATCTTGATCGCGATTTACGTGAATCTCTGTGTCGCGAAATGGCCAGTCTGTTGCGCCAGCTCGGTACGACCGCCGTGTATGTCACCCACGATCGCAGCGAAGCCGAAATGCTGGCTGACCGTATCGTCTGGCTGTCTGCCGGGTCCGTTTCTGCACTTCAAACCGTTACGTCACTCTCTGGGGAACTCGCATGACCTTGTTAAACTCGATGAAAAAAGGAGCACTTTTCGCGATGCTGTTATCTTCCGGCATGATAATGAATGACGCACAGGCGCTGACGGTTTACACCGCGGGGCCGGGATCGCTGGCGAAGAGCCTCGCGGCGGGCTTTGAGAAACAGAGCGGCGTGAAGGTCAATATTTTCCAGGCCACCACCGGCAAGGTGATGGCACGACTGGAGGCCGAGCAGGCAAATCCTCAGGCCGACATCTTGATCTCCGCCTCCTGGGATACGGCCGAAGAGCTTGAGAAGCGTGAATGGCTGCTGCCCTATCAAAGCCCGAATGCCGAAAAGGTGCCCGCTGCGTTCAAAACCGATGCGTATGTGGCCCAGGGCATTTCAGCGCTGGGGATTGTCTGGAACACCAAAAGCGGCACCCCGGAGCCGAAAGAGTGGAACGATCTGACCAGTGCGGCCTTTAAAGACCGCGTAACCACCCCCGATCCCTCACTCTCCGGTGCCTCGCTTGACCTGCTTATCGGCCTGCAAAACAGCATGGGCGACCGCGCCTGGCAGCTGTTCAGTCAGTTGAAGATGAACGGAATGGTGATTGCCGGGCCTAACGCTCAGGCGCTGACCCCGGTGTTACAGGGTGCAAAAGCCGCCGTCTTCGGCGCGGTGGATTACGTCTCCTATAACAGCATTCAGGAGGGTGAAGCGATCAAAGTGATCTTCCCGGCCAGCGGTACGGTGGTGGCACCGCGTCCGATGATGATCCTGAAAAGTACGCAGCACGCGGCCGAGGCCAAAGCCTTTATCGACTATGTGCTGTCGGAAGAGGGGCAACAGAAAGTCGCCGATGCCTGGTTAATGCCCGCGCGTTCTGACGTCGGCGCAAAACGCCCACTGCTCAGTGACCTGAACATCCTGCCAGCCCAAAGCGGCGGTAACGCCGACCGTAGCTCCGTCCTGCAACGCTTTGGCACGCTGTTCAGCCATCCTTAATTCTCCCCGGGCGGCGCCTCTGCGTCGCCCTGCAGGAATCCACGATGACCTCTCGTTTACTTCCACTGCTGACCGTGGCGCTGCTGCTTATTCTGGTCGCTCTGCCGCTGTTGTTTATTCTGCTACAGGCGCTGTTTCCCGCGCTGGCACAGGGATCGCTGGCCGGTGCCTTTACCCCGATCCCGACGCTGCTGGCCGATCCGCAGTTGCCCGCGCTACTCAGCGGTACGCTGAAAACCGGCCTGAGCGTGGCGCTGCTCAGTGCGCTGGTCGGCATTCCTCTCGGCACGCTGCGCGGGCTGTTTCATTTGCCGCTGGCGCGTATCTGGGATCTGCTGCTGCTGATCCCGTTCCTGACTCCACCCTATATTTCTGCCCTCAGCTGGATGCTGGCGCTGCAACATAATGGCTATCTGTATCAGGCGATCGGTCTCGATCTCAACGATCTGCTGTTCAGTCAGAGCGGCATTACGCTGGTGATGACACTGAATATTTTCCCGGTGGTCTACTTTGCCGTGTCGCGCAGCCTGCTGGCGAGTGGTCAGCAGCTGGCCATCGTGGCACGGGTACATGGTGCCAGCGCATGGCGGGCTTTCTGGCACGTGACCCTGCCCATGCTGCTGCCTGCGCTGGCCGCCGGTATCCTGCTGGCCTTTACCCTGGCGATTGAAGAGTATGGCGTTCCCGCCGCGCTCGGCTCACGTGCGGGGGTGGTGATGTTGACTGTCGGTATTGAGGAGCGCCTGGCAGACTGGCCGATCGACCTGCCGGGCTCGTCGCTGCTCTCCATGCTGCTGGTGATGGTAGCGCTGGCCGCGTTCGCTTTACAGAAGAAGCTGGTCGGCAACAAAGATGTCACCAGTATCAACGGCAAGCCCGCGCAGAACAGCGGCATTTCGCTCGGTGTCTGGCGCGCGCCGGTGCTGCTGCTGTTTTGTTTGATGGCGTTACTGATGGTGGTGCTCCCGATGAGCTCCATGCTGCTGACGTCACTGCTCTCCACGTTGTCCGGCGGCATGCATCTCAGTAATCTGACACTACGCCATTTCGCGGCGCTGTTTGCGCTACAGGGTGATGCCCTGACGGCGCTCTCCACCAGCCTCGGGCTGGCGCTCGGCGCGGCACTGATCACCGGGTTGCTGGGGTTTCTGGCGGCCTGGCTGGTGGTGGTACGGCGTATTCGCGGTGCTGCGCTCATCGATGCGTTATCCCTGCTCCCGGCCGCGCTGCCAGGCGTGGTGGTCGGCGTTGGGCTGATCCTGCTGTGGAATCAGCCGTTCTGGCCGCTGACACCCTATAACAGCTGGCCGATCCTGTTGCTCTCCTACTGTTGCCTGCTGCTGCCCTGGCCGGTGCGCTATGTCAGCAGCGCGCTCAAACAACTGGGCAGCAACCTGGAGCCGGCAGCACGGGTGCACGGCGCCAGCGCCTGGGCAGCATTGCGCCATATCGTGCTGCCGCTGGTGTTCCCCAGCCTGCTGGCCGCAATGCTGATGGTGTTTGCCATCGCCTCGCGCGAGCTGGTGACGTCGCTGCTGCTGGCCCCGGCAGGTACCCAGACGGTATCGGTCTTTATCTGGCGTCAGTTTGAGCAGGGTTCCGTGGGTCAGGGAATGGCGATGGCCAGCATTGCGATGGTCACGGGGCTGGCGCTGATGCTCACCGCGTTGGCAATCCTGCAACGACGCGAGCGCGGATAAATCCGGGTCGGGCATGCCCGACCCCTACAAAACACCCTCGTGCCCGGCCCCTACAAAACTTCATTGCCGTAGGGGCGAGGCATGCCTCGCCCGTTGCCAATGGAAAAACACGACCATTCCTAAAGTGAATGGCTGCCGCGCCAGAGCCGCTACACTTGCTGCGCATATTGTCAAAACGGAGACGCAATGAAGCCATTGCCGCAGGAGAAGATCGGGCAAAATATT
>Ga0308168_1001718_pt1 | contig 19244 bp, 13 predicted proteins | sample PhyCR2_FD_202133 | JGI IMG/M metagenome (GOLD analysis project Ga0308168, IMG submission 202133) | Phyllosphere microbial communities from UC Gill Tract Community Farm, Albany, California, United States - DLSLRC.R2 | ecosystem: Host-associated > Plants > Phyllosphere > Unclassified | place: USA...
CATCGGTTCAGGCGTACTGGAATTCACTATCGGCTCGTTCCTTCGGTGCGAAATTTGACGGATTTGCTTGGGGCTGCATCTTACAGGGTTCACATGGCGTCCGCCATGGTTGGGCAAACGCCTATGTTAAATTGCAACACGGAAAGTTCCGTGCCCTTGCACGTCGACCGGTGGAAGGGTATTGGAAATTCAGTCGTCGTTGTCGAGCGCTGCGCGCAGGAGTACGACCAGGGCGCCATTGCCGCCGTTGGCGCGGTCTGCCACGCAAAACGCGACGGTTTCTGCGGTCTGCACCAGCCAGCTGTGCACCATCCCGCGCAGCACCGGTTCGCCGCCGGCGGACCCATAGCCGATGCCATGGATGATGCGCACGCAGCGCACACCGTTTTTATTGCTTCTACGCAAAAAAGCATCGACCACGCGGCGCGCCAGATCGCGCGTCAAGCCGTGCAGGTCGACTTCATCCTCGATTTGCCAGTGGTGTTTGCGTAGCTTTTTCACCACATCCGGTCCGACGCCGGGCGCCGACCAGCTCAGGGTCGGCTCTTCGTCGAGCAGGCCGTCGACGTCGAACTGGTCGGACAGCATGGACTCGCGCAGCACCGCCTCGAGTTCTTCCTCGGGGGTACGCGGGGGACGCGCGGCGGCGGCGCGCAGTTCGGCTTCCAGGGCGGGGCGCCAGACGTAGCGGTTCGACTCCGGCATCTGGTGGACGCCCTTGACCGCCGAGCGGAACTCGACCTGGTTCTCGCGCTCGATGCGCTCGCGCTTTTCACGCTCGGCTTTTTCGATGGCGCGCAGGCGTTCCTCGATCTTCAGCCGGTCGCGGAAGGATTTGAGGTCGCCGAAGTCTTTCATGCCCATCGAAACAGCCTATCGAGTGAAAAGTGCGCTTATTCCAGCGCTTCCAGGTAGCGCTGGGCATCCAGCGCCGCCATGCAGCCCGAACCCGAGGAGGTGATCGCCTGGCGGTACACGTGGTCCTGCACGTCCCCGGCCGCGAACACGCCGGCCACGCTGGTGGCGGTCGCCATGCCCTCGGTGCCGCTGCGGGTCTTGATGTAGCCGTTGTGCATGTCCAGCTGGCCGTCGAAGATCGCGGTGTTCGGCTTGTGGCCGATCGCCACGAACAGGCCGTGCACCTTGAGGTCCTTGGTGGCGCCGTCTTCGGTGGACTTCAAACGCAGCCCGGTCACGCCGCTGGCGTCGCCGGTGACTTCGTCCAGGGTCTGGTTCAGTTCCAGCACCATCTTGCCTTCGGCAACCTTGGCCATCAGGCGGTCCACCAGGATCGGCTCGGCGCGGAACTTGTCGCGGCGGTGGATCAAAGTGACTTTGGTGGCGATGTTGGACAAATAGAGCGCTTCCTCGACCGCGGTGTTGCCGCCGCCGATCACCGCCACTTCCTGGTTGCGGTAGAAGAAACCGTCGCAGGTGGCGCAGGCCGATACGCCCTTGCCCATGAATTCCTGCTCGCTCGGCAGGCCGAGGTACTGGGCCGAAGCACCGGTGGCGATGATCAGGGCGTCGCAGGTGAATTCATGCGAATCGCCGACCAGGCGGATCGGTTTCTCGTTCAGGTAAGTCGTGTGGATGTGGTCGAACACGATCTCGGTGTTGAACCGTTCGGCGTGCTGCAGCAGGCGCGCCATCAGTTCCGGACCTTGCACGCCCAGCGGATCGCCCGGCCAGTTCTCGACATCGGTGGTGGTCATCAGCTGGCCACCCTGCTCGACACCCGTCACCAGCATCGGATTGAGGTTGGCGCGCGCGGCATACACGGCGGCGCTGTAGCCGGCGGGGCCGGAACCGAGGATCAGGACTTTGGCGTGTTTCGGAGTGGTCATGTTGAACTTCTTTTCTGTGATGATGGGCGGAAAGTGGGGTCGACCATCACGGGAATCAAGGGGGAATCGGAGCGGCGATTATAGTCCATGTTACAAACAGGCATGAATCGTGGGGCCTGCCCAGCCATATATGGCTTAGAATGGACATCTTTCGCTGTATCGGCTTCATTCAGTAGCATCTCGCATGAGCAAGCAAAGTCAAACGACGGGTTCGACCTATACCCACAAGCCCAGGGCGCCGCGGCAGCCATTGCCAAACCGCCTGGTACGCCTGTTGTCGGAAGCGCGCTGGCTGGCCACGGCCGTGGCGCTGTTGTATTTCGTCCTCATTTTACTCAGTTATAACAAAGCCGATCCGGGCTGGTCGCACGAGAATGCGGTTGCCCATGTCGCCAACCTGGGTGGCCGCGCCGGCGCCTGGCTGGCCGACCTGTTGCTGTTCATTTTCGGCTTTTCCGCCTGGTGGCTGTGCGTCTGCTTCACGCGCGCCGTGTGGAAAGGTTACCGCCGCCTGCACAGCCGCTTCGTGGTCGAGCAGCCGTTGCCGGAACCCGAGCACCAGGGCGAAACCATCATCCGCTGGATTGGCTTCGCGCTGATGTTCGCCGGCAGTGTCGGCCTGGAATACCTGCGCATGTGGTCCTTCAAGGTTGAGCTGCCGCGCGCGGCCGGCGGCGTGCTGGGCCAGCTGATCGGCCACGCCGCCCACAGCGCCTTCGGTTTCACCGGTGCGACGCTCCTGTTGCTGCTCTTGTTCGGCCTGGGCTTTTCCTGGTATTTCCAGGTGTCCTGGCTGGCGCTGGCCGAACGCATCGGCGAATCGGTGGAGACCAGCTGGGACTGGTTCCGCCTGCGCTACGAAGACCGCGAAGACCGCGCCCTGGGCGAGGTCGCCGCGCACCGGCGCGACGAAGTGGTGGTGCACGAGCGCGCCAAGTTCGTCGAAAAGCATGGCAATGCGCCGGTGCTGAAGCACACCCCGAAGCAGGAGCCGGGGATGGACGCACGCCCTGAGGACGCGGGTGACGACGAGCGTTTCGAGGAGCCCTCGGCCCAGCCGGGCTTCCTGGCCAAGGCGATCGCCAAGGTCAAGTCGCGCACCGAGCCCAAGGCGGCGCCGCGCGACGAAGCGCGAACCGAACCGCGCGCCGAGCCGCAGATGTCGCTGTCGAAGGCGCCGATTGAGCCATCCTTCGACGATGCGCCGCTCCCTCCGGCAGCTCCGGCTACGCCTGCTCCAGCTGCGGCCGCACCACGCCCGGTGGCGACGCCACAGCCGGCCACTGCGCCGGCGCCGATCAAGTTCGAGCAGCAAATGGTCAGCGTGCCGCGTTCCGAGCGCGCCGAGAAAGAACGCCAGTCGGCTCTGTTCGAGTCCGGCGGCGAGGGCGGCCTGCCGCCCCTGGGCTTGCTGGACGAAGCGCCGCCGGCCCAGGAAACCGTGGCCATCGAGACCCTCGAATTCACCAGCCGCCTGATCGAGAAAAAGCTGTCCGACTTCGGCGTCGAAGCCAAGGTGGTGGCCGCCTATCCGGGCCCGGTGGTGACCCGCTACGAGATCGAACCGGCCACCGGCGTCAAGGGCAGCCAGATCGTCAACCTGGCGCGCGACCTGGCGCGTTCGCTGTCGCTGACCTCGATCCGCGTGGTCGAGACCATTCCGGGCAAGAACTACATGGCGCTGGAGCTGCCGAATCCGAAGCGCCAGATCGTGCGCCTGTCGGAAATCGTCGGCTCCAAGGTCTACGGCGACAGTGCGTCCGCCCTGACCGTGGCGCTGGGCAAGGATATCGCCGGCAAGCCGGTGGTGGCCGACCTGGCCAAGATGCCCCACCTGCTGGTGGCGGGTACCACCGGTTCGGGTAAATCGGTGGGCATCAACGCCACCATCCTGTCGCTGCTGTACAAGTCCGATCCGCTCGACGTGCGCCTGATCCTGATCGACCCCAAGATGCTGGAGATGTCGGTGTATGAAGGCATTCCGCACCTGCTGGCGCCGGTGGTCACCGACATGCGCCAGGCCGGCCATGCGCTGAACTGGGCCGTCAACGAGATGGAGCGCCGCTACAAGCTGATGTCGAAACTCGGCGTGCGCAACCTGGCCGGCTACAACGGCAAGATTCTGGAGGCGGAAAAGCGCGAGGAGCACATCCCGAACCCGTTCTCGATCATGCCGGACAATCCGGAGCCGCTGGAAAAGCTGCCGACCATCGTCATCATCATCGACGAGCTGGCCGACCTGATGATGGTGGTCGGCAAGAAGGTCGAGGAATTGATCGCCCGTATCGCGCAAAAGGCGCGCGCCGCCGGCATCCACCTGATCCTGGCGACCCAGCGTCCCTCGGTCGACGTGATCACCGGCCTGATCAAGGCGAACATCCCGACCCGGATCGCCTTCCAGGTCTCGTCGAAGATCGACTCGCGCACGATTCTCGACCAGATGGGCGCCGAAACCCTGCTGGGCATGGGCGACATGCTCTACATGCCGCCGGGTACCGGCCTGCCGGTGCGCGTGCACGGCGCCTTCGTCTCGGACGACGAAGTGCATCGAGTTGTAAAACATCTGCAGTCGACCGGCGAACCGAATTACATTGAAGGCATCCTCGAAGGGGGCGTGGCCGAAGAAGGCGGCGCCGGCGCCGATGGCGCAGCGGCCGGCGAGGGCGGCGGCGAATCCGATGCGATGTACGACCAGGCGGTACAGGTCGTGCTGAAGAACCGGCGCGCCTCGATCTCGCTGGTGCAGCGCCACCTGCGCATCGGCTACAACCGCGCCGCCCGCCTGCTCGAGCAGATGGAGCAGAGCGGCGTGGTCTCGCCGATGCAGTCGAACGGCAACCGCGACATCCTCGTGCCCGCCACCAGCGCAGAGTAGGACGCGTAGGGTGGGCACCCCGTGCCCACGTGACGTTTGCATGACGTTGGCGTTTGCGTGGGCACGGGGTGCCCACCCTACGGCCGACGCGTTCAACCGGTGCCTGCTCCGCCATTCCCCTTCTAACAAAAACAAGGAACCGCAGAATGACCATGAAGCTGAACATCACCACCCTGATCGCCACCACCACCCTGGCCCTGCTGGCCAACAACGCTTCCGCCGCCGCCCTCGACCAGTTCAAGTCCTTCGTCGCCGGCACCAAGTCCGCGCGCGGCGATTTCACCCAGACCCAGGTCCGCAAGTCGGCCAGCGGCAAGGCCGCCCCGGTCTCCACCGGCACCTTCGTGTTCGCCCGCCCCGGCAAATTCATCTGGACCTATCAGAAACCCTACGAGCAAGTGCTGCAGGCCGATGGTGAAACCCTGTACTTGTACGACAAGGACCTGAACCAGGTCACCACCAAGAAACTCGGCAACGCCCTGGGCAGCTCGCCGGCCGCCATCCTGTTCGGCAGCAACGACCTGGAAAAGAACTTCACCCTGGCCGAAGCCGGCGCCCGCGACGGCCTCGAATGGCTGAACGCCACCCCGAAAGCCAAGGACACCACCTTCGAGCAGATCGGCATCGGCCTGAAGGACGGCGTGCCGCAGGCGATGGAGCTGAAGGACAACTTCGGCCAGACCACGGTGCTCAAGTTCACCAGCTTCCAGCGCAACCCGTCGCTGGGCGCGCAAGCCTTCAAGTTCACGCCGCCCAAGGGTGCCGAAGTCGTCAACCAGTAAACTGATCGACCAGCGCGGCACCCGGCGGCGGTCCTCATCCATTACACTTGCGCTTCCGCTACTCCGGCCATAGATAGGCAAGATGGACAAGAACAATACCGAGGACCTCTTCAAGACCGAGCCGGCGGCCCCGCTGGCCGAAGCCCTGCGTCCCAAAACCATCGGCGAAGTGATCGGCCAGAGCCATCTGCTGGGCGAGGGCAAGCCGCTCAACCTGGTGTTCAAGTCGGGGCGCCCGCACTCGATGATCCTGTGGGGGCCGCCGGGCGTGGGCAAGACCACGCTGGCGCGCCTCACCGCCTACGCCTTCGACTGTGAATTCATCGCCTTGTCCGCCGTGCTGTCCGGCGTCAAGGACATCCGCGCGTCGATCGAGCAGGCCGAACAGTACCTGGCGCGCGGCAAGCACACCATCCTGTTCATCGACGAGATCCACCGCTTCAACAAGTCGCAGCAGGATGCCTTGCTGCCCTTTGTCGAATCGGGACTGGTGACCCTGATCGGCGCCACCACCGAAAACCCTTCCTTCGAAGTCAATTCGGCACTGCTGTCGCGCTCCCAGGTGTATGTACTGAAGGCGCTGACCGACGACGAGATGCGGCTACTCCTGCAGCGTGCCCGGGAGCGCGTGCTGGGCGACCTGGAATTCGACGAAGTGGCGGTGCAGACCCTGGTCGGTTACGCCGACGGCGATGCGCGGCGTTTCTTGAATTTATTAGAGCAGACCAAGACCTCGGCCGCCACCTCGGGCATCACCCGCATCACCGGCGAATTCGTCGAGAACGCCCTGACCCTGAACGCGCGCCGCTTCGACAAGGGCGGCGACAATTTCTACGATCAGATCTCGGCCTTGCACAAGTCGGTGCGCGGCTCTCACCCGGATGCCGCCCTGTACTGGCTGTGCCGCATGCTGGACGGCGGCGCCGACGCCAAGTACCTGTCGCGCCGCATCGTGCGCATGGCCTGGGAAGACATCGGCCTGGCCGACCCGCGCGCAATCCAGATCGCCAACGATGCCGCCACCACCTACGAACGCCTGGGTTCGCCGGAAGGCGAGCTGGCGCTGGGCCAGGCCGTGATCTACCTGGCGATCGCCGCCAAGAGCAATGCCGGCTACAACGCCTACAACGCGGCCATGGCCTTCGTCAAAAAGGACAAGTCGCGCGAGGTGCCGGTCCACCTGCGCAACGCGCCGACCAAGCTCATGAAGGAGCTGGGCTATGGCCACGCCTACCGCTACGCCCACGACGAGCCGCATGCCTATGCCGCCGGCGAGACCTACCTGCCGGACGGGATGCCGGAGCCGCGCTGGTACCAGCCGGTGCCGCGCGGGATCGAGGGCAAGGTGGCCGACAAGCTGGCCTTTCTGCGCCAATTGGATGTGGATGCCGACGGGAGCGCCTGATAAAACCTGCATGGCGGCGTTGCAGCGTCTCGCCGTACTGACGTACTGTCTTCGACGCTGCGCCTTGCCCTGCAGGCTTTCTCAGGCGCTCCGGTTCGACTGCGCAGCATGCAAAAAGCCCCGCGACGGCTGAACCGTCGCGGGGCTTTTTTACTTCCTTACTTCAGATCGCAAACAGTCGCTTAGAAGCTCTCGTAAGCACCCAGGTCGACCGCGCCGCCCTTCGGACGGGCCACACCGAGGATGTCGGTGGTCGGGGCCGAGGCCGCCAGGCCCTTGTTGATGGCCGGCGAGCCGCTTTGCAGGCGGTAATCGCCGGTCGCGGTCGGGTTGTAGCTGACAAACTTCGGATCGCCGCCGATGGTGCCGGTGGCGCTGCCGACCTTCATGACCACCGCGCTGGAGCTGCCGGAGACCAGGTTGTTGGCCACGCTGTTGCCGCTGCCGATGCAGCTCTGGCCCGAATAGCAATACTGCTGGATGCCGCCGCGTGGGTTGTTGTAGACGATGTTGTTGAAGACCTTGGTGTTCTTCAGCTGCACGCCGCCCGGCGAGTCACCCACACCGATCACGATGCCGCCGCCCATGCCGCTGCTGCCGTTGGCAAACACGGTATTGTTGGCGATGGTGACGTCGGTCGCGGCATGCCACAGGTGAATACCGTAGGACGAGACGCGATACACGACGTTGTTCATGATCTTGCCGCCTTTGTTGGACGAGTACAAACCTTGCACGCCGTTGCAGGCGCCCGGCTTGCCGATGTCGTGGACCACGTTGCCGATCATGTCGCCGTTGGAGCCGGTGTAGGTGGCATTCACCACGCCCGCGCCGCCACTGCCGGTGCAGCCGCCACTGAGGGTCAGGTTGTGGATGTGGTTGTTGGACACCAGGGTGTTCGACGCGTAGTTCAGGATGCCCAGACGGCCTGGACCGGTGATGTCGAAGCCGGTGATGTCGACATAGTTGCCGTTGTTGGTCCACATGGCTTCGCTGCCGGAACCGACGATCTTGGCGCCCCACTTGGTGTCCGAGACGAAGCGGATGCGCGCCGAGGCGGTGCCGCTGGTCTTGGTGGTGACGTTGCCCGAGTAGGTGCCGGCGGCCACGTGCACGGTGGTGCCGGCCTTGGCGGCGGCGGCGGCCTTGGTGATGGTCTTGAAGGGCTTGGCCTGGGTACCGGTGTTCGAGTCGGAGCCGTTGGTGGCGACGTACAGGTTGTAGGTGCTGGCGATTGCAAGTGGCGCGGCCGACGGGGTGGCGCTGGTCACGGTGGCGAGCAGCTTGGTGCCGCCATCGGCGGTGGTGTTGGCGGCGGCGGCGGCATCGCCTGCGGCGCTGTCGCTGTCGGCCTGGGCCAGGGCGGCCGAGACGGCGCTGGCGGCGGCGACTTCTTGCTGGTAACCATCAAGGGCGATGCTCTCTGCGCTCAGGGGCGCGGTGCTCGGCGACGCTGCGGAGGAGGCTTCAACCGCATTGGCGCTATCGGCCTGGGCGGTGGTCACGGTGGCGGCGGTCTTGGCGGTGCTGCCGGTATCGACACCGCCGCAGGCGGCGAGGAGGACGGCTGCGCTGCAGGCGAGCAGGGCGTTGGTACGTTGGGCGAACAGGGAAGCGATTGCGTTTTTCATGCGGATAATTTCCTAGCTTAAAGAAGAATTGATGTAGCTTTTGAGCGCTGGAAACTTCCTAAGTTCAATCTTTTCGTAAATAAATTCTCTTGCAGTATCAAAACGCCAAAGAGAATTTCGAACGTGAAATGGAACGTCATATATTGTTCAGTTCGCTATAAGGCGTGCTGGAAAGCAAAAAGCCCCGCAACGGCATGCCGCTGCGGGGCTTTCATTCATGCTTTACACCAGGGAGGTGGGTGCTTTCTAATTAGAAGCTCTCGTAAGCGCCCAGGTCGATCGCGCCGCCCTTCGGACGTGCCACGCCGAGGATGTCGGTGGTCGGTGCCGAAGCCGCCAGGCCCTTGTTGATGGCCGGCGAGCCGCTCTGCAGGCGGTAATCGCCGGTCGCGGTCGGGTTGTAGCTGACAAACTTCGGATCGCCGCCGATGGTGCCGGTGGCGCTGCCGACCTTCATGACCACCAGGCTGGAGCTGCCGGACACCAGGTTGTTGGCCACGCTGTTGCCGCTGCCGATGCAGCTCTGGCCCGAATAGCAGTACTGCTGGATGCCGCCACGCGGGTTGTTGAACACGATGTTGTTGAAGACCTTGGTGTTCTTCAGCTGGACGCCGCCCGGCGAGTCACCCACACCGATCACGATGCCGCCGCCCATGCCGCTGCTGCCGTTGGCAAACACGGTGTTGTTGGCGATGGTCACGTCGGTCGCGGCGTGCCACAGGTGGATGCCGTAGGACGAGGCACGGTAGACCACGTTGTTCATGATCTTGCCGCCCTTGTTGGACGAGTACAGGCCTTGCACGCCGTTGCAGGCGCCCGGCTTGCCGATGTCGTGGACCACGTTGCCGATCATGTCGCCGTTGGAGCCGGTGTAGGTGGCATTCACCACGCCCGCGCCGCCGCTGCCGGTGCAGCCGCCGCTCAGGGTCAGGTTGTGGATGTGGTTGTTGGCGACCAGGGTGTTCGACGCGTAGTTCAGGATACCCAGGCGGCCCGGACCGGTGATGTCGAAACCATTGATCTCGACATAGTTGCCGTTGTTGGTCCACATGGCTTCGCTGCCGGAACCGACGATCTTGGCGCCCCACTTGGTGTCCGAGACGAAGCGGATCTTGTTGCTGGCGGTGCCGCTGGTCTTGGTGGTGACGTTACCGGAATAGGTGCCGGCGGCCACGTGCACGGTGGTGCCGGCCTTGGCGGCGGTGGCCGCCTTGGTGATGGTCTTGAACGGCTTGGCCTGGGTGCCTGCGTTCGAATCGGAACCGTTGGTTGCCACGTACAGGTGGTAGATCGAGTTGTCGGCCGCCGGCGGCACGCTCGGCTGGCGGTTCTGGTACTCGGTGCTGGCCATCATGGCATTCGACACGGCGTCGAGCGACAAGCCGGCGTTGACTTGCTGGACCCAGTATTGCAGGCCGGCGGCATCCGGTTCGCGGCCGAGCAGGTTGCGATACAGTTCGGTGATCTGGGCCGACGCGCCGGTGGTGGCCGACGAAATCGTGGCCAGCAGACGGGTTGCATCAGGCGCGCTGGTGGCAGTGTTGGCAGCATGCTCGAAAGCGCCGGTGCCGGCGCTTTCTTCCGTCAACGCCGCGGTCTGGCCGGCGGCGGCAACAGTTGCTTCGGATACGTTCGCGCTCTGGACACCATGCGACGCGGTGCTGGTCGGGGTGTCGGACATGCTGCCGCCGCAGGCGGTCAGGAGGACGGCGGCGCTGCAGGAGAGCAGTGCGCTGGCGTGAACATTCGAAGCAAAAGTGACGATTTTTTTCATCTGGAAAATTCCTCTAAAAAATTGAAATACGGAAGCTTTGAGGGGCGGAAACTTCCGAAGTTCAATGATTTAGAGAAAAATTTCCTTGAGATATTAATTGCGTAATCATATTTTCCCGTATGGAAAATATGTTGTAGCGAAGACCGCCGGAGGAATACGGCGATATGCAGAGGGAAAAGCGGGGAATGAATGCGAACGTGCAAGTGATTGTTCTGAAAGAGATTTCTATTTGGAAATCTATTCCGAAATTGCAGAGGACAGTAATCGGCGTTGAAATTCCATCACGCAGTCTTTATGCGCATTTTGCGGACAGCAGGGTTGTGATCGAGTCGGCCGGAGCCGGACACAGCCGTTTGCATCGCCGCTGCTTAGCGATGCATGCGTAGCGAATGAAGACCGGCAAAACCAGCGTTCAATGCTTATCGCGGGCGGCAATATCCAGGGATGCACCGCGTCCACGTGCCGGTGAGCCGCGCTTTACCCGGTAATCGCCCTGGCCGTCCGGCCGGAAGTCGATGAACAGCGGATCCCTGCTGATCGTGCCAACCGCCTTGCCGACCCGCATTTCGATGCCGAGACCGTTTCGGTAGACCACGTTGTTGGCAACCACATTGCCGCTGCCGATGCAGGTCTCGTCGGGATCGCAGTATTGCCGGATCGATGCGCGCGGGTTGTAGGCGACGATGTTGTCGACCACCCTGGTGCCGGTCAGCATCACACCGCCCGGACTGTCGCCGGTGCCGACCACGATGCCGCCGCCGACCTTGTCCGAGCCATTCGCGAATACCGTGTTGTTGGAAATGATGACCTGGTCGGCCGCATGCCACAGGTGGATGCCCCAGGCCGAGGCGCGGTAGACGATGTTGTTGTGGATGCGGCCGCGCAGGTTGGCGTAATAAATGCCATGAACGCCGGGGCAGGCACCCGGTTCACCGATGTCATGCACCACGTTGCCGCTGATTTCGCCGTCGGACGCCTTGTAGTTGGCATTGACGATGCCGCCACCGCCGTTGCCGGTGCAGCCGCCGGACAGCGCCAGGTCGTGCACGTGGTTGTCGGCCATCTTGACCCAGGACCCATAGTTGATGATGCCGGCGCGTCCGCTGCCGCTGAGGTCGAAGCCGGCGATCTCGACATAGTCGCCCCGGTTCACCCATACCGCCTCGGTGCCGTCGCCGACCACCCTGGCCCCCCATTTGACGCTGGACACGTAGCGCACGCGCGCCCCGGCGCGGCCGCTGGCCTTGGTCGTGATGTTTTCGTCGTAGACGCCGGGCGCGACCATGACAGTGGTGCCGGCGGCGGCGCGGGCGGCTGCGGCGCCGATAGTGCGCAGCGGATGGCGCAGGCTGCCGGGATTGGTGTCGTCGCCGTCGGGCGCCACGTGCAGCACGCGGCGGGTAGCGGCCGATGCGGCGCCGTGGTCGCCGGATGCGTCGGCGACGGCACCGGTACCGGCTTGGGCCAGGCCGGCGCAGGCGCATAGCAATGGCAATAGCAACAGCGGGCAGGGCAGGGGGCGCATGGCACTCCTTTCACGCGGCAGGGCGGCGCGGCGGGCGGCCGTACCGGCATCCGCGAGCTTATCCGAAGCCGCAATGGCCGACCTTGCGCTGGCGCCAGCATACACCGCGTGGCGCGTCCTCGTTTACTTCCAGCAAGTCAATTTCTTCGTGAGTCCGCTTGATCGGGCGCAGGAACACGCTGTGGCAGAAACCGATAATGGCCTGACCTATGCTGACCCACATGAAAAGCCTGCTGGCCTCGCTGTCCCTCGGCCGTACGCCCGATGCCCGGTTCGATTTGTCGGCCGCCATCGGTTCGACCCTGTTGCGCCAGGTGCTGTCCAGCGGCCTGTATTTCATCGCCTTGTGGGTCACGACGCGCCAGCTCGGCCCACATGACAATGGCTTGCTGGTCACTGCGCTGCTCCTGCCCCAGAGCCTGTACGCCTTCCTCAACCTCGGGCTCGGCCCCAGCCATGTCTTCCACATGAGCAGCGGCATCGGCAGCCCGCGCACCATGCGCCGCATGAACTGGAGCCTGGCACTCGGACTGTGGGCCGCGGCCGTGCTGGTGCTGGCGCTGGCCAGTCCGGAGGCCATCGGGCATTACCTGCCTGGCACCGCCAAGCAGACGGCACTGTACGCCAGCCTGCTGTTTCCGATGATGCTGCTGGCGGCGTGGACGTCCTCGCTGATCCAGGGCGCGCGCGACTATGCGACCTACAACAAGACCGCGCTGACCCAGCCCGCCGTGTTCTGCGCCGGCGTCCTGGCGCTCGGGGCCGGCCATGCCGTCAGCGTTCCCGCCGTGCTGGCTTGCCATGTCCTGAGCCAGGCCGCGCTGTGGCTGGTCAGCGAATGGCGGGTGCGCGCCTACGCCGCACCGGCCGCGGCATCGGCGGGATCGGCGGGATCGGCGGGATCGGCGGAGGCGGTGGAGGCGGTGGAGAAGGCCGGACAGACCGGCAGCCTGAAGCTGGGCGCCGCCATCGCCTTCGGCCTGCGCGCTCACCTCAGCAATGTGATCACCTTCCTGAATTACCGCGTCGCGCTCTACCTGGTGAGTTTCCTGCTCGACCCGGCGGCGGCCGGCCGCTACGCGCTGGCGATCCAGCTGGCCGAGGTCTTGTGGATGATCGCCAGTGCCGCCTCGGTGGTGGTGTTTCCCGAATCCGCCGCGCACAACAGCACGCCGGCGGCGCTCCAACAGATGGTGCGCAGGATCGCCTTGTCGGTATTCAAGATCACGCTGGCCGGCGGGCTGCTGGCCGGCGCGCTGTCGGTGGTGGTCATCCCCTGGGTGTTCGGCAGCGACTATGCGGGTTCGGTGCTGCCCTTCGTCATCCTGCTGCCTGGCATCATCACCTGGAGCTACATGAGTGTGGTGGCCAATTCCCTGGCCGGGATGGGTTGCCAGCGGGTGAACATCCAGGCGGCCCTGCTGTCGTTTGCGCTCAACAGCGGCGGCTGCCTGCTGGCGATCCCGGTGTTCGGCATGCACGGCGCGGCGCTGGCATCCAGCATCGCCTTCACGGTCACCGCCATCTACACCATCGTCATGTACCGCCGCATCATGGCGGAACGCATCCATGCCACGAGCGCCGGGGAGTTCCAATGACGCCGATGCGGATCCTGGTGGTGACCTCGCTCTTTCCCTATGGCCAGGGCGAAGCCTTTGTCGCGGCCGAGCTCGAACATTTGTCGCGCTGCTTCGGCGACATCCAGCTGGTGCCGATCTTCTATACGCCCGGCAGCGCACCGCGTCCGGTGCGCCAGCGCGTCAATCTGGCCTATGCCGACGAACGCTGGGGCGTGTTGCGTGGACTGCGTGTCGCCGCCTCGCTGCTGGCGGGCCTGATGCGCTACCGCTGGGCCGGCGACCTGCGCTACATCCTCGGCCATGGCCACAAGCTCGACAACCTGAAGGAGCTGGTGCGCGCCTTGTACCGGGCGCGCCTGTTCGAACGCTTCCTGGCCAGGCAACCCAGGGGCAAGGACGCGGATGGCGATGCCGGCGCGTTCGACCTCATCTATTTCTACTGGATGCTGCCCGAGATTTTGGGCGCGCTCGCGTTCCGCGATGCTGGCGGCTGCCCGGTGCGCATCGTCAGCCGCGGCCACGGCGGCGACCTCTACGAAGACCGCAAGCCGGGCGGCTATGCCGGGCTGCGCCGCGGCGTCATCGCCGGCATCGATGCCGTCTACCCCATTTCCGACCACGGCACCCGCTACCTGGGCGAACGGTTTCCGCGCCACGCCGCGAAATTCCACACCGCCCGGCTCGGGGTCGACGATCCCGGCTTCCTCAATGTCCAGCCCGCCGGCGGCGCACTGTCGCTGGTGTCCTGCTCTTTTGTAGTGTCCGGCAAGCGCCTGCACCTGATCGTGGACGCCATCGCCCATCTGCTGGCGGCCGATCCGGCGCTGGAGCTGCGCTGGACCCACGTGGGCGACGGCCCCCTGTTCGACGAACTGCGCGCGCATGCCGCCGGCTGCCTCGGCGCGCGCGCCAGGACCGTCTTCAAGGGCTATCTCACGCAAGCCGAACTGATGGCCCTGTACCGCGACGAAGCCTTCGATGCGATCGTCAACGTGAGCGACAACGAAGGCATCCCGGTCAGCCTGATGGAGGCCAGCGCGGCCGGCATCCCGATGATCGCCACCGATGTCGGTGGAACGGCCGAGATCGTCAATGCGGCGAACGGCGTACTGCTTCCCGCCGATGCCGACAGCGCGACCATCGCCGCTGCCATCCTGCGCCTGCGCGACCGTGGCGCCACGCGCGCCTTGCGCCGCTCGGCGCGCCTGCATTGGGAAGCGCATTTCAACGCGGCAGCCAATTACGAGCGCTTCGGGCGCACGCTGGCGGCCTGGGCGCAACGCGATGCGCTTCCGGCCACGGACAGGGTGGCCGATGCGGCGCCCGATGCCGCCGTTGCTGCTGCAGATGCGCCCGCGGCCGCGGCAGGGCATCCCATCCTCCCGCGCGACGCCGGCCGCGCCGCCCCTTGAGCGCCGGCGCGCCGGACAGGCGATCCGCGTCGCATCCCGGCCACGCGATCGCATACCGCGAAACACCCTCGGCATCGGCCCCCGGCTTGGTACAATTGTGATTTCGATTACTAGATGCCTGGCCCACACCGACAATGATAGACATCCAACTCCTCCGCAAAGACATCGATAACGTCGCCGCGCGCCTGAAGGCCCGCAAGTTCCAGCTCGACGTGGCCGCCTTCGGTGGCCTCGAAGCCGAGCGCAAGGCGATCCAGACCCGTACCGAAGAACTGCAAGGCAAGCGCAACGCGCTGTCGAAGCAGATCGGCATGCTAAAGGGCAAGGGCGAAGACACCAGCGCCGTGATGGCGGAAGTCGGCGGCCTGGGCGACGAGCTCAAGGCCAACGAAGCCGCGCTGGCCGAGGTGCAGGCGAAGATGGCGCGCTTCATGGAGTCGGTGCCGAACCTGCCGCACGAGTCGGTACCGGCCGGCAGCGACGAAAGCGGCAACGTCGAGGTGCGCCGCGTCGGCACCCCGCCAAGCTTCGACTTCGCGGTCAAGGACCACGTCGACATCGGCGAAAAGCTGGGCCTGGACTTCAACACCGCGACCAAGCTGACCGGCACGCGCTTCTCGGTCATGAAGGGCGGCATGGCGCGCCTGCACCGCGCGCTGGCCCAATACATGCTCGACACCCACACCGGCCAGCACGGCTATACCGAGTGCTACACCCCTTATCTGGTGAACGCCGATTCGCTGCGCGGCACCGGCCAGCTGCCGAAGTTCGAGGAAGACCTGTTCGCGGTGAAGAAGGGCGGCGCGGAAGGCGAGGGCGAGAATTTCTACCTGATCCCGACCTCGGAAGTCTCGCTGACCAACATGGTGCGCGACGAGATCGTGGCCCTGGACCAGCTGCCGATCCGGATCACGGCCCACACGCCGTGCTTCCGCTCGGAAGCCGGCAGCTACGGCCGCGACACCCGCGGCATGATCCGCCAGCACCAGTTCGACAAGGTCGAGCTGGTCCAGATCGCCCATCCGGAAAAATCCTACGAGATCTTGGAAGAGATGGTGGGCCACGCCGAAACCATCCTCAAGAACCTGGGCCTGCCTTACCGCGTGATGTCGCTGTGCACCGGCGACATGGGCTTTGGCGCGGCCAAGACCTACGACATCGAAGTCTGGCTGCCGGCCCAGAACACCTACCGCGAGATTTCCTCGCTGTCGAACTGCGAAGCCTTCCAGGCCCGCCGCATGCAGGCCCGCTTCCGCAACGCCCAGGGCAAGCCGGAGCTGGTGCACACCCTGAACGGCTCGGGCCTGGCGGTCGGCCGGACCCTGGTCGCGGTGCTGGAGAACTACCAGCAAGCCGACGGCAGCGTCATCATCCCGGAAGCGCTGCGTCCCTACATGGGCGGCCTGGAGCGCCTGGCCGCCTGAACGGCGGCCTCGGGAAAATAGCTCTTCCGTTTTGCCGCGAGGCTGCTATAATGCGGCCTCTCGCGACGCAAGCGACCGGTTACCAGGAGAGGTGGCAGAGTGGTCGAATGTACCTGACTCGAAATCAGGCGTACGGGTGACCGTACCGTGGGTTCGAATCCCACCCTCTCCGCCAAAACAAGAAAAAAGGCTTCCCTCGGGAAGCCTTTTTTCTTTGGCGGAGAGGAGGAGAGCGCCTGCGCGCTCTCCGTGTGGGATTCGAAGGGCTGGCGCATACTTGCGCCACCCGCCCGAATCGCCACTCTGCCGTCCGCCCAGCGGACGGCGCGCGAAGCGCATAACAAAGGCCCGAATCGCAAGCGCCGCGTCCTCTTGCCAAAGCCAACAACACACCCTTGCAACATACCAAACCACCATCTATAATACGGCCTCTTGCGAAACGCAAACGACCGTTACCGGAGAGGTGGCAGAGTGGTCGAATGTACCTGACTCGAAATCAGGCGTACGGGTGACCGTACCGTGGGTTCGAATCCCACCCTCTCCGCCAAATTAAGAGAAGCCCGCTGACCTCATCGAGGCAGCGGGTTTTTTGTCATCGGTGTCCGTACGGTATCGATAAACGCCCCACAAGCGCCCGCCCTAAAAGCCGATATCGCGCCACTATACTTCCTGCTGGTTGCACCAAGCCAACTTTCGGCTATCGTGTGCGCTTCGTTCAAACACACGGCCCTGTCCACCATCGTGGTCATCAAGCCATTCGTGGTCGATCTTGCCAACCGCGGCAGCACGGCGCGCGTTGTTACCTTGATGGGCCCCGGCCGACGCCGGCACATGAACACAAGCGGAGCTTCCATGTTTGCATTCCTCAAGCGGCAATGGTGCATTGCCTTCATCGTAGCGCTGTGCACCGCAGCCGGCGTTGTGGCTGACGCGGCGGCTGGCGCCAGCCGGGCCGACAGCCCGGACGGCTATTCGCACCTGATCGCGGTGGGCGGCGGCGGGGGGAGCCTGGTCCGGCTGCCGCTGCCGCGTGCGGTCTACCTGGAGGCGCACTCCAGCGACCTGCGCGACCTGCGCCTGTTCGATGCCGCCGGCACGCCGGTGCCGTTTGCCCTGGTCGAGCGCATGCCGCAAGTGCGGCCAACCCGGCAGTGGGACAGCGTCGTGCTGCAGTCGTCACCCGGCAAGCAGGGGCAGGACCTGGTCTACACGGCGCCGATCGCCATTCCGGTCGAGTCGGTCGGTCTGGTCTTCCAGGCCGAGAACGTCGTGCTGCCGGCCACGCTGGGCCAGTACCAGGAGCGGCCGGCCGGGCAGGGTGGCGCCGACCTCGAGGCGCTCGCCAGCGCGACCTTCTACCAGTCGACCCGGAACGGCCGCCGCCGCGCGTCGGACGATATCGAGGTACCGGTCACCCATGCATCCCGCTGGGTCCTGCGGCCGAAGGCGGCGCTGGCCGAGCGGCCCGCATTGCGCCTGCGCTGGCAACCGGCCAGCGTCGTGTTCATGGCCGGCGCGCGCGCTCCCTACACCCTGGCGTTCGGCCGCGACGGCGCGCAACCGGTCTACCTTCCTCTGGCGCAGGTTGCGCCGGGCGTTTCGCCGGAGCAGCTGGCCGGGCTGGCACAGGCCAGCGCGGGGCCGCCGGTGCGGCAGCACGAAGGGCGCGACGGCGATGCGGGAGCAGCGGGCGGCCTGGCCGGACTGCTGCGCCAGCGTAACTTCTCGTTGTGGGCGCTGTTGCTGTGCGGGGTGGCGGCGTTGGCGGTGATGGCCTGGCGCCTGGCACACCAGATGAAGGATGGCTCGTCGAAGCAGCCGCCGGCCTGAGCGGATGAGGCAGGATGAAGTGAGATGAAGCAGCAGCCTGAAGCAGCCTGATCCGCAATCGTGCGCACGTGTCCGAAAGATTTTGGTCATAATGACAATAATTGCTGACCAGCGGGTCAGTGATATTGACGATCATGACCACATATCCCGGAGGACCCAATGTCGCACCCTGTTTCACGTAAGCGTACCCTGAAGCTCGCCACCGCACTGCAAGGCGCAGTGCTGCTGAGCACTGCCGCCGCAGGCATGGCTTACGCCGAACCGTCGCCCGCCCTCGACCGCGTCAGCATCTCGGCAGGCGCCTTCTTTACCAAGCCAAAGATCCACGCCGCCGGCGACACCCAGTACGGCTACGTCGAAACGCCGGAAGCCAAGGATGGCCACACCACGCTGCCGCGCGTCAAGGCCGAAGTGCTGCTGGGCGACAGCCAGGGTCTGTCCCTCGATTACTTCCGCTACGACAAAGACTACAACCCGAGCCTGAGCGGCGCCTCGACCTACGAAGGCCGTCCGGTCAGCGGCACCGTCACCGCGCAAGGCAATCTGCGCCTCGACCTGGCCCAGCTCGCTTATCGTTTCTGGATGGGCCGCGGCAACGACGTGTTCGGTGTCGGCATCGGCGGCGCCTACCTGCATGCCAAGGTGGGTGGCTCGGCCACCGGTCAGCTGACCGGCAGCGCACTGACCGCCGTCGGCGCGCCAGACCTGATCAACTTCAGCGGCAAGGGTTCCGCCAGCGAGAGCGGTTACGCGCCCCTGCTGGAATTCGCATGGCGCCATTCCTTCAATCAGGATGTGCGCATGTATGCCGAAGCATCCGGCATCAAGAAAAACGGCGGCAACATCGAAGGCCACGTGTATGGCGGCGCCGTCGGCGTGGAATGGTTCCCGGCCAAGAACCTGGGCGTGGTGTTCGACTACGGCATCCAGAAGATCCAGCTGTCGCGCAACAGCGATCGCGATGCCGAGCTGAGCATGCGCTTGACCGGCCCGTCGGCCTTCGTCAAGTACCGCTTCTAAGCTGTACAGCCACGCCGTTTCCGGCCTGGCCGGAAGCGGGGCCGTGGCGTCTCAGCCCCGCTTGACCGCATGCAGCCACACGGCTGCAATCCGCTCCACGTTCTCGTAGCCCTCGCACCCCAGCTGTCCGCCGAAGATGTCA
>Ga0308168_1001731_pt1 | contig 19151 bp, 17 predicted proteins | sample PhyCR2_FD_202133 | JGI IMG/M metagenome (GOLD analysis project Ga0308168, IMG submission 202133) | Phyllosphere microbial communities from UC Gill Tract Community Farm, Albany, California, United States - DLSLRC.R2 | ecosystem: Host-associated > Plants > Phyllosphere > Unclassified | place: USA...
GATTGGGAGGCAACATGAGTACCGCAAAAATCTACACCGTCCACTATCAGCTACACGGTAAACCCAAGTCTTTCGTGGTGCGCGCCGAGGTGATGAACAACGCCGAGGCCTGGCATTGGGCGGCCGTCGATGCCGACATTGCCCATGTCAGCCGCATCGGCCGCGTGGGTCACGAGCAGGTGAAAAAGACCACCCGGCCCTGGGCGGAAAAATACGGTATCAGCGACGTCAGTTGGTCCCCGCCCAGATAAACAAAGCCCCGCACACAGGCGGGGCTCGGTTCACTGCTTCAAGTCGCCCAACGGATCGTAGGGCGGCTTTTTTTTCGCTGTCTCCTCGTCCTTTTTGTCCAGCGGCGCAATTGCCGGGCCGATTGGATCGACCTGCGGGTCGGCCAGGTCCGGCGAATCCGGGTCGAAGCCCAGTTCATCCTTGCCACTGGCATGTTCGTTGGAATGGGGGCCATCGGTACGCTTGTTCATCAGGTTCTCCTGTTAAAGCGGGCGGGCTTTGTCGTGGAGGTTTTCCAGGTCTTCTTCGACGCGCTGCGCATCGTCTTCCGGGCCTCGTTCTTTCGGGTCATTGGGGCGCAACGCATCGTTGTCGCGCTCCTCTTCACCGGGAGTGCGGTGCGGGTCGGGTGTACCAGGCGGTGGCTGTTTATAGTCGGGCATGACGGCTGACCTCATGAAGGGTTCACCGTTTTAGAGAAATCGCCCTCGGCTATCGTTCAACTTCATTGCTGCAAGCATGAGAAGATGAGCGCACTTTCTGGAGACCTGCCCCGGATGTTTGAGCTCAAACCCTGCAACCCCGCCACCTATCGCCAACAGACCCGCCGCAGCACACTGGTCATTGCCGTGCTGTTCCTGGCCTTGGCCATGCTGCTATCGAGCCTGGCAGTGATGCTGTTCGGTGAGCCTGGCGGTGACAATTTTCGCTTCAACGTCGGCGGCGTATTCGCCGGCGTGCTGATCACGGTCGCGCTGGTGCGTGGCCCGTTCTGGACCCAACCCTGGATGGCGTCGGCGGTGTATGGCTGGCAGCTCAAGCGCAGCCTGATGAGCGTGACCAATGTGATGCACAAGGTCAGCGAGCGGGTGCAGGCCAACGACCCGGCAGCCATCAAGCTGTTGCGCTTCTATCACCTGGGGCTGACGCAGATGCACGAGCTGGACGCCAACTCCAGCGCCCAGGCGCAACTGGTGGGCGAGATCGAGGCCCACAAGGCAAAGATGCAGGCGCTGGGCATCGATATTGCGCAAACCCGGCTGGACCCAGCCTGGCTGGACAGTCTGAAAAATGCATAAGGCCGGTCAGCGCCTGGACTAAAAAACAAGACAATTCTTACATCCTTTCGAGGCGGTCATTCCCACTCTAGGCACCTCCCTCTCTAAACCCGTTTGAGAACCTTGCCTATGTGCGATCGCCACCCCTCTATGAAAGACCGACGACACTTCCTGCAGCTGGCTGCCGTCAGCGCAGGTGCAAGCCTGCTTGCCGCCGCAATGCCCTCCCTGGTGCACGCAGCCCCGACACCCGCGAGTTTGCCCAAGCCCACCAACGACCTCAGCCCACAGCTTGCCCTGCAGCGGCTGATGGAAGGCAACCGGCGTTACGCCGATGGCGTGACCAAGCGTCATGATTTTATGAGCGAACGCGAAGCGTTGGTGGGCGGGCAAAATCCGTTTGTCGCGGTGTTGAGCTGCGCCGATTCGCGGATCGCTCCGGAGTACGCCTTCGACACCGCCCGGGGCGACCTCTTCGCGGTACGGGTCGCGGGCAATTTCGTCACCGATAACGGGCTTGCCAGCCTCGAATATGCCGTGGCCGTATTGGGTACGCCGTTGATCATGGTATTGGGGCACGACCAGTGCGGCGCCGTCGCAGCAGGGGTCAAGGTGGTCAAGGATAACGCCCGCTTCCCCGGCAAGATCCAGGGCTTGGCCGATACTTTCAAACCCTCGGTGAACAAGGTATTGAAAGCGCCCGGCGACCTGCTGGAAAACGCCATTGCACAAAATGTCGCCGACACCATGGCGCGGCTCATGGCTGAATCAAGCCTGCTGGCCGATGCGGTCGCGGCGGGAAAACTGCTGATAGTGGGCGGCGTGTACAAGCTGCACAGCGGCAAGGTGAAAATGCTCGGTTAAGCTTTCTGTAGGAGCGAGCTTGCTCGCGAAAAACGCGAAGGCGCCGCGTTGATTCTGGCGGCGCGCGTTATCGTTGACGCTTTTCGCGAGCAAGCTCGCTCCTACAGGGGGCAATAATCGCTCAAGGCAAGCGGCGCGTCTTAAAAACCACACCCAGGTCCAGGCGCCCGTCCTTCAGCGGCGGGCACCAGTAATAGCCCCCCGTCAACGGCTTGCTGATGCGATACAGGCCATCGACAATCCCATCTTCCAACCCACTCATGCGTCGCAACTGCGCTTCGAACGCATCGAAAGAATGACCAAACGCGAGGAACATCAGCCCCGCGTGGCCATTTTCGGCCCAGGGCATGGAGCGGCGCACCACGAAGGCTTCCGGTGTGAAGCTTTCCTGGGCGGTACGCTTGGTATGGGCCGACTCGGGGGCATCGTCGAGCTCTTCGTTATCGCCATGGCGGCGGCCAATGATGTGGTCACGCTCCTGGGCAGGCAACGCGGCGAAACCGTCAAGGTCGTGCTGCCATTGCTGGATAGCAGCGAAGCTGGCGCCACTGTCGGTCAGCGCGGCTTCCACGGCGGCATCGTCGTGGGGGTTTTCGGTGCCGTCTTCGTAGTCGGTCAGGTCAAAGCCGGTCTTGTAGCGGAAGCCTTCAGTCGATTGCACCCGGCGAAACGCCGGAGCCAGCGCTTTTTCCACGGCACGGCTGCGCAGCAGCAACTCACCGCGATCCACCCCATGCAGCCATACCCACAGCGCGTGTTGAGTCGAGGGGTTGTGAGCGCCAGGGCCGCTGACGGCCGGGAATGAGCGCAGCCCTGGGATCTGGGCACCCAGCGCCTTTACCAGCGGCTCACCGAAACCCACCACGGCCGCCGCATCCGCCAACTGCACCAGTGCGTCCAGCGCAGCGGGCACGGCTTGCAGCGAGTCGAGGGCGAAAAACAGATGGCGGGCCTGCAAAGGCACCGGTGCGGCAAGAATGCCCGGCTGGTACTGACTCATGTGAACTCCTTCTGAAAAGCCGCGCAGTTTACCCGGCGGACACCGCGCTGCGAACAAGAATGCGCGCAAGCCTTGCGTTAGAGCCGCTTGTTGGGTGACTCTCTAGTCATGTTTTGCAACTATTCCAGGGGTAGCGACATGACCACCAGCAACCTGCTCGCCCAGCTGTTTCCCACCGCCACCGCGCAGATTCCCGAGCAATTTCGCCTGGCGGCGCCCATTGAACAACGTGAATACCTGGTCGATGGCCAGTTACAGGTGTGGAACGGCCCGCTTGCCCGCGTGCAAAGCCCGGTGCAACTGGGTGATGAGCGCGTGCACATCGGCAGCACGCCGCTGCTGGATGCCGACACCGCCCTCACCGCCCTGGATGCTGCCGCGCGCGCCTACGACCGTGGCCAAGGTGCATGGCCGACGATGCGCGTGGTAGAGCGTATCCAGCACGTCGAGGCGTTCCTGCGGCGCATGCGCGAACAGCGCGATGCGGTGGTCAAGCTGCTGATGTGGGAGATCGGCAAAAACCTCAAGGACTCGCAGAAAGAATTCGACCGCACCTGCGACTACATCACCGACACCATCAATGCCCTCAAGGAACTCGACCGCCGCAGCAGCCGCTTTGAACTGGAGCAAGACACCCTCGGCCAGATCCGCCGCGTGCCTCTGGGTGTGGCGTTGTGCATGGGGCCTTACAACTACCCGTTGAACGAGACCTTCACCACGCTGATCCCGGCCTTGATCATGGGCAATACCGTGGTATTCAAGCCGGCCAAGCTGGGTGTGCTGTTGATCCGTCCCTTGCTGGAAGCCTTCCGCGACAGCTTCCCGGCCGGGGTAATCAACGTGATCTACGGCAGCGGCCGCGAGACGGTGAGCGCACTGATGGCGAGCGGCAAGATCGACATCTTTGCGTTCATCGGCACCAACAAGGCCGCCAGTGATTTGAAAAAGCTGCACCCCAAGCCGCACCGTTTGCGCGCTGCGCTCGGCCTGGACGCCAAAAACCCGGGGATCGTGCTGCCCGAAGTGGACCTGGACAATGCGGTGAACGAAGCCGTCACCGGCTCGCTGTCGTTCAACGGCCAGCGTTGCACCGCGTTGAAAATCCTGTTCGTGCATGAAGACGTGGTGGAACGTTTTATCGAGAAATTCAACGCCAAGCTGGCGACGCTCAAGCCCGGCATGCCTTGGGAAGACGGCGTGGCGCTGACGCCACTGCCGGAAGTGGGCAAGGTCGATTACCTCAACGAGCTGGTGGCCGACGCGGCGCGCCATGGTGCCAAGGTGATGAATGCCGAGGGCGGCAGCAGCCGTGGTTCGTTCTTCTACCCGGCGGTGCTGTACCCGGTGAACCCGCAGATGCGCGTCTACCACGAGGAGCAATTCGGCCCGGTGGTGCCGATCGTGCCCTACCGTGACCTGAACACCGTGATCGACTACGTACTGGACTCGGATTTCGGCCAGCAGCTGAGCCTCTTCGGCACCGACCCCGTGGAAGTCGGACGCCTGGTGGACACCTTCGCCAACCAGGTGGGCCGCATCAACATCAATGCCCAATGCCAGCGTGGGCCGGACACCTTCCCCTTCAACGGGCGCAAGAACTCGGCCGAGGGCACGCTGTCGGTACATGACGCCTTGCGCGTGTTCTCGATCCGCACCTTGGTGGCGACCAAGTTCCAGGAGAGTAACAAGGCGTTGGTCAGCGACATTTTGCGCAACCGCGATTCGAGTTTCCTGACTACCGATTACATCTTTTAAGAGCGCCGCCGAACAAAATGTGGGAGCGGGCTTGCTCGCGAAAGCGGAGTGTCAGTCAACAAACTTTTAACTGATACATCGCTTTCGCGAGCAAGCCCGCTCCCACCATTCAGACCGAGCCTGCCCTACCTACTGAGGCCACTTTAATACTGATGAACCTGCCCTTCTTTGCCCGGCGCCTGCTGCGCCCCTTGCTCGACCCCTACCGCCGCTTTCGCCATGCCAAGCTGATCCATGCCGCGCGCGTATCAGTGGGTTTGCTGGCAACCATCCTGCTGACCACCGGCCTCAACCTGCCCCACGGTGAATGGGCGTCGGTGACCATGCTGATCGTGATCGGTGGGTTGCAGCACCACGGCAATATCGGCAAGAAAGCCGTCGAGCGCGCCTACGGCACCTTGATCGGCGCCAGCGTCGGCTTGCTGCTGGTGGTGCAACAGGCATACTTCGGCCTGCCATTGCTCACCTACCTGTTGATGTCAGTGGTGTGCGGGTTCTTTTCCTATCACGCCATCGGCAAAGGCGGTTACATCGCGCTGCTGTCGGCGATCACGGTATTTATCGTCGCCGGCCACGGCGACAACCCGATCTCCGATGGCCTGTGGCGCACCGTCGATATCCTGATCGGCATCGTGCTGGCCCTGGCGTTTTCCTTTGCCTTGCCGTTGTACGCCGTGTATTCGTGGCGCTACAACCTGGCCAGCGCCCTGCGTGACTGCGCGCAGATTTATAGCCGGATCATTAATGGCCAATCGGTAACCGACGACGAACACCTCAAGCTGCTCAACCGCTTGAACGGGGCAATGGTGCAGCTGCGTTCGCTGATGCCTTCGGTGTCCAAGGAAGTGCGGATTTCCATGACTGAACTGGACGCGATCCAGCGTCACTTACGTATGTGCATCAGCACTCTGGAGATTCTGGGCAATACCCGGCCGGACCCGCGCGATGAGCAGGCCACGGCAAGGATGCGGGTGATGTTGAAGGCCGAGCATCGGCAGATTCGGGTGCAACTGGTGGGGATGGCTCGGGCGCTGAAGTCGGGGGTGACGGAGCGGTTGGAGCGTAGCGGACACACCACTGCCCGTGAGTCCACGCTGGGTGAACCGGTTTACAGTGCTCTGGATGGGTATCGATTATTGACAGTGCAGTTGGCGCAGAATGTGGAGGGAATGCGCGAGCGGCTTGCGACGACCTCAGCACGCTGGCGCATCTGAAGCTAACGCAACTCAGTGAATAAGTACGGGAGAGCTTCATCGTGAGCCCTCCCGTTACTATTTCATGACAACAAGTCCTGTTCAGAGCAGCCCGATAGCATTGCTGTAACCACCAAGAAAGTGATCCTTGGCTGTCCCTGTATCACCGTTTTTGACGTTGATTACATAGTAGTAATTACTAAACCATTCAGAATGGGAGAACGTCGACGTGCAATCAAAGTAGCCGCCCCCTATCGGCCAACGAGCGCCATACGCCGCATGAATTTCTCGAGCCTCTGTCAGGCTGGGCAGGCGCCTGCCAGCGTTGGCAGCGACCGACCGATTTGTGGGAACAGTACCATTACCCAAATCAAGGCAGCGAACCACATTACTGACAACAACGGCGTAACTTCGCGTCTGTGCGGGGAATGACGAGTCACGCACGCTGATATATGCAGTGCCATTACCTCGCACGGTGACTAATCCTGAATTGCTAGTGACATTGGCGACATTGGCATTGGAGGTAGAATAGATATACGGAGGAGTTCCGCCGGATGCCATATATTGGACCTGATTACCCGCACCAAAAGCTGGCAAAACATTTGGATATCCGTCTATTAGGTACGTTTTCCTGTTCAAATACACCGTTACCTGATTGAACACCAATGCTGTAGTATGCATGATTCGGTACTGCGTCTGCGGGAAGGCCACCGCTTTTGGCTTATCATTCTGCTTATTGAAGTTCACATGCGGCGTTATAGTAACGGTTCCATTATTTGGCACAGACATCAGCCAACTGCGCAACACCGTGATGTTTATAAAGCCATTGGCAGCCTCACTAGCGGTAACGCTGTGCGCTACCAGCAATTCCTGCGTGCTCGCTCCTGGGGCAGACACTATTAACCAGGCAATATGGCCTTCCTGACTATACGGCCACTTGCCCATCCTCAACACAGCATTACCAGTCAGACTGGCAGGATTTATGGTGCCTCCATTGCCAATATTATTGATAAAGGCTCTTGGCAGACTGCCCAGAGGGATCGCCTGGACATGCACTATCTGAACTTCCGAAGAGCCTTGCCCACCACGCCCCAATATCACCTCATACTGAAACTGGATTGTAGTATTAATTGCCGCCCCAACCAGCTCATTGCTGATATTGAACGTCACCGTGCCGCCGTCAAGCCCAGGCAGCGTACCCACTTCAATCGACGTTCCCTGTGAGTCGATCAAATACAGCGTAATCAGATCCTCTCCCCCTTGGTTCATGTTCGGGTAGGTCACCAACACCTGACATTTATTTTCAACGGTGATGGGACTGATAACAACTTCAGGCCCGTCCGGAGGAGAAGAATACCTGATTTGCGGATGAGGGAAGACATTGGACTCGGTCTGAACCATATAATGGCGAGTCTCGAACCATACAATGTCACCAGCGTTGCTACTGTGATTAAACGTCACACCAAATTCAATGGCTAAGGGCGTCCACTCTTGCAGATTGCGCAATCTGCCAACAGGCGTGTAAGACGCGGGTCCATCGTTCACATCGTTGAATGAGACATCACGACCTGCAAATGTCTCCTCGTAATAGGCGTCATCATTGTTAAAGGTTCCGATGTAGCGTTTATACATCTTCTGTTTAAGTGCAATGTATGGCCAGGGAAGCACACGGGTCTGGTCAAGGTCTTGTAACTTGGGTATTTCGAGAACGGCGCTTTCGCCGATGCTATCAATCGTTGCGCCAGGCACATGGCTCAAGGTCAGCAAGTTCAAGGTGAGGGTTGGTGAGTCTGTGGGAAAACCATTACGCACCACCTTAAACGATACGTCGATATCACGCCCAGACGGATGAATACTGAAGCCAATCGCTTCCGGCGGAACGATCACATCGACATAAGCATCTCCGCTTTGCGCATCCTTGACTTCAAAGTGTACGCCGCCGCCGACCAGCCCTAGCCAACAGACTTCGACGGTATCGCCGTCCTTGGGTTCATCATAGCGGCAACGTACTGTGGCTCCGGTATTTACTACCAGCCACGGGTCGAGTTCATCCGGCCCTGTTGTCGCCTCGAGGACCTCGGGCAGGGACAGCAAGCCCAATGCCCTGCCAATGGTATAGGTCGCCTCTTCGGACAACTCATCCACGGCAAACCGCCTGCGCACATAACTGATAGTGAGCGTGCCATTTTTATTGCCGTCTATCAGCTGTTTAGGAATATCAGCAAGAAAAGGGTTGGAATTCACAGCCAGTACATAGGAGGATGAGATTGTTCCCGTTACCGATCCCACGAATTTGATAATAACTTCATCGCCGGCCCTGAACTCTGCACGGGCCTCAAACGTCGCGACGCTGCCGATGCTGTCCGGATTAACATTGTTGGTGGCGTCTGCCTCCTGAATAAGTGGCGCGATTAAACTGCGCGCCGGACGCCCGATCTGGATATATCGAGGTTCGGACTCGCGTATGTTTACTGGCCCCGTGACACCATAATAGACGCGGGTACGAAGCAGTCCTTCGAATCGTGCATAGGCGGCGTTCAGGAAGTCCCGGAAACGGGGATGAGTTCCGGCGGCGCGATCGCTGAATTCGTGCTCGACACTGCCATCCTTGTTATCCCCCATAATATTGACTCGCAGGCTATCCCCTGCATTACCGGGTGGGGTGTAGTCAGGCATTGCCGCAGTGATGTATGGCAAGTCCGGCTCCACAAATGGACCATGCGCCTGGACGACGTCGGGCTGAGGCAAGGTATAAAGGACTCCAGCGACCGCATAGATGGTTGATCTGGATGCCAGCATGCCTCGTTCACGAACATAGGAGATCTTCAAGGTGCTTTGGATCAGAGAACGGATAAACGCGTTGGGAATTGCAATGTCGTTGTAATTCGCCAGTTCAACTTCCAAGCGAAACCCATAGGAAACATTCTCGCCATCCACCGTGTTGCCTTCCACCTTCCAAATAAGGAAATCCCCCCTGATAAAGTTCGGATCATTTCTGCGAATCAGTACTGAACCTGTGGCAGGTTGACCATGTAACTCATCAGCTTCCAAGAGCAGTGTTGCCGCATCCGCCTCGACAATCTCAGGCTCATCCAGCAACGTCAGGTTAAGGTCAACGTTGACAGGAGTCGGCTTGCTCCATCGGTGGCAAGGTCCAGACACATCCAAGACCTCGTCGTACAAATAGAACTGCACGACAAAATGGCCGCTGCCCGCTGCATTTAAAAAAGTAGGTTCGATAGTGAACGTAAGGTCGGAATCGACTTGATCATTACGCAAAGGGGGTAACTCATAGCGGTGCTCTCCCCAGTAGAACATAACCAGGTCATTGACCCGCATGTTCACCCACTTGTGGATGGTGCATGTCACACCTCGAGCCGCAACCACGGAGTCGACATAGACATCGGAGAGCGTAAACGTCAATCCACGGTGGTAGGAACCGTCGCAATTGCCATCCCCACCGGGCAACGTGTGCAGTATCAGAATACGTTGCGGTACTGAAGTACTTGGTGTTCCCGGGCCGCCCCGGATGACTTCTCCATATACATTATTGACAAAATAGTGCAGCAGGGTCGTTCTGGGAATTACCAGAAAAAAACGTGGATCATCTTTATTGACGGAATTAACTTTACCCTCTTGCATGTGTATCCCGTTCATCCATATATGATATGTATCGCCCTCTTTACAGTCGGACCAACGCTCAAAGACATAGGTCAAACCATCTTTGATGTGACGATAACCAATCCCGTAGGCCGCTCCCAGAACCGGAATGACTTGGTTGGGCACAGGGTAGGGGGAGTCGAGATCTTGAACGACTGTGGGTTGTGCCGGGCCTTTAGGCAGCGATGCTTTTTTTTTCGGCGGGGTCTTTTTTTTATTCGCTACAGGAAGGACGGAAACCGACGGCTGTTCTGCGGCCGTCGTTTTATGCGTGCCGGCAGATTTTTTCTTGGGGCTGGGGCTGGCTGCAACGCTATTTTTTTTACTCGCAGGCTTGGTCGGCATCTTTTTTCTCCTGAGCGGGGATCGCTGTGGAAATAAAAGCCCCTTCAACTACAACCCGTCACCTGTGAGAATTGACAGTTCTGACCAGCGGTAATAACCCTGCTCGTTCACATGCATGTAAGCCGTAAAGCAAATTCACACTTCTTCTTACATATTTTTCACGTTTTATTCACAAGCCGAGACGTAGTGTGAAGCCTCATCCGTTACAAACGTTGCATATCAAGCCCGCCGCCCCAGCGGGCTTTTTTTTGCCTGGGTTTTGGTCAAGAAACGGCCTCACCCTGAAGGAGCGAGCTTGCTCGCGAAAAACGTCAACGATAACGCGGGCATTCTGGTTAACCGCGGTGTCATTGCGTTTTTCGCGAGCAAGCTCGCTCCTACAGGGGGTTGGGGATGGGTTTCAGCGTGTGGCCTGTTCGCGAATGGCGCGCTGGGTCTCCAGCACCTTGGCCAACGCCGTTTCAGCCTCGGCACTCTGCTGCGGCACGCGAATCGCTGCCGACACCAGCGTGATCAACTTGGCCATCACCTCGGCATCCGTGGCCGGTCGGCCCAGGCTCATGGAGTTCATCAGCAGGCGCAGTTCGGTGCCGGCCATTACCCCGGAAATCGCCTTGAGGGCAAATTGCAGGCGTACGCCCAGCTCATTGCGTGGCAGGTCCGGCAGGGCCAGGGCGAAGGCTTCGAAGAAGCGCTGGAACACCGGCTGGTAATGCACCTTGAGGTATTCCTGGATGAACGGCGAGGTGTCGCTGTAGACGCGGCCCAGGAAGCGGATGAACGAGCGCCCTTCCCCGCTGGCCGGGTCGCTGCGCTCCAGCCCCATGGCCGGAGCAAACAGCACGCCCAGCAGCGTGTCGCAATCCAGCGGGCCGTCGGATTCGGCTTCACAGCGGGCCAGCAGTTCCAGGCGCTGCTCGTTGAGCGGCTCCAGGCGTTGCATCAGCAGGGTTTTCATCAGGGAGTCCTTGTCCCCGAAGTGGTAGTTCACCGCCGCCAGGTTGACCTGGGCGCGTTCGGTTATCTGGCGTAGCAACACGGCGTCGTAGCCGTACTTGATGAAGAGGGCCTCTGTCGCATCCAGCAATCGAGTCTTGGTAACGTTTGGAGCGCTGAGTTTCTTCGCGACCATAAGGGTTCCACGGCGGAAATATTGTTTTAAAAAATAATTTGATTTTTTATACCGGGGCGGCCCGGCGAAAGCAAGTAGTGACACTCCGCCATATCACTAAAAGCCTGTATAACCGGGCTATCGAGACCGATTGAAAGCATTTCTACCGGTCCGAAACCTGCATTCGGCAAATCGTTTCAAAGGGTAAAACCGATCTACATCCATGGCTGGCGAAGCAGATTGAACGCAGGTACTATTCAAACAATATTTTAAAAACAAGAAATAAAACCAGTCCGTGACGCGTACAGGCAGCTCCCGAACTTGTTACAAGGATTTTCCGGGGGCATGGCAGTACCGTCGTGACTGCAGGCGTAGTCATGATGACAGACACCCCCACGCAACCCGGCTTGATCTCCCTGCAAGGCATCGGCAAGCGCTATCAGCTCGCCGGGCAGGAACTGAGCATTCTCAATGACGTGTGCCTGTCCATCGCTCGCGGTGACAGCTGCGGCATCCTCGGTGCCTCCGGTTCCGGCAAGAGCACCCTGCTCAATATCCTCGGCCTGCTGGACCTGCCCAACTGCGGCCAGTACCACTTTGCCGGTCACGATATTTTCAATGCCACGCCCGACGAACTGGCCGCGATCCGCAACCAGCAGATCGGTTTTGTGTTCCAGAGTTTCAACCTGCTGCCCCGCCTGAGCGCCCTGGACAACGTCGCGCTGCCCTTGAGTTATCGCGGCGTATCGCGACATGAATCGGTGGAACAGGCCCAGCGTATGCTTGATCAAGTCGGCCTGGCCGAGCGCGCCCACCATCGCCCGGCCGACCTCTCCGGCGGGCAGCGTCAGCGCGTCGCCATTGCCCGCGCACTGGTCGGCAAACCCTCGGTGATCCTCGCCGACGAACCCACCGGCAACCTCGACAGCGCCACCGCACAGGAAATCATGGACCTGCTGCTGGCCCTCAACCGCGAGCAACAGGTCACGCTGATCATCGTCACCCACGACGCCCACATTGCCGAGCGCCTGGAGCGCAAGATCCTAGTGCGCAACGGTGTAGTACACGAGGCCGGGCGCCTATGAGCCTGCGGGTCGAGCAGAGCCTCAGTCAACTGCTGCATGAAGCCTTGATCAGCCTGCGGACCCTGGGCAAACGTTCGATCCTGGCGCTGCTGGGCATTGTGATCGGCAGTTCCTCGGTAGTGGCGCTGATCAATATCGGCCACAACGCGGCGGTGGATGCCGCGATGATCTTCAAGGACATGGGCACCGATACCCTCATCGCGCAGTTCCCGCCCAAGGGCAGCAGCAATGTGCCGATGCGTACCCAACTCGACCTCGACGCCGTACGCCTGGCCGTACCGGGCATTGCCCATATCGGCGCACTCAGCCTGTTCAGCGGGCCCATCGTGTTTCATGGGCGCACCACCAATGCCAACCTGGTCGGCAGCACGCCGGGTATACAGGCCGCCATGCGCCTGGCCGTGCGCGAGGGGCGCTTCCTGTCGGCCTTCGACGCCAGCGAAACTTTCGCTGTGATTGGCGACCCACTTGCCCAGGCCCTCAGCGCACCGGGCGACCCACTGCAACTGGGCGACCGCGTGCGCATCAACGACTACCTGTTTCTGATCGTGGGCATCCTGCACGACCAACCCCGCGCCATGCTGATGCCGGTGCAGGCCAACGAGTCGTTGTTTATCCCCGCCGAAGGCATGCGGCGCATCTATGCCAGCCCGCAGATCAGCAATGTGATCATCCGTGCGGCGCCAGGGCAGGACATGGAGCGTATCGCGAGGGACGCCGCCGCTGCGCTGCAACCCCAACTCAGCGACCACGACGTCAATATCACGGTGCCCCAGCAGATGATCGATGGCATGACGCGCCAAAGTCGCACCTTTGCCTACCTGCTGCTGGCCCTCGGTGCGATTTCCCTGGTGGGCGGCGGTGTCGGGGTGATGAACGTGATGCTGATGAACGTCTCGGAGCGCCGTCGCGAGATCGGCATCCGCATGGCCCTGGGCGCACGTCAGCGGGATATCCGTAACCTGTTCCTGCTCGAAGCCGTCACGCTCACCGCCGTGGGTGCGCTGTGCGGTGCGGTGCTGGGCATGACCGCCGCCTGGCTGTATGCGTGGCTGTCGGGCTGGGCATTTGCCCTGGCGGTGGCCGCCTTGCCCCTGGGGGTGGGCAGTACGTTACTGGTAGGTTTGTTCTTTGGCATCTACCCGGCGGTCTCGGCCTCGCGGTTACAGCCGGTGGAGGCCCTGCGTGATGAATAAGTGCGGGCTGCTCCTTCTGCTGATCAGCCTGCCGGGCATCACTGCCGAGATGGTTATCAACCCTTCGGCGCCCAGCAGCACCCGCAGCGGCTACGAGCGCGGCGTGTCGCTGAATGCCCAGGCCACCACCATGACCCTGGGTGATGCGGTTTACCTGGGCCTGCGCAACAACCCGGCGATACGCAGCGCCTACCTGCAACGGGTGGCGCAGAAGTTTGACCTGCGTGTCGCCGAGGACGTGTTCAACCCCAAGCTGACCCTCAACAGTAACTACCGCACCTCCCGTGGCTCCCAGGACAACGTGCGCAACGCCAACCTGGCGCCGACCAGCAGCCTGCTCGGCGAATACGGCACGCGCTTGAGCATGGCCTGGACCCAGCAGTTGAACAACGCCAACCGCGCCGGCCGCTACCGCAGCGACGGGCTCGACCTGGCGATCATCCAACCGCTGATGCGCGGCGCCGGTTGGGACGCCACCACCGCGCCGCTGCGCCTGTCGCGCCTGGCCGAGCAGGCCAACCGTTTGAACCTCAAGGCCACCGTGGCGCAGACCATCAGCCAGATCATCGCCACCTACCGCGAGCTGCTGCGTGCCCAGGAACAACTGGTGATCGTGCAGGACGCGCTCAAGCGCTCCAACACCTTACTGGACGTGAACAAGGCACTGATCAGCGCGGGGCGCATGGCCGAGTTCGAGATCGTGCAAACCGAAGCCGACATCGCCACCCAGCAGTTGGGTGTGGAAGAAGCCCGCAACCAACTGGACACCAGCCGCCTGGCCCTGCTGCGCCTGCTGGCGCTGGACCTGTCGACACCGGTGCGCGCCACCGAAGCCCTGGAGGCCAACCCCATGGAGATCGACCAACGCCAAGCCTTCACCCTGGCGCAGAACCAGCAACCGGAATACCTCGCCGCCCTGCTCGACAGCCAACAGGCCGACCTCAACCTGGTGATCGCCAGGGACTCCGGGCGCTGGCAAGTGGACCTGGTGGCCGGCGCCAACCAGGTACGCGCCGCCACCGACAACAACAACGGCCATGACAATAACCGTACCTGGGACAGCTACGCCGGGGTGCAGGTGCAGATCCCCCTTGGCGACATCAGCACGCGCCAGGCCGAGGTACGTGCGCGAGTGAACGTCGAGGACCAGGAAATCCGCATTACCGATGCGCGCCAGGAGCTGGAGCGCAACGTCAACAACGTGGTGCGTGACCTCGGCACCCGCTGGCGCCAATATGAAATTTCCAAGCGTGCCGTGGAGTTGTCACGGCGCAAGATCGAAATCGAACGGGAAAAACTCAGTGCCGGGCGCTCCACCAACTTCCAGGTGTTGAGCTTCGAAACCGACCTGCGCAACGCCGAAAATGCCCAGCTCAACGCGCTGATCGCTTATTTGAACGCCCAGACTCAACTCGACTTGACCCTGGGCATGACGCTGGAAAGTTGGGAAATCGCCCTCAATGACTACTAATCAAAAACGCTTGCTGGCCGTCGCCTTGATCGTGCTGCTGGCAGGCGCGGCAGTCAGCCTGCTCAACCAACGCAGCAGCGTCGAACAGGCCAGCACCGCCGAGCAATGGCTGGAGGTAAAACCCGACCCGCTGGTGCACCAGATCGGCCTGGTGGGCAAGATCGAGCCCGACACTACCGTCACCCTCACGGCGCCGTTCGACGGCAACGTGTTGGCCAACCTGGTCGAACAAGGCCAGCGCGTCGAGGCCGGCCAGGTGCTGTTGCGCATGGACCCGGCGACTCTGGAAGTGCAACTGCGCGATGCCCTCTCGGCCCAACTCAAGGCCCGGCGCACTGTGCAGGAAATGCAGGACTGGAACAGCAGCCCCACCGTCAGCCGCGCTCGTCGTAGTTTACGCACCGCCGAAATGACCGCCGGCAATACCCAGCGCAAACTTACCGAGAGTGAAAACCTGTTCAAACGCGGCATCATTCCGCGCAACGAACTGGACGATCTCAAGCAGCAAACCCAACAGCAGCAACTCGACCTGGCAGCGGCGCGCAGCGAACTGCAACAGGCCCAGGACCAGGGCAGAGGCGAATATCGACAGATTGCCGAAATGGAGCTGACCAATGCCACGGTAAAATACGAAGCCTTGCAAAAACTCCTTGAAGGCAAGGAGGTCAAGGCGCCCTTCTCCGGCATCGTGGTGCCCGCGCCCGGCAGCAGCAACACCGCCCAAGGTGGTGGCAACAACAATGCGCCGGTGCAGACCGGCAGCAAGGTCAGCCAGGGCCAGGTGCTGTTTGGCCTGGCCAATATCGAACGGCTGAAAATCGTCGCCAAGGTCTCCGAACTGGACATCAACCAGTTGCATCAGGGCCAGGCGGTGGAAGTGATGGGCGATGGCTTTGACGGCGAACGGCTGACCGGCTCGGTCAGCGTGGTCAGTGGCTTGGCCATCGCCAGCGACAGCCAGGGCAGCGCGCAGTTTCCGGTGACCTTATCGATCCCCAGGCTGACGCCGCAGCAGTTGCAACGGGTGCGCCTGGGCATGAGTGCACGACTGACCATCGTGACCTACAACAATGCCCGGGCGATGGTGATTCCCAGCCAGGCGATCCAGGCGGACATGACGGTGGAGTATCGGGCGGCGATGGATAAACCGGTGCAGCGGGTGAACGTGACCACTGGGCAATCGACGCCGCAGGGGGTTGAGGTGTTTGGGCTGAAATCCGGGTTTGTGAGGGTCGAGGAAGCCAGTCACTGACACTCGATCCCGGGTATGCCTTAACTGTAGGAGCGAGCTTGCTCGCGAAAAACGTCAACGATAACGCGTGCTTCCTGAACAAACGCGGTGCCCTCAGGCTCTTCGCAGGCAAGCCAGCTCCTACATTTGGCCTGTGGCATCCGTTAGATAGCTGTCGTAAGCCTGGCGGCCAGCGCCTTGGCTTGCAGCGCCACATCCGTCACCGCCGTGCTCTCCCACCACATGCCCCGCAGCGGCGGCCCCATGGCGAACAGTCGCTGACTGACCTGGCCATGAGCATCCAGCACCGCCCCCGTCGCATCCGCCGCAATTCCCAGCGCCAGCGGCCCAGGCTGGACCAAACCGCGCTTGAGCAGTTGCTGCGGTAAAGGCCGGGCCACCCGGCGCCAGTCGTATTCGATGCCGCTGGAATTGATCAGCGCGGCCCCTGCAACCTGGGTGATCAGCTCCTCACCACGGTAGCGCAGCGCAATGGCAACGCCCTCTTGCGACGGCACCAAGCCCTTGAACGACGCCGCCTGAATCCGCAACCGCCCTTGCTCCTGCAACCGCGCTACCAACTGCGCACTCAAGGGCGGCGAACGGTGGTGATGGCTTTCCCACCAAGGCCGTACATGCCGCACGAACTGGCGCTTGTGAGCCTCACTGGCCTGGCTCCACAGCCGCGCGATATGCCCGCGAACCGTGTCCAGCGGCGCCTGCCAGTCTGTGCCTTGCCCCAACGCGAGCTGGCATTGGCGTCGCACCTCGCGCAGCAATTGTCGGGGGCTGCTCAGGCTGTGGTCGGCGGCGAGGAAGTCGTCCCAGGTGGGCGGTTGCCGGCGTACATGGGGCAATAAGCCATGCCGCGAAAAAACCTCGATAGGTCCGCGATGCCCAGCCTGTTCCAGTGAGACCACGGCATCGACCATGGTCAACCCGGAGCCGATGATCAGCACCGTTGATTGCGGGTCGAGCCGAGTCATGGACTGCACGTCCCAGGGATCCAGCGCGGCGGCGTTCAGTCCAGTGGACTCGGTCTGTGGCGTGCGCGCCGCCGGAAACATACCGGTGGCCAAGACCGCGAAGGTGCCACGCAGTTGCTCGCCATTATCGAGGGTGACCCGCGTCGATGTTGCATCGACTTGCAGGTCGACCCCTTCAGCACGGATATGCTCGACGGTCGACGTGGATAGCGCCTTGGCCTCGGCCAAGCGCTGTTGCGCATACAGCCCGAAAATCCCCCGCGGCGGGAATAGGTCGCTGACCGGCACGTGCTGCTGGTCCGACTCCGGCCATCCACCGCCGGCGATGTAGTCGGTGAGCCATTGGGTCAAATCGTCGGCATTGTCCGGATCGACGCTCATGCGCGCCGCGTTGCCGTTCAAGGTATGGCCCAGTTCGACTGCGCTGTAGGCCTCGCCGCGCCCCAGCTCGACACGCGGCTCGATCACCAGGATGCGCCGCGTGCCCGGCAGGCGCAGCAGCTGCACGGCGAGCATCGTGCCGCTCAGGCCACCGCCGATAATCAGTACATCAGCGTTGTGGGAGGATTCACTCATGCAGGTTCGCCTCACATTCCGTCCCTATACTGCCTCCAGCGCAAGTGTGCCGGTTACTTTGGACCCCGCCGAGGAGACAGTACACCTCAATAAAGCGCAAAGTGGTACACGAATCGTCACCCTTACAAATGGCGATATGAAAGTCAAAGGCACGACGAAACGGCGCAAGGCCAACGCAACAGGTTCAGTGACCTGCGATATCAGTGATGCCGTCAACCGGACCTATCGGTCGATGGAGACCCACTGGTGTTTCCAGCTCCGCAAGTTTAAGCAAGTAGACTCGTGACGCACAAACCGAAGGCGCTGGTAAGCGCCTACGGTTTTAACTGCTCAGAAAGCGGTGCAGCGTCTGACCTCATACTTTGCGACAGGGGATTGCACCACATTACCCGCGGGGGAAGTGATCATGTAACGGGCTGACGCCGCCCCTAGAACGAACGCCTCCGCCGGCAGCATGAAAATAATTGGCCGACCAACGTCGCTGGCGCTCACCACATAAAATGCCTTCCACTCGTCAATGCAGCTCTGGTAGAACACCGTCAACAGATCACCCTCTTCCATCCCTTCGTAAGCGTCGACTACATAAGTGCCGCCGTTTACTACATCAGCAAGATGAATAACCGTGCCGACAGCTTCCTGAATGTAAGGCGCATTGATTGAGGTGCTGGTGACCGCAACAACTTTGTGCAGTTTCGTGATCATCTTGAAATCTCCATTTTTATAACGCTGGTGTCGCCCAAATTGCCGAAGCAACTCAAGACTCACTGGCTGGCGAATGGAGTAAACACGTGTTTTCAGGCTTGCTCTACTGTGAAAACTAACAGGTATAAGCCAGTTGACGGCCCGGTTAGAGCACGACATTACGAACAAATCGCACCGCTACATCACCCTCATTGCGATAGCCGTGGGATTGGCGGCTGGCGAACATATAGAACTCACCGGCCGCGACGGTGTGTTCTTTGTCGTCGAGAATCAGGGTCAATGCACCTTCATACACGAACAACTGCACACTCCAACCTTCCGGGTCCGGCTCGGGGCTGTAGCGATCCCCCGGCTCCAGGCGCATCTCCCACAATTCCACTTCGCGCCGGGCGTTGGCTTTGGCGAGCAGTACGGCTTTGCTGCCGGGTATATCGCCGGCCCAAGCCAGCTCATTGATACGACTATGGTCAGGCGCATCCGGGGCCTGGATCAAGTCACTGAATGCCACCTCCAGCGCTTCGGCCACGCGGTCGAGGGTGGACAGACTGACGTTCTTCTCCCCCGCCTCAATCGCCACCAACATACGCCGGCTGACCCCGGACTTTTCCGAAAGCGCGGTCTGGCTCAGGTCGGCGGCATGGCGCAGGCGACGAACGTTCTGGCTGACGTGCTGCAGGACCGAGGCCC
>Ga0308168_1001733_pt1 | contig 19123 bp, 13 predicted proteins | sample PhyCR2_FD_202133 | JGI IMG/M metagenome (GOLD analysis project Ga0308168, IMG submission 202133) | Phyllosphere microbial communities from UC Gill Tract Community Farm, Albany, California, United States - DLSLRC.R2 | ecosystem: Host-associated > Plants > Phyllosphere > Unclassified | place: USA...
CAGGTAGAGGGAAGGATTTTTAGAGAGACAATAATAATGGTAGACAATAAAAAACGACCGGGTAAAGATCTCGACAGAATTGACCGTAATATCCTGAATGAACTGCAAAAGGATGGCCGTATTTCGAACGTCGAACTCTCGAAGCGCGTCGGATTATCACCGACACCGTGTCTTGAGCGTGTTCGCCGTCTGGAGCGACAGGGCTTTATTCTGGGTTACACCGCGCAGCTCAATCCTCACTACCTGGATGCATCGTTACTGGTATTCGTTGAGATTACTCTGAATCGTGGTGCGCCGGATGTGTTTGAGCAATTTAACGCCGCTGTGCAAAAACTTGAGGAAACTCAAGAGTGTCATCTTGTTTCCGGTGATTTCGACTATCTGTTGAAAACCCGCGTACCTGATATGTCCGCTTATCGTAAATTGCTGGGTGAAACCTTGCTGCGCCTGCCGGGCGTGAACGATACCCGTACCTATGTGGTTATGGAAGAAGTGAAACAAAGTAACCGGTTAGTGATTAAAACCCGGTAACACAGGACAGGTGCAAAACCTGTTGGGTTTCGGTACACTCCTGTGAATTCATACAGGTTCAGCGCCGGGGGTACCCGGCGCAATTACCTTCATAGTTTACAGGCACCTGGAGAGTACTCTTGAGCCAGGAATATACAGAAGATAAAGACGTTTCGTTACAACCGTTGAGCAGCGGGCGTCGTCTGCTTGAAGCATTACTTATTGTTGTTGCTCTTTTCGCCATTTATTTAATGGTCGCATTAGTCAGCTTCAATCCTTCCGACCCCAGTTGGTCACAAACTGCCTGGCATGAGCCCATCCACAATTTAGGGGGAGGGGTAGGGGCCTGGCTTGCTGATACGCTATTCTTCATTTTTGGCGTGATGGCTTACGCCCTTCCGCCGGTAATTTTGGGCCTGTGCTGGATCACCTTCAGCCAGCGTCACGTTCAGGATTACATTGACTATTTTGCCGTCGCACTGCGCATGATTGGTGTGCTGGCGCTGGTTGTCACCTCTTGTGGCCTGGCCGCAATCAATGCTGATGATATCTGGTATTTTGCTTCCGGCGGTGTGATCGGCAGCCTGTTAAGCAACGCCATGGCACCTTATTTTAGTGGGCCGGGTGGCACGCTGACATTGCTGTGTATCTGGGCTGCTGGCCTGACGCTTTATACGGGCTGGTCATGGCTGACGATTGCTGAAAAAATTGGTGGCGTGGTCATGGGTGTTCTCACCTTCGCCAGTAATCGTTCGCGTGCTGAGGAAGAGTGGCATGACGAGGAAGACGAGGAACAAGAACGCGATGCCCCAGTCGTCAGACGAAGTGCGACGCAGGAAACGGACGATCGCGATGATATTCTGCTGAAAAAAGCGCAGCCCCTCTATGCGGATGAGGACGATGAGCAGGACGACCCCCTGCTGGCCTCGCCTGCGGTTCGCGCCGCAGTGGCTGAACCGGCAGCAGCAGTCACCGTTACGGTGCCACCTGTTCAGGTTCAGTCTGCCCATGAAGCTGCCCCTGCGCCTGTCTCTTCAGCAGCAGAAACTCAGGCCGCTGCACCGCAGCCGTCGCTGTATCGTTTTGAAATGCCAACAGATGTTCACACCCCGGCACCTTCTGTGCCGGTCGAGGACGATGACGGCCCGAAAATGGGCAACTGGCAGGATACTTCCACGGCATCACCGTTTGATTTCTCTACGCCGCATGCGTCTCACCCTGCCAGCGTCGCTGCCGCCGCTACCGGTGCAGCCATTGGTGCCGTGGCTCAGTCTGCCACCAGCAACACGCCATTTATGCCGGGCTTTACTGCTACCAGCGGAGAGGATCTTAACCCGCAGGTTAAGCAGGGTATAGGCCCCGAACTGCCACGTCCGAATCCGGTGAAATTACCGACTCGCCGTGAGCTGGCTTCTTATGGAATTAAATTACCTTCTCAGCGTATGGCAGAGGAAAAAGCTAAAGAGCAGGAGCAGCGTCAGCCTGAAATGACCGCTTCTGACATGGCGAGCGGGCAAACAGTGACACCTGAAGAACAGGATGACGCAGAGCAGAATCAACTGCGGGAAGCCTTCCTGGCGCGCGAACAGCAGCGCTACGGTGAGGAGTTTGCTGCTGAAGACGAAGAAGCACTGCAGCAGGCTGCGCTGGCACGGCAGTTTGCTGAACAGCAGCAGCAGCGCTATACGGCTGAAGAGCCAACCAGCCGTCCAGCCTTTACTCTCGATACGGCAGGTGCTTTTGACTTCTCCCCCATGGACGACCTGGTGGATGATGGTCCGGTTGAGCCGCTGTTTACCCTGCCGCCTGCGGCTGAAGTTGAACCGGAGGTGCCTGCAACGCCTTCATGGCAGCAGCCTGCAGCCGTGCAACAACCTGCTGCCGTACAACAATCGCCACAGCCTTCAGCCCCCGCAGCGCCTGCCTGGCAGCCCGCTACGGCGCCTGCCGTACAGCCAGTGAAACCGCAGGAACCGGATATGGAAAGCCTTATCCATCCGTTCCTGATGCGCCACGAGCAGCCAACGCACAAACCGACGACGCCATTGCCCACGCTCGATCTGCTTTCATCGCCACCGGCAGAAACAGAGCCGGTTGATCAGTTTGCGCTGGAACAGACTGCCCGCCTGATTGAGGCGCGTCTTGCGGATTATCGCGTGAAAGCGGATGTCGTGGGTTACTCGCCTGGACCGGTGATCACGCGGTTCGAACTGGATCTGGCTCCGGGCGTGAAAGCAGCGCGCATTTCTAACCTCTCACGCGATCTGGCGCGTTCACTGTCTGCCGTTGCTGTGCGCGTGGTGGAAGTCATTCCGGGGCGTCCGTATGTGGGGCTGGAATTACCTAATCTGAAGCGTCAGACGGTATACCTGCGTGAAGTACTGGATTGTCCTGCCTTCCGTGATAACCCCTCGCCGCTCTCTATTGTGCTCGGTAAAGATATTTCGGGCGATCCGGTGGTTGCCGATCTGGGCAAAATGCCTCACCTGCTGGTTGCCGGTACGACCGGTTCCGGTAAGTCGGTGGGTGTCAATGCCATGATCCTCAGCATTCTTTATAAAGCCACGCCGAAAGAAGTGCGCTTTATCATGATCGACCCGAAAATGCTTGAGCTTTCCGTCTATGAAGGCATTCCACATCTCTTGACCGATGTGGTCACCGATATGAAAGATGCAGCAAACGCCCTGCGCTGGTGCGTCGTCGAGATGGAGCGTCGGTATAAACTGATGTCTGCTCTGGGTGTACGTAATATCGCCGGTTATAACGAGAAAGTGGATATGGCTGAGGCGATGGGAAGGCCAATCCCCGATCCGTTCTGGAAGCCAACGGACAGCATGGATATGACGCCGCCGGTTCTGGAAAAAGAGCCTTACATCGTCGTGATGGTCGATGAGTTTGCCGACCTTATCATGACCGTCGGTAAAAAGGTGGAAGAGCTGATCGCGCGTCTGGCGCAGAAAGCGCGTGCGGCGGGTATCCACCTGGTGCTGGCGACACAGCGTCCATCAGTTGATGTCATCACTGGCTTGATCAAGGCCAATATTCCGACACGTATTGCTTTTACCGTCTCCAGTAAAATTGATTCACGTACTATTCTCGATCAGTCCGGTGCTGAGTCGCTGCTGGGGATGGGGGATATGCTGTATCTGGCCCCAAACTCGTCGATTCCGGTTCGTGTTCACGGTGCTTTTGTCCGTGACCAGGAAGTCCATGCCGTTGTCAAAGACTGGAAAGCCCGTGAACGTCCTCAGTATAAAGAGGGCATTCTCAGTGGCGGTGACGACGCAGAGTCGGGTTCCGGCGGCGTGGAGGGTGATGAAGAGCTTGATCAGCTTTTCGATCAGGCCGTGGAGTTTGTGGTCGATAAGCGTCGCGCCTCTATCTCAGGCGTACAGCGACAGTTCCGCATCGGTTATAACCGCGCTGCGCGCATCATTGAACAGATGGAAGCGCAGGGGATCGTCTCGTCACCGGGGCATAACGGTAACCGCGAGGTGCTGGCACCCCCACCGCATGAACGATAATCACCCTGTTTTAATGCCCCTCAACAGGCCAGGCTCTGCCTGGCCTGTTGAATTTAAGAGGGGTGCCCCCATATTTGCTTGATATGGCCGGGAGAATTCAGTTTTTTCTCCTGTCGCTGTTTTCAGCGCCGGGCTAAAGTTATTCCTGTCACGCTCAACCCGGACCGGGATAAGAGAGTTTTAATAAGGATGCCGTAATGAAAAAATTAATGATCTCCTGCTGTCTGCTGGCCGCGTTTTCTTCTTCTGCTGTGTGGGCTGATGCCTCCAGCGATCTGCAACAGCGCCTGGATAAGGTGAAAAGCTTCCATGCCACCTTTAATCAGAAAGTTACTGACGGCAGTGGGGCTTCAGTGCAGGACGGTGAAGGTGAGATGTGGGTTGAGCGTCCCAACCTGTTTAACTGGCATATGACTGCGCCGGACGAAAGCACGCTGATTTCTGATGGTAAAACGCTGTGGTTCTATAACCCGTTTGTCGAACAGGTCAGCGCAAGCTGGCTGAAGGACGCAACCAGTAATACGCCGTTTATGCTGATTGCGCGTAACCAGTCTGGCGACTGGAAACAGTATAATGTCGCGCAGAAAGGGGATGATTTCTCTCTGACGCCAAAAAGTGCCGATGGAAATCTGAAGCAATTTACGATCAATGTCTCGACTAACGGGACCATTAACCAGTTCAGTGCGATTGAACAGGACGGCCAGCGCAGTAGCTATACGCTTAAGAGCCAGCAGAACGGCAGTATCAGCGCCGATAAGTTCAAGTTCACACCGCCAAAGGGCGTCACCGTGGACGACCAGCGTCAGTGAGGTTTGCGTGAGTAACCTGTCCCTCGATTTTTCCCGTAATGAATTTCAGCCTCTGGCCGCGCGTATGCGGCCACGTACGCTGGCTGAGTATATCGGTCAGCAACATTTACTCGCAGCCGGTAAACCCCTGCCGAGAGCGATAGAGGCCGGTCATCTGCATTCGATGATTTTATGGGGACCACCCGGGACGGGAAAAACCACGCTGGCCGAGATTATTGGTCACTATGGCCAGGCCGACGTCGAACGTATTTCCGCCGTTACCTCCGGCGTAAAAGAGATCCGTGAAGCCATTGAGCGTGCAAGACAAAATCGTAATGCTGGTCGTCGCACGATTTTGTTCGTGGATGAAGTTCACCGCTTTAATAAAAGCCAGCAGGACGCTTTTCTGCCGCATATCGAAGATGGCACCATCACATTTATCGGTGCTACAACCGAAAATCCCTCTTTTGAGCTTAACTCCGCACTGTTATCACGTGCGCGCGTTTATCTGCTGAAGTCACTGACCAGTGAAGATATTGCGACCGTTCTCGATCAGGCGATGAAAGACAGCGAGCGGGGATATGGTAATGACAATATTGTTTTACCTGATAATACCCGCAATATGATCGCAGAACTGGTCAACGGTGATGCACGCCGTGCGCTGAATACGCTGGAAATGATGGCGGACATGGCCGAGGTGAACAGCAAGGCTAAACGCGAGCTCACACCTCAGTTGCTGAACGAAGTCTCGGGCGAGCGAAGCGCGCGCTTCGATAATAAGGGCGATCGTTTCTATGATCTGATCTCCGCGCTGCATAAATCGGTGCGCGGCTCCTCGCCGGATGCCGCACTCTACTGGTATGCGCGCATCATTACTGCTGGTGGCGATCCGCTCTATGTGGCAAGGCGTCTGCTGGCGATTGCCTCAGAAGATGTTGGAAATGCCGATCCCCGGGGAATGCAGGTGGCGATCGCGGCCTGGGACTGTTTCACTCGCGTCGGGCCGGCAGAAGGCGAACGCGCCATCGCTCAGGCGATCGTGTATCTTGCCTGTGCACCGAAAAGTAACGCGGTTTATACAGCGTTCAAAGCGGCCATGCGTGATGCCCGTGACAGTCCAGACTATGATGTCCCTGAACATCTGCGCAATGCGCCCACTAAACTGATGAAAGAGATGGGACTGGGCGCTGAATATCGCTATGCCCATGACGAGCCCAATGCGTATGCTGCCGGAGAAGACTATTTTCCTCCACAAATGGCGCAAACGCGATATTACCAGCCGACCTCGCGCGGGCTGGAGGGCAAGATTGGCGAAAAGCTGTCCTGGTTGCATGAACAGGATCAAAATAGCCCGACAAAACGCTACCGCTGACACGGACGTTGCGGTAAGGTTAGCAATGAATTCAACGCACTCGAATACGGGGGCGTCCCTTCTTTTTACACTCAATCAATCATCACAGGACAAGCATGCTCGATCCCAATCTACTGCGTACTGAGCCAGACGCAGTCGCTGAAAAACTGGCACGCCGTGGCTATAAGCTGGACGTTGATACGCTGCGCGCACACGAAGAGCGTCGTAAAGTATTGCAGGTAGAAACTGAAAACCTGCAGGCAGAGCGTAACTCTCGATCCAAATCCATCGGGCAGGCCAAAGCACGTGGGGAAGATATCGAGCCATTGCGTCAGGAAGTGAATGTGCTGGGCGAACGCCTGGACGCTGCAAAGGCAGAGCTGGATGCACTGCTGACCAGCATCAATGACTTTTCAATGGCTATCCCTAACATCCCTGCAGATGGGGTTCCGCTGGGCAAAGATGACAGTGAAAACCAGGAAATCAGCCGCTGGGGTGAACCGCGCCAATTTGATTTTGCCGTGCGTGACCACGTTGAGCTTGGCGAAATGGCTGCCGGACTGGATTTTGCTGCTGCGGTCAAGCTGACCGGTTCCCGCTTTATCGTCATGCGTGGCCAGATTGCGTTGATGCATCGCGCACTGAGCCAGTTCATGCTCGATCTGCATACCGAACAGCATGGCTATCAGGAAACCTACGTGCCTTACCTGGTGAACCATGCCAGCCTGTACGGTACCGGCCAGCTGCCGAAGTTTGGCGAAGATCTGTTCCATACGCGTCCGCTGGAAGAAGAAGCTTCCAGCAGCAACTATGCGCTGATCCCGACGTCAGAAGTTCCGCTGACCAATCTGGTGCGCGACGAGATTCTGGAAGAAGAGTCTCTGCCAATCAAAATGACCGCCCATACTCCCTGCTTCCGTTCAGAAGCGGGGGCCTATGGACGTGATACGCGTGGCCTGATCCGCATGCACCAGTTCGACAAAGTTGAAATGGTGCACATTACGCGTCCGGAAGATTCAATGGATGCGCTTGAAGAGCTGGTAGGTCATGCCGAAAAAGTGCTGCAATTGCTGAACCTGCCTTATCGTAAGGTGCTGCTGTGTACCGGAGACATGGGCTTTGGTTCGCACAAAACCTACGATCTGGAAGTATGGCTGCCGGCCCAGGATACTTACCGTGAGATCTCGTCCTGTTCAAATATGGGCGATTTCCAGGCGCGTCGCATGAAAGCCCGCTGTCGTCCTCGCGGTGAAAAGGCAACGCGTCTGGTTCACACGCTGAATGGCTCCGGTCTGGCGGTTGGCCGTACCCTGGTTGCGGTGCTGGAAAACTATCAGCAGGCAGACGGGCGCATTGAAGTGCCAGAAGTACTGCGTCCGTATATGAAAGGCTTAACCTCTATTGGTTAAGTCCAACGTGCCGTACTAAGAACCCGCCGCCGGCGGGTTTTTTTATGTTAACGTTCGAACAAAAAATATGATGGATGTTGTGAGCACCCGCTTATCAGTGTTGAATAAATTCAACGAGATAATATCCACATGATGCCTGTAGCTGGAAGCGTTAAGCTCCTGTAGATAAAAATATTAAATCGCTGCTCTACAAATCGTGCGCATGCAGATTTATTGTGCTTTTCCAAACGCTTGCGCAGTGGCATGATGCGCGCAAAATCTTCCTCGTTTCGGTTCTCCAATACTATGTCCACCTGGTCACGTCCCGTTCTGGTGCTGCTGTGCGGCTTACTGCTGCTCACGGTTTCTATTGCCGTGTTGAATACACTGGTGCCGCTCTGGCTGACGCATGATGCGCTGCCGACCTGGCAGGTAGGTATGGTCAGCTCCTCGTACTATTGTGGCAATCTGCTGGGAACGTTACTGGCTGGATGGGTCATCAAGCGCTACGGGTTTAATCGCAGCTATTACCTGGCCTCGCTGGTGTTTGCCCTGGCGACGGTAGCCCTCGCGCTGGGGACGGGGTTCTGGTCATGGACGCTCTGGCGTTTTGTAGCGGGTATTGGCTGTGCTCTGATCTGGGTCGTCGTGGAAAGTGCGTTGCTGTGCAACGGCACTCTGCGCAACCGTGGGCGGCTGCTGGCGGCTTATATGATCGTCTATTACATCGGCACGGTCATTGGCCAGTTGCTGGTGAGTAAAGTCTCTACCGAGCTGATGCATGTCCTGCCGTGGGTCAGCAGCGTAATTCTGGCGGCAGTCCTGCCGCTGGTGTTCTGCCGCGTCACGGCAAGTCAGCAAGACGAAGAGACCCCGCCCGGGCGGATGTGGCCGATGCTGCGCCGTCGTAATGCTCGCCTGGGGATCAACGGCTGTATCATATCCGGGATCGTGCTGGGTTCATTGTATGGCCTGATGCCACTGTATCTCTCCCATCAGGGGATGAGTGACTCCACGGTTGGCTACTGGATGGCGCTGCTGGTCAGCGCGGGCATTATAGGTCAGTGGCCGATAGGGCGACTTGCGGATCGTTATGGCCGGCTGCTGGTTCTGCGTGTTCAGGTGTTTGTGGTGATCCTCGGTGCGCTGGCAATGCTGAGTAATGCTGCCATGGCTCCGGCGCTGTTCATCCTCGGCTGTGCCGGTTTCACCCTTTACCCGGTAGCTATGTCCTGGGCCTGTGAAACAGTGGCTCATCACGAACTGGTGGCAATGAACCAGGCCCTGTTACTGAGTTATACCGTTGGCAGCCTGGTTGGCCCGACCATGACCTCGATGCTGATGCAGAACTATTCTGACCGGTTGTTGTTCGTAATGATTGCCGGAGTGGCTCTGGTCTATCTGGTGATGTTACTGCGTAAAGCCGATCATCACGCAACACCAGTGGCGCACGCATAAATGAAAAAAGGCTGACCGGAAAAGAAGGTCAGCCTCTGCGGTGCAGAAAAGAACGGTATCTGTGGGTAAAGGAGGGCTGACCTTTAGTACATCACATGATGGCCGTAACCTTCCAGAATATGTTTTACCCGCTCCATCGTTTCTGCTTTTGGTGGATGAACGCCGTCCAGCTTGTACTCCTCGCCCATCGCGATCCATTTATGCTTGCCCAGCTCATGATAGGGCAGCAGCTCAATCTTCTCCACGTTACCCATATCGCGAGTGAACTCACCCAGGCGGTGTGCGGATTCATCATCATCAGAATAGCCGGGCACCACCACGTAGCGGATCCAGGTGCGGATCCCGCGTTTGGCAAGATAGCGGGCAAAATCGAGGGTTCGGTGATTAGAGACACCGACCAGAATCTGGTGGACGTCATCATTAATCTGTTTCAGATCGAGCATCACCAGGTCAGTGACGTCCAGTAGCTCATCGATAACCGGATCGTAGCGGCGCACAAAGCCATTGGTGTCAAGACAGGTATTAATTCCTTCTGCCTGACAGGCGCGGAACCAGTCACGGACGAATTCAGCCTGAAGGATAGCCTCGCCGCCGGAAGCCGTTACGCCGCCTCCCGATGCATTCATAAAATGACGATAGGAGACAACGTCCTTCATTAATTCTTCAACGGTGATTTCTTTGCCGCCGTGAGTATCCCAGGTATCACGGTTATGGCAATACAGGCAGCGCATCAGGCAGCCCTGGAAGAAGGTGATAAAACGGATGCCGGGACCGTCAACGGTCCCGCAGGATTCAAAAGAGTGGATGCGACCGGTTACTGACATTGCGATGAGTTCTCCACGGTGACACAGTCTTTAGCTGTGTTAAGTCTGTTTTGGCAGTGATCCTAAGCAGACAACTGACAAAACCGGCTGGTGGCAGGCAGGCCCCCCGGAGAGGGCCTGCACAACGCTTACATGCTTTGTGTAAAGGTACGCGTAATCACGTCCTGTTGCTGCTCTTTCGTCAGCGAGTTAAAGCGAACGGCGTAGCCAGAGACGCGAATGGTCAGTTGCGGATATTTTTCCGGATCTTCCATCGCTTCCAGCAGCATTTCGCGGTTCATCACGTTGACGTTCAGGTGCTGGCCGCCTTCGATGCTGGCCTCATGATGGAAGTAACCATCCATCAGACCGGCAAGGTTGGTTTTACGCACATCATCGTTTTTACCCAGCGCGTTTGGCACGATAGAGAAGGTGTACGAGATACCATCTTTCGCGTAAGCAAACGGCAGTTTAGCCACGGAGGTCAGTGAGGCAACGGCACCTTTCTGGTCACGACCGTGCATAGGGTTAGCACCTGGTCCAAATGGTGCACCAGCACGACGGCCATCCGGGGTGTTACCCGTTTTCTTGCCATACACCACGTTAGAGGTAATGGTCAGAACAGACTGAGTTGGAACCGCGTTACGGTAGGTTTGCAGCTTCTGAATTTTCTTCATGAAACGCTCAACCAGGTCGCAGGCAATGTCATCAACGCGTGAATCGTTATTACCAAACTGCGGGTATTCACCTTCGATTTTAAAGTCAACGGCCAGGCCATCTTCATCACGAATAGTCGATACTTTTGCATATTTGATTGCAGACAGTGAGTCAGCCGCCACGGACAGGCCAGCGATACCACAGGCCATTGTGCGGTAAACGTCACGGTCATGCAGTGCCATCAACGAGGCTTCATAGCTGTATTTGTCATGCATGTAGTGGATTACGTTCAGCGCGGTCACATACTGTTTGGCCAGCCAGTCCATAAAGTGATCCATGCGATCCATCACTTTATCGTAGTCCAGCACTTCATCCATCATTGGCGCTTCTTTCGGGCCAACCTGCATTTTCATTTTTTCATCCACGCCGCCATTGATGGCATACAGCATGGTTTTTGCCAGGTTAGCACGGGCACCGAAGAACTGCATCTGTTTGCCGACGATCATCGGGCTAACACAACAGGCGATGGCATAGTCATCATTGTTGAAGTCAGGACGCATCAGATCATCATTTTCATACTGCAGAGATGAGGTGTCGATAGACACTTTGGCCGCGTATTTTTTGAAGTTCAGTGGCAGTTTTTCTGACCACAGGATAGTCATGTTAGGTTCTGGTGAAGGCCCCATGGTGTAGAGCGTGTTCAGGAAGCGGAAGGTGTTTTTCGTCACCATGGTCCGGCCATCAACGCCCATACCGGCAAGGGATTCGGTTGCCCAGATTGGGTCACCAGAGAACAGCTCATCATATTCTGGTGTACGCAGGAAGCGCACCATGCGCAGTTTCATCACCAGGTGGTCGATCAGTTCCTGTGCTTCCAGTTCGGTGATTTTACCCGCCTTCAGGTCGCGTTCAAAATAGATATCCAGGAAGGTCGACACGCGTCCAAAGGACATCGCTGCGCCGTTCTGTGATTTCACCGCAGCCAGGTAACCGAAGTAGGTCCACTGTACAGCTTCTTTAGCACTGGTTGCCGGGCCAGAGATATCACAGCCATATTTTGCAGCCATATCTTTAATCTGCTGCAGAGCGTGATGCTGATCGGCAATCTCTTCACGCAGACGGATAGTGGCTTCGAGGTTCACGCCATTTTCCATGTCGTTCTGCAGGGAGGTGAACTGAGCCAATTTATCTTTCATCAGCGCATCGATACCGTACAGCGCGACGCGACGATAGTCACCAATGATACGACCACGGCCATATGCATCTGGCAGACCGGTCAGCACGCCTGACTTACGGCAGCGCAGAATATCGGGGGTATAAACATCGAATACACCCTGATTATGGGTTTTACGGTATTCGGTGAAGATTTTTTTCACTGTCGGGTCGAGTTCACGACCATAGACTTTGCACGAACCTTCGACCATTTTGATGCCACCGAACGGGATCAGGGCACGTTTTAAGGGGGCTTCGGTTTGCAGGCCGACAATTTTTTCCAGGCTTTTATTAATATAGCCTGCGTCATGAGAGGTGATGGTTGATGGCAGGTCGGTATCAAAATCTACAGGCGCATGGGTGCGGTTTTCCTGTTTGATGCCTTCCATGACGGTATCCCACAGAGCAGTCGTTGCCTCGGTAGCACCGGCCAGGAACGCTTCGTCGCCTTCATAGGGTGTGTAGTTTTTCTGGATGAAGTCACGGACGTTGATGCTGGTCTGCCATTCACCCTGTGCAAAGCTTTCCCAGGCTGTCGCCATTTTTTGATTAAGCTCGGTCATTTGATACCTACCTTATAACGTGAAGTTCGTTGTACGTTCCCGCCGGGTGACATCACACCGACAGTTGCAAAAATCTGTTCATGGGCTGTCAGTGATGGTCGCCATCACGCAGATAAATCACCCAATAGGTTAAGCCCACCAGTAACCCGCCACCGATGATATTGCCCAGCGTCACGGGAATAAGATTATCGGTAATAAAGTGGCTCACGGTCAGATGTGTAAACTGATCCGCACTTGCTCCGGTTGCCTGCCAGAATTCCGGCGTGGCGAAATCTTTGATGATGATGGCCATGGGTACCAGAAACATGTTGGCGATGCTGTGCTCAAAACCGCTGGCCACAAACATGGCGACAGGCAGTACCATGGCAAACATTTTGTCCAGCAGGCTGCGGCCGGAGTAACTCATCCACACGGCCATGCACACCATCAGGTTTGCCAGGATGCCAAGGCAGACGGCTTCAATAAAAGTATGGTGCATCTTATGGTCAGCGGTTTGCAGGACATTCAGCCCCCAGGCCCCGTTGGCCACCATGTATTGTCCGGCAAACCAGATCAGCACGACAAAGAAGATAGCGCCGATAAAATTCCCGATATAAACGATGATCCAGTTGCGGGCGAGCTGTAACCAACTGATGCGCCCACTGGCTTTAGCCACGACAGTGAGAACGGTAGAGGTGAAAAGATCCGCACCACACACGACCACGAGCATCAGGCCCAGTGAAAAACAGATGCCACCTACCAGTTTGGCCAGTCCCCAGGGGACGGTTGCGGTGCCGGTGGTTGCTGTAATATAAAAAGCAAAAGCGATGGAGATAAATACTCCAGCGGTTATCGCCAGAAAGAAGGTGGTGAAGGGATGTTTTGTCGCTTTATAAACGCCAGCGTCTTCGGCAACTTTTGCCATTTCGGATGGTAATAACAGATCAAAGGGGTTGCCAGCTTTCACACTAACGTCCTCTCAAAAGTAGTCGGCAAAGAAAGTCTAGCAAACGAGTATAGGAGAGAAATTGACGTGGATCATACAGGCCCGGCAAAGTAGCCACCAAAGACTTGTTTTTAGTAAGGTTAATTTATTTAACACCTTGTTTTTTAAGGTGTAAAACTTTTTTAATAATTAAAAAAATATTTGAGTCTCATGCAGGGGAAATAAAAAAAAGCGTGAACATATCACAGCAAATATAGCGCAATTGTGACAATAAAAAAGGTAACAACCTAAGCTGTTACCTTTTTTTAACCTACTGCCCATGTCATGGCAGAAATAAATAAAAAGTCGTCTTAAATGATGCAGCGATATTGTGTCATTTTTCTCGCAGCGTTATTTCCAGTACAGACGTTTAGCCTTCTGCAGTTTTTCATAGGCTGCCAGCAGAGACTGATGCGCAGGGAACGCGTTCAGATCGCTGTCTACGCTTTGTAAACCATAGAAAGGTGCTTCACCGCTGATCGCCGCAGAAGCATTGTCTACGGCGTCCTGACCATACATTCGTACAAATGCCGTATGATACTGAAGGGGATCGCGGCTTTCTTCCTGGCTCAGTAACAGTAGCGTTTGCAGGCAGCGATAATAGTTGGCACGTTCTGCACTAAAGATCGACTGGTTAAATTCCATTGTCCATTCCGTCCAGATCAATGCCTGCTCCAGATCGCCTGCAGCCAGTGCCAGCATCGCTTTCAGCTCACCAATACGCAGTGTGTACCAGCCGTTATCTTTACCGGTCGCCAGACCCAGAAGTTCACGTACGCGTGTGAAGTCGTCATGGCCATCTTCATCTAACTGTTCAAGCAGAGAAAGATAGTCTGCTTTTTCCCAACGACTTTCTGGCAGACTGAGCAGCGTATCACGCAGATAGGCACCCATGCTGTTGTTGGCCAGCAGTAAATCTTCGGCCGGATAGATATCTGACATGCCGGGAACGATAATGCGGCACGCGTAAACGTCCAGGTGCTCGTAGTCGGCAATATAAACTTCCTGGTCTTCGGCGTTGAAGATAGCCATCAGGGTGGCGAACTCTTCTTCCGTACTGCCTTTGAAGCTCCAGTCCGCAAAGGGATAATCTGCATCATCTTTAAACATATCCCACGAGATCAGGCCGCTGGAATCGATAAAGTGTGTTTCCAGGTTGGCATGTTCTGCGACTTCTTCATCATCGAAGGTCGGGGGGGTGAAGACATCGAGATCTTTCAGGCCACGGCCCTGCAGAAGTTCTGTGACGGTACGCTCCAGGGCAACGCCAAAATCAGGGTGCGCACCGAATGAAGCAAAACAGGTTCCATTGGCAGGGTTAAACAGCACCACGCAGATGACCGGGTATTTACCGCCCAGGGAAGCATCATAGGAGAAGATAGGGAACCCTTCTGCTTCCAGCGAAGCGATAGCCTCGACAACGCCCGGATAACGGTTTAACACATCCTGCGGGATCAGCGGCAGGCTGATGGATTCCGCGATAATGCGGTTTTTAATGTAACGTTCAAATACCTCAGACAGCCCCTGAACGCGCGCTTCGTTAGCGGTGTTACCGGCAGACATCCCGTTCGACACGTACAGGTTACCGATAATATTCATCGGGATATAAACGGTTTGCTGATCTGACTGACGGGTAAACGGCAGGCCACAAATGCCGCGTGCGGCGTTGCCTGACTGAAGATCAATCAGATCGCTGGCGCTGACCTCATTTTCCGGGTCGTAAAACTCACGCAGGCGGGCATCAAGAATTCCCTCCGGTAGCTGATCGTCTTCCGGCAGCGGGAACCACTTCTCGTTAGGGTAATGGACAAAATCACCCTTGGCGATCTTCTCACCCAGCCAGAAGTCGGCAAAGAAATAGTTAGTAGACAGGCGTTCAAAGTACTCGCCCAGCGCAGAGGCCAGAGCGGCTTTTTTACTGGCGCCTTTACCGTTGGTAAAACAGAGCGGGCAGTCACGGTCGCGAATATGGACTGACCAGACATTTGGCACCGGGTTCAGCCAGGAGGCCTCTTCAATATTGAAGCCGAGATCCTGCAGTTTTTGCTGAAAGCGTGCGATGGAAACTTCCAGCGCGGCGTCTTTGCCTGGTATATAAGTTTGAGTCATTTTGTCCACTCGTGATTGATTGTGCGGAAAGCGCGCAATGATACGGGGTTTCTGCCGGAATCGCTATCCGGCACGGGTAATTTCATCATGGCAAGAATGCCATTTTTCAGCGAAAAGAGAACCGGTCTGTTTTTCTAACGGGAAAACGCCTCACAAAATATCGTCTGCTTTTGCATTTGCCCTACAAGCTGTTGCGACACGTCGCAGCAAACTGGCCTGCCGTCCGGATAAATCATTGCAGCATGAGGGTGGCAGTGATAAAACCGATAGAGGAATCAAAACCGATTGATCTGAAAGTGGTGAGGGGAAATGAGTCAGGTTTTCAATTTTAGCTCAGGCCCGGCTATGTTGCCGGTAGAAGTGCTTCGTCGCGCTGAACAGGAACTCTGCAACTGGCAGGGACTGGGAACCTCCGTCATGGAGATCAGCCACCGTAGTAAGGAGTTTATTCAGGTTGCAGAAGAGGCTGAAAAAGATTTTCGCGATCTGCTGAAAATTCCCTCTAACTATAAAGTTTTATTCTGTCACGGTGGCGCGCGGGCGCAGTTTGCGGCTATCCCAATGAATCTGCTGGGACAGCATACGACAGCAGATTATATAGATGGTGGCTACTGGGCGGCCAGCGCCGTGAAAGAGGCGCAGAAATACTGCACGCCAAATGTCATTGATGCGAAAACGACCATTGATGGTTTGCGTGGCATTACCCCAATGAGCCAGTGGGCCCTGTCTGATGACGCGGCTTACGTTCACTACTGCCCGAATGAGACCATAGACGGTATCGCTATTCCGGAAACGCCTGACTTTGGCGACAAAGTAGTGGTTGCGGATCTCTCTTCTACTATTTTGTCCTCTCCTATTGATGTTAATCGTTTCGGCGTGCTGTATGCCGGTGCGCAGAAAAATATCGGACCAGCAGGGCTGACGCTGGTCGTGGTGCGCGAAGACCTGCTGGGGCAGGCGCGTAAAGAACTGCCTTCCATTCTTGATTACAAGGTGCTGGCTGAAAACGAATCCATGTTTAATACGCCCCCGACATTTGCCTGGTATCTCTCCGGGCTGGTCTTCAAGTGGCTGAAAGAGCAGGGCGGTGTTGCCGAGCTGGATAAACGTAATCAGGCTAAAGCAGACCTGCTGTATGGCACCATTGATAGCAGCAGCTTCTACCGTAATGATGTGACCGCTGCTAACCGCTCGCGTATGAATGTGCCTTTCCAGTTAGCGGATTCCTCACTGGATCAGCTGTTCCTGGAAGAGTCTTTTGCGGCGGGCTTACATGCATTAAAAGGTCATCGTGTCGTCGGTGGCATGCGTGCCTCGATTTACAATGCCATGCCGCTGCAGGGTGTGAAGACGTTAACCGACTTTATGGTCGACTTCGAACGTCGTCACGGCTAAGGTAACTTTGCAATAAGCTTTGAATCTGAAACCCCGCGCCCAGCGGGGTTTCATCGTAATTATTTTGGAGAATACGTTTCACATGCAGGATTCCCTGACGTTACAACCTATTGCCCTGGTCGACGGTACTGTTAACCTTCCCGGTTCCAAGAGCGTGTCTAACCGCGCACTGTTGCTGGCAGCGCTGGCAAAAGGCACGACTCGCCTGACCAATCTGCTCGACAGCGATGATGTTCGCCACATGCTGAATGCTCTGCAGGCGCTGGGCGTACACTTTATGCTGTCTGATGATCGCACGGTGTGTGAAGTCGTCGGTCAGGGGGGAGCGCTTAAGGCTGAAGGTCCGCTAGAACTGTTTCTTGGTAATGCCGGCACGGCCATGCGTCCACTGGCGGCGGCGCTGTGTCTCGGCGCAAACAATATTGTGCTGACAGGTGAACCTCGCATGAAAGAGCGGCCGATCGGGCACCTTGTGGATGCTTTACGTCAGGGAGGCGCTGAAGTTGATTACCTTGAGCAGCCAGACTATCCGCCGCTGCGCCTGAAAGGGGGATTCAGGGGGGGCGAAGTAGCCGTGGACGGCAGCGTTTCCAGCCAGTTTCTGACGGCACTGCTGATGACCGCGCCTTTAGCTGAAAGTGATACCCGTATTGTGATCAAAGGGGATCTGGTTTCAAAACCCTACATCGATATCACGCTTAACCTGATGGCAACCTTTGGCGTTCAGGTAGAAAATGAAGAGTATCGCGCCTTCCACATCCGCGGCCAGCAGCAGTACCAGGCTCCGGGTGAATATCTGGTTGAAGGCGATGCATCGTCTGCCTCTTATTTCCTCGCCGCTGCCGCGATTAAAGGCGGTACGGTCAAAGTGACCGGAATCGGCCGCAACAGCATGCAGGGAGATATTCGTTTTGCTGATGTGCTGGAAAAAATGGGGGCCAGCGTGGAGTGGGGCGATGATTTTATTGCCTGTACGCGTGGCACGCTTAACGCAATCGACCTGGATATGAACCATATCCCGGATGCGGCGATGACCATTGCAACGGCTGCCTTGTTTGCGAAAGGCACAACGGTAATGCGCAATATCTATAACTGGCGGGTGAAAGAGACGGATCGTCTTGCGGCAATGGCCACTGAGCTTCGCAAAGTGGGCGCGGAAGTTGAAGAAGGGCATGACTTCATTCGTATTACACCGCCAGCGCAGATCCAGTTTGCTGAAATCGGTACCTACAATGATCACCGTATGGCGATGTGTTTCTCACTTGTCGCACTTTCCTCCACACCAGTGACTATTCTTGATCCTAAATGCACGGCCAAAACGTTCCCTGACTATTTTGAGCAACTGGGCCGTATCAGCCAGCCGGCGTAGCGGCCACTCTTTGAGGATGTGTACCGTTAATCAGCCACAAAGGTACACCGACCAACGCAGTTGCAGCTTCATGCATGAAGGGTATAATGCGCGTCGATATTTGCCCGGGCACGGGTTGCCCCGGCATTCCACCGACAGGAGAACGACATGACGGCAACAGCCCCAGTGATCACCATTGATGGCCCAAGTGGTGCAGGGAAAGGCACTTTGTGCAAAGCGATGGCCGAGTCGTTGCAGTGGCACCTGTTGGATTCCGGCGCAATTTATCGCGTTCTGGCGCTGGCTGCGCTGCATCATCAGGTGGATATCACCTCAGAAGAAGCTCTGGTGCCGATCGCTGCCCATCTTGATGTTCGTTTTGTATCCAGTAACGGCGAGATGGAAGTGATCCTTGAGGGCGAAGATGTCTCCAGTGAAATCCGCACTCAGGATGTCAGTAATACAGCGTCGAAAGTGGCAGCCTTCCCCCGTGTGCGTGAAGCCTTATTGCGCCGTCAGCGCGCTTTCCGTGATTTCCCGGGTTTGATTGCCGATGGCCGCGATATGGGAACGGTTGTTTTCCCCGATGCACCGGTGAAAATTTTCCTCGATGCGAGTTCTGAAGAGCGTGCCCACCGCCGCATGCTACAGTTGCAGGAAAAGGGCTTTAGTGTTAACTTTGAGCGCCTTTTATCTGAGATAAAAGAGCGTGATGAGCGTGATCGCAATCGTGCCATCGCACCTCTGGTGCCGGCAGATGATGCTTTAGTCCTTGATTCAACGACGATGTCGATTGAAGAGGTGATTGAAGTTGCGTTAAATTATGCGCGGGAAAAACTCACGCTGGCTTAAAAATAAGCTACGCTTAATGACCTCTGTATGAGCCCTTGCTCACAGAACGATTTATCTAACCCTGTGACATGGATGTCATGGGGCATGTGAAACAACCCCACCCGTCAGGATGTCAGGTGGACGTTAAATTGAAGAATCCTGAAGATTATCAATATGACTGAATCTTTTGCTGAACTATTTGAAGAATCCTTAAAAACAATC
>Ga0308168_1001738_pt1 | contig 19115 bp, 23 predicted proteins | sample PhyCR2_FD_202133 | JGI IMG/M metagenome (GOLD analysis project Ga0308168, IMG submission 202133) | Phyllosphere microbial communities from UC Gill Tract Community Farm, Albany, California, United States - DLSLRC.R2 | ecosystem: Host-associated > Plants > Phyllosphere > Unclassified | place: USA...
GGCGCTGTGCGTAAAGCCAAACTGTACTACCTGCGTGAGCGTACTGGTAAGTCTGCTCGTATCAAAGAGCGTCTTAACTAAGGTATCGCTAACGCGACATCTAAAAGTTAATAGCAAACAAGGGGTTAGCGAAATGCTGGCCCCTTTTTTATTTGAATTGTCAACAAATTGGCAACACAGAAATTTTTTCTTTCTATCGTTACTTTTCCCCCTTACAGAAAAGATCCCTAAAAACTCATCCTCTTGGGGTGCTAAACATGACAAAACACAGAACCTTTGGTTTTTTTTATGCGCTAATTTTGACTGTTAGCGCCTCGGCTTCTGCTGAGGCTATCCCCCCCGATCTTCAACATGATTTGATGCGTTTAAATCTGGCTCGTCCGCCGGTTTTGACAAAGGGGTTTCTTACTGTTTCCCTAAATTTCGAAAGAATCGAAATGCTGCAAGCTAAAAGCATCTCTGAAACTGTATGCACCTCATACTATGGTGTGGATTCAGAAAAGAGGTCTTGGGCTGTAGGAAAAATTAAAGAAGTTAGAGTCGCTAATGCTGATGTTACTCAGGGATTTGTTTTCAAAGGTGGAGACTCTTCCTGTGAGGCTATGGCAAATCTGATTGATGAGGAAGAGTTCATTAATGAAAGATTAGAAGCTAAAGAATTCCAACCGACTAAACAGTAATTCAGCTGGTTATAAAAAAAGCTCAATCCTTTAAGATTGAGCCTCTTTTTTATTTTGCCCTAGTTTAACTATAGCCACAGGTTTCCCTGTAGTTCTCTACGATTAGCTCGTGATGGGTGGGGGGCTACAGGGGATATTTTTCCAGGGTTCATGATAATGTCAGTGACAGATTCTAAAGATTTGAATGTACACCCACAATTAATGTTCTGGCACTGATTATATCTTTCTTTAGTATTTTCTGATAGTTGCAGGCTACTACGGGTATGCGCGGCATGTAAGCAGATAGGGCAGTTCATCATTTCAGAATCATCCTGTGGTAATTTTTGTTCAATATTACTCATTAACCAATCAAATGACTAGTTTAATCTACTATTGCATTTCAAGGCTTTCGATTTTCACCTCAAGCTCAATGCTCGTTGTGTAGCCACTGTCGGCGCTCAGGCTGTGCGTCAGCGTGGTGATGATCCATTCGCCATCATCGATCTGCTTTTTAAACCCCGTCACCTTTACCGGCATTTCGGTGTAAAGCTCAGCACGCCCGCGCGCCAGCTGGATCGAGAAGGTCGCTACGCCGCGCTGCAGCCGTTCCCACTGCATTTTTGCTGCCCGCTCTGCGTTTGCCCGGTTGGCATAGGTGCGGCTCAGCACCAACACGTTTTCATCGGTGCCGACGAGATAATCTCCCTGTTTCGCCTCCGGCTCTTTTTTGTTTGCCGTGGTTTTGCGGCGTCGCTTTACCTTCGTTTGTGGCTTTTTCGCTGGCTCGCGCGTATGCAGCCAGCTGGCAATCACGCCGGTGTAGGCGTCGCGGTCAGCCAGGGTAAAGCGGTGGCTGTCGCCGTCACGACGCTGGATAGTGATGACCGGCAACGCCATGCCGCTGGCGTTTTTGCCCTGTCCCTGCCGGATAAACAACAGTTTGCCGTCCTTAACGCAGGCCAGCGCACCACACTGGCGGGCGACACGCATCAGAAAACTGGCGTCGGATTCGTTGGTCTGGTCAATGTGGTCGATTGCCATTTTCTCAACGTCTGCGCCCAGCGCTAAATCCAGCTTGTGCTTTTCCGCAATGGCTTTCGCAATTTCGCCTGCCGTGGTTTTGTGCCACGACTTTTCGCGTTTGGTGTTCAGCGTCTGGCGAAAGTCGGCGCTGCGGGCGCGAAGCGTCAGCCGGTCAGGCGTGCCGCTGTGCTCAATCTCATCAACCGTATAGCTGCCTTTGCTGATAAGCGGTTCACCCTGCCAGCCGAGCGCCAGCTTTAGCACCACGCCCCGGCGCGGCAGCTGCAGCAGGCCGTCCGCGTCGTCCAGCTCAATATCAAGCTGGTCAGCCTCAAAGCCCCGGTTATCGGTCAGCGTGAGGCTGATGAGCCGCTTCTGTATAGTCTGCGTCACGTCTGCGCCTGCCATCGTCAGCCGAAACGCCGGGGCGCTGGCTGCCCCTTTTAACCAGCTTTCTGCCTGCATCATCAGAAAAGCCCTCCCACTGCTGCTGTGACTTTACCGGCCACCCCTGCCGCCGCGCTTTTCATGGCATCCAGCTGGCCGCTCAGGCTGCCGAACATCTCGCCCAGCGATTCATCGGCACGCTTAAGCGTAAGCGTGAACTCAATGCGCCTGCACGCGCCGTTACTGAAAAACTCGGCTTTGTTCTGGTTCAGGCTCTCAATCACATACATGCCGTAAATGGTGCCGCTGCCCTCAATGAGCGGCCACGCACGCCCCAGCTCCGCGATTTGCTCCAGGGCATACAGCGACAGCCTGCCGCCGGTCAGCTCCGGCAGCAGCACGCCGGAAAGCGTCAGCGTGTCGGTGTCCGGCCCGGCAAACTGCAGCGACGGGCGAAAGCCCACACGGTTATTGGACGGAAACCGCCAGCTGCGCTGCAGCTGCAGCTCCTGATAAGGCACCGTTTCCAGCATGAAAACGAACAGCCCCAGCGTCATCATCATTCGTCAATTCCCCCCTGATCACGGTAAGAACTCCGCGCGAGGGCTTTCGCCCGGCGCTCCCTTGCATCCAGTTGCCGCATGACCTCTGCCACCACGTCCTGCGCGCTTTGTCCCGGCTGCTGATTGATGGTAATGGGCGCGTGAATGGTGACAGGCGCGGCAGTAGTGGCGCTTTGCTTTGTGACCTTTTCCTGCACATAGCTGCCAGCGGGCAGGCTCATGGGATGAAGCGGGCGCGCCGCTGCAGGTGCGGCGGCCATACCCATCGCCAGCGCCGCCGAGGCGGCCAGTGCGGCAGTACGTCGGCGGCTGGTAATGCGCGCCGGGCCGTTGACCAGCTCCGGCCCGTTCTCGCCCGCTATGCCATACTGACCGGCGGGAATGTAGCCGCCGTTATCAAACAGCCCGGCAAAACCAGTCGCCGTTTTGGCACTCCCGGCGACAGCGGCGGGCCGGTCTGACGCTCCGGCGTCTGGCCTCATGAAATCAGGCAGAAGGCTGTAAACCCGTGACGGACGCGGCGGGACCGTCGGGCCGTCGGGATTTTTACCGCCACTGGTCGCGGCAGGTGCCGCAGGCTTGTCGCCGGACGGTTTCATGAAGTCCGGCAGCAGGTCTGTCATAGATGACAGTCTGGCCTTAAGCGCCTCCCATTTGGCCGTGATGCCGTCGAGCATGGCGCTGATCATGTTGCTGCCCGCTTCTTTGAACCGCTCCGGCAGTGTGCTGGCCGAGTTAACCAGTTCATCCCACTTTTGCGACACGGCTACCTTAATGCTTTGCCATGCCCCGGCGATGCCGTCGCGTATCGCATCCCAGCCTTTGCTGATGATCCCCTGCAGCGCGCCATCCGCGAACAGGGATTTAACCCACGTCCACGCACCGGCTATTTTGCCTCTGATGGCCTCCCATGCTGCCGACGTGTTATCCGTCACCCGCCGCCAGAGTGCATCAAACATCGGCCCGATGGTGTCCCAGTGACGCCAGATGTAAATTGCCCCCATGGCAATAAGGCCAATGAATGCCAGAATCGGGTTGGCAAACATCAGGCGGCCCAGCCAGATAACACCGCTGCCGACGATACGCAACGCCTTACCGATCATCCCGAATGCGCCCGCGCCCTTAAAGCCCAGAGTCGCCATACTCAGCCTGATAACAGCCATCGGCCCGACAATGGCCGCAAAGCCGATAGCCAGCGTCCCCAGACCGATAACGATGGCAGACACCGCCGCACCGACTTTTACCAGCGTGCCAGCCAGCGCCTTGTTTTTATCTATCCACTGCGCCGCCCTGTTGGTGACATTTCTAATCAGGCCCATGATGTCCATCAGCGGCTGGCGCAGCGTATCGCCCAGACTGCTCATCGCATTATTGAGGCCGGTTTTGGACAGCATCCACTGTGCGGAAAGGGAATCTTTGTTGATGGCAGACTCTTTTTCCATCGAACCTCTGGCGGCGTCGCCCTGCGTCAGGGCCAGCTGTCGGCGCAGCTCCGGCAGGTTGTTGGCAAGTTTCGCCGCATCTTTGCCGAACTCCTTGCCGAATATCATCGTCAGGGCGCTAAGTCGCTTACTGCTCGGCAGTTTTTTGACCTTCTCCAGTACGCTGATGATGGTTCCCATCGCGTCCGTGGTCATCTGCTTTTCAATCTTTTTGGGGTCCAGCTTGAGCAGCGTCATTCCTTCCTGGAAGCGCTTGCCCTGCATGGTGGCAATCGACAGCTCGCGCACCATCGCGTTGGCCGAACTCGCCGCAATCTCAGAGGTGGCACCGAGTGAAAGGAAGGTTGAACCCAGCGCCGCCGCCTTGCGAAAGTCCAGCCGGTCGGCGTTGCCGCCCATGCGCTGCAGCACGTCGATAATGTCTGCGCCTTTCGACATGGCGTTATCGTCTAAATAGTTCAGCGCATCGCCCAGCTGCTCAATGTTGCGGGTCGGTATCTTGTACAGCTGGCTGATTTTACCCAGCCCCTCGGCCAGCTGGTCGGCGGGCAGCTCAAACGCCGTGGACGCCTTGGCCGCCGTGGTGGCAAAGGCCAGTAAATCGCGCTTCTGGTCGGCGTAAGAATCATTCTGGTTGGTGACACCCATGCGCGCGCCGCCCTCAACCAGCGCGGCATAGTCAACCGCGCCGTGCTCCATCGGCAGTTGCTCACTGGCGGCCTTGATGGCGGCCTGCATGTCGTAAAACTGCGCGGTGCGGTTGCCCTTGTCATCGCGCAGGCCGTTGACCTGCTTTGCCACGCCCTTCATGGCGTCTTCCATATCCGCCGAGGCTTTAATTGATGCCGCAAACGGCACGCCCATTGCCATCCCCGCCGCCGTGGCTGTCGCCCCTGCCCCGGCAACCTTATCGCGGGCCTCCAGCGTCTTGCCGTAGCGCTCTCGCACGGCGCGCAATTTAGCCTGGCGCTCGCCCAGCTTTTTCAGCTCACGCTGCTGCTGCTCAATCGCCTCCGTTGCGGCACTGGCGTCGGTTTTCAGGCGGCGCTGTGCCGCACTCAGCTGCTTTGTATCAATACCGGCGGCGGTCAGCGCGCCGCGCTGCTGCTGTACCGAGCGCAGCAGGCCGTTGTAGCTCTGCTGCAGGTCATTAACACGGTTTTTTGCCTGCTCAAGCAAGCGGGACTGCTGCGCCGTGGGGCGGTTGGTGGCGGCAAACTGCGTCGCCAGTGCGGCGGCCTCCTGCCGGGCCGAGGCAAGATTGCGCTCCGTGATGGCAAGCTGCTGGCGTGTTTTGCGAAAGCCGTCAATGCGCCCGGCCTGATCGTTCAGGCTTTTGAGGCGGTCTTTGCTGGCCTTGAGGGCGGCGGACAGCTCCTTAGAGCCGTCACGCGCGTTTCGAAACGGGCGGGTCAGTTTATCCACCGCGCTTAATACAACCTGCAGGCGCAGGTTTCTGTCACTCATCGTCACCGGCTCCGTTACGCAGGATCGCTTTGTGCCGCCACATCAGCACGTCCGCCAGCGACTCCGCGAACATGACCGGCGGCGGCCAGTGAAACACGGTGGCAATGTCTGCCACCAGATCGTCAACGGTCAGCTCTGCGGGATAGTCGAAAGCGCCGACCTCGTTAACAAAAAAGACACCACCTCCACCGACAGCGACACCAGATCGGCGGGGTCCATTTCGTTGATTTCCTGCACCGTCAGCGCAGGCGTTGACACGCGCGGCAGCACGGCCATTACCGCGTTGACGTCCATTTCCATCAGCGCCTGCAGCCGCACGCCGCGAAGCGCACCGGACTGCGGCTTGCGCAGGACAATCTCTTTAATCTCGGTTTTGCCACGCTTGATTGGGGTGTCCAGGGTGACGGTTTTTTCGTTTTTGATGTCGCTCATGTTCTTAATCCACTGAATAAATTTGATAAAAGCAGCAGGCCAGCGCCTGCCGCCGTGATTACAGGCCCAGCGCGCTGCGGTGCGCTTCCATCATGTCTTTGCCGTCCACGATGTGAACCATATTGACCAGATCCACCTCATAGAGCACTTCGCCGTTAATGGTCAGCTTGGCGTAGCTGTTGGTCGCGGAAACCTTTGTCGTGTTGGCATCGCCGGTTTTCCATTCGCCGGAATCCAGCTCCTTGTAACGGCCACGGGTGACCAGCTCCACCGCCTGCACCTCGCCGGTGTCGTCGCGCTGGATTGAACCGGTAAAGCGCAGCTGCACCGCGTCCACGGTTTCCGCGCCCAGCTGCTTAAACAGCAGCGCCTCGGTGCCGCCGACGGTAAATTCCGTGTCCAGCGCGCCATCATCCAGGCCCATATCAATATCAACCGCACCGGCCAGGCGGTAAGTTCCGCATCCTTGAGCGGCACCAGTGGCGCGGAATGGACTTCCGCGCGCAGGCCGATGCCATTAAGGCGCTGACAAAACAGTATAACGTGACCTACATCGGCATTGACTCCACCGGCGTTGGCCTCGGCGTCTATGAAAACGTGAAGGCATTTTTCCCACAGGTTAAAGAGTTTGTTTATAACCCCAACGTCAAAAACGCCCTGGTGCTCAAGGCTTACGACATCATCAGCCATCAGCGCCTGGAGTTTGACGCCGGACACCTCGACATCGCGCAGTCATTTATGGCAATCCGCCGCGCCACCACGGCCAGCGGCAACCGCCCAACCTACGAAGCCAGCCGCAGCGAAGAAGCCAGCCACGCGGATTTAGCCTGGGCGGTCATGCACGCCCTGGCTAACGAACCGCTGCAGGGCGAGGCGGCAGGTAAACGCAACATTATGGAGATGTTTTAATGAGCAAACGCAGAAACCGCGCACGCACGCAGCCCTTGCCGCGACAGGACAACATGACGGGCGCACCGGCTGCAGAGGCGTTTACCTTTGGCGACCCGATCCCGGTGCTGGATCGCCGCGAAATACTGGACTACGTGGAATGCGTCATCAATGACCGCTGGTATGAGCCGCCCGTCAGTTTTGAAGGGCTGGCGCGCACGTTCCGCGCGGCTGTTCACCACAGCTCAGCGCTCAGCGTGAAATGTAACATTCTGGCGAGTACCTTTGTCCCGCATCCGCTGTTAAGTCAGCAGGCTTTCACCCGGTTTGCGCAGGATTATCTGGTATTTGGTAATGCCTACCTGGAGCGGCGCACATCACGCCTCGGCAATACCTTAAGCCTTGAGCCGTCACTGGCAAAATACACGCGACGCGGCACGGATTTGGACGCTTACTGGTTCGTGCAGTACGGACTCAACACGCAGCCCTATGAATTTACGGCAGGCAGCGTATTTCACCTGATGGAGCCGGACTTCAATCAGGAAGTTTACGGTCTGCCCGGCTACCTGTCGGCCATTCCGTCCGTGCTGCTGAACGAGTCGGCCACACTGTTTCGCCGAAAGTATTACCTGAACGGCAGTCACGCTGGCTTCATCATGTACGTGACAGATCCGGCGCAGAATCAGGAAGACGTAGACGCCATGCGTAAAGCCATGAAAAGCGCTAAAGGCCCTGGCAACTTCCGCAATCTGTTTATGTATTCACCGACCGGCAAAAAAGACGGGATTCAGATCATCCCACTGTCAGAGGTGGCTGCAAAGGATGAATTCCTGAACATCAAAAACGTGTCGCGGGATGACATGCTGGCTGTGCACCGGGTGCCGCCGCAGCTCATGGGAATCATCCCCAACAATACGGGCGGATTCGGTGACGTTGAGAAGGCAAGCCGGGTATTTGTACGTAACGAACTCATACCATTACAGGCCCGCATAAAAGAGTTAAATAATTGGTTAAATGAAGAGGTGATCTCATTCAAAGAATATAATTTAGAATGAATAAAAGCCACCTTCTAGCTAATTATAAAAGGTGGCTTTTTATCAATAAGCCCAGATAATCGTATATGCCTCTATAGCCATCATTTCAGTTCTTGCAATAATACACTCATCATTCCACTTATTGCCATAGTATGCATGCAACATCGAGACAAAAGCTTGAGTTAACATAAAGTCGGAAGTCTGGTAAATTGCAAGCTTTTCTTTAAGGGGCTTATTATCAGCCTCTTGATTTTGCTTTTTAGACAGAGGTATTAAGTTACCCAGCATACCTATCTCTTTTTGCCCCCCCGAACTTTGAGGCAATATGTGTTCTAAGGTAATAGAGTTTGGCTTATACTCATCGCCGTTATGCAGTGACATTTCAAAAGATGTAATTATATACTGAACCAATTTTTTCTGTTTAACATTATCATCAGTAAACAATACATCCTTAAATTTCTCTGTAAAAACCGTCAATTCCGGCTTGCGATTGCCAAGAACTGTGAACAGTAGTTTAATTGCTTCTCTGTTACTATCTATGGTTGCACTTGGGTTATTTAATGAACGAGCAGCTTTTGAATACGCACCCTCAATTCCTGAAGGCCTTAACGAACACACTGCGTTAAATACAAAATGAAATTTTTCAACAATAGTAAGCGCTTCAATCACATCCTTTTGTTTTAATTTCCTATTTTTTTTTGCTTTTAACAAAGCCAAAAGAAATGGCCTACATTGAGTCACCCCGAACAGTCTAATAGCATATAAAGAATTAAAAATCCTCTTATCTTCCATCTGCGGAAAATCCTGTTCTACTGGAGATGAAATTTTTACATATAAATTAGAATCCTCCTTTAACTCCCTAATAAAATCGGCGGGTATTATCTCTCCTTTCCGCCACTTACCAATAAATGATTTATAAAGGTTTTCACTACTAACATATGCATACTTAGAAACCCACCAATGCCTCATAAAGACTTCAATACTGCCTACACCAGATCTTTTTATTAAATTAGCCCTAATGGTTCTCCACTCATCTTTTGCATCATCGTTCGGATGTATTTCACTGAGTGCTTTAAATAGTTTATTTTTTATAAGATCTACGAAACTTAAATTCATACCTCTAGCATTCAGGGTTTCAAATATGGTGTATGCCTCATCCTCGTCGTTTACTGTAATAAATATAATCTTTAAAAACCTCAGTATCTGATCTCTAATTGCTTTCAGAAAAGTTGTATAATTTTCATCACTAATGGTTATAGAAAAATATCTTTCTAATTTATCTTTCGACGCCAGAATCGTAACTTCTTTATATGCTGTTATGAGATTCTTTTCTTCTTGTGTTTTCGCAGCCTCATCTTTCTTATCAATATGCTGAATATTTTTTTGAAAAAAAGGCTTGGGAGTTTCATTAATCAACTTATAAAACTTAACGCCTTCATCATCACGTCCTTCGATATAGTTTTCAAATAAGGCTTCAGCCAATTCCAACTGATTATTATTTTTGAAACTTTCACACAAAACCGAAAGAAATATAGTTAATGTTGTCAATCTTTGCTGACCATCAACTATCTGCATCTCCCTACCTGTCTCATCTCCAACAAGAACTAACGAACCAATAAAATATTCATTATTCGCATATGTAAGGTCTGATTTAAACTTAATGTTAGAAATAACATCGAACCAAAGTTCATGAATTTGCTCTTTAACCCAAGAGTACTCTCGCTGAAATCTTGGGACAATATACTTTCTATTTACCGAAAGTAGTTCAGAGATAGTTCTTGTGTATGCATGTAATTCCATTTGGCACCCTTTTTGTTAAGATTTTTTTATACATTACACCATTTCTTTGAACTTAAACATCATTGCGCGCGCTCGTAGCCCCGCCACGCCTGCGCGCTTTATGTAGTGGTTTTCATGCACCTGCATGACATACGAAAAAGCCCGCCAGTATTGGCGGGCCGGAGGTCAAACGATCCTTTTGGGATCATGCGGATTCATGCAGCATAGACATGCACTCACGCGCTGACAGTCAGAACAGGGGAAAGGTGTCACCGGATTCGATAACTTTGGGCTTTGGCGGCGGTGTGCGTGCGTACCTGATCAGGTATTCCCAGCCATCCCAAAATTTTGTTGGGTGTGGCAGCGTGAATACAAAAATGCCGTTAAACGTCTGTCCCAGCCAATAACCGCCGCCGCTTTCTTTGGCGCGCTGAAAGAAAATGAACTCACCTTCTTTGTAATTCTCAAGCGTCTGGCCGTGGTGAACAATCCGGTAAAAGCTATCTTTTCCACCCATTTACTAACGCCTCGCTATGCTCGTTGTTCAACCTCACCAACGAAAAAAACAAGTTTTTTACGTCAGCGCGGTTTCAATGTTGCCAACTGTCGTCTTCCCACACAGCCTGCAAAATATCCATTACATTTTTTTTATCATCGTCCTGTCTTAAACCTGAAAGCTCAATACCATTCGCGCTGCCTTTCCTGATTCTGATTGCCATTTTCGGATATTGAGGACGCAAATTTTTTATTATTTCTGATTCAAGCGCCTCAATAGTTGCCTGGCTAACTTTTTGTTCTTTGTCGATCATGATTTCAATTCGCATCATCACCTCACTCCGCAGCGTAAAAGATTTCATCATCTGAGGCTTGAGCGACTTCAGTGTGAGCCAATTCAGCGATGATTGTTAATGCAATTTTCAAATCTGACGGCTTGCAGTTAGCTATCAGCGAAACCTCAGCTATGAACTGCATACACGCCATTTTTTTATGCATCTGGCTTAATTCAAGTGCAGTCATTGTCCCTCCCATATGTACTGTGTATTTATACAGTAGCACAGCATTTGTGGTTTTATAAAGAAAAATATTAAAACGTGAATTTTTTTATCTCACTGATAATTAGTACCTTTTAATGAATGTTGTCGTTTGGCTTATCACTGTCTGACTATGATCAGAACTACTTTGAATTTTTTCAACTAACTGTTTTAACACCTAAGAATCATGCCTTTTTTATGACCATTTCTGCCAAACGATTAAACCGTTCTAATATGGCGTTCTTTTTACTTGCTGGCTTCAAAACTGGCGGCACGAGATCACCGTATCCGGTACTCCTGAATATCTTGCCTGCAATCTCTGTCTGCGTGCCGCCTATCAGGCGCACGGCCAGACCGCGACTGATGGTTTCGCCGCTTAAATCTCTGACCTGGCCGATCACGTTGTCACACGCCGTCTCTATTTTTTCTGGCCGCCGCAGCACTAAGTGTTTTTTATCTGGTTTTTCACCCCTCAGTCGTGCCAGCAGCTGTCGCCGTTCTTTACGGCTCATCCCTTTAAGGTCGATTTCTTTCACACTTTCCGGCGGGTTTGAATCCTCAGATCTCAAACGCCCCGTACAGTTATTGACAGAACTCCGAGAGGGCGCGGGCGCGCCCTGCAGGTCAAAATCAAAATCAACGGCACGTTTCGGAACGATCTTCCACTGTGCCAGACGGGTTAAAATCGGGGTATCTGCGCCAACCTCAGTTGCGTAGACGCCCTTGATACGTACCGTTTCCTCGCCGTATTCGTTAAGCTCATCACCGGACTGATACCATGTACGAACGGCCAGCTCATCACGACGCACAAAGGGGCCGCCCTGTGCATTAACGTATGCCGCCCAATCACCCACGTCTGCCGCGTCATGCGCTGCGGCAAACTCCACACTCAGGCCGTGGGCGGTTTCGGTGTCATCCATGCGGCGCAGCTCGCGGTATACCGTGACCGGTGCACCGCCGATAAACTGAAACTGTCGGATGTGCCAGCGGGCCGCCCACGCAGAAACGGCGGGTGCGGTTTCTTTCAGCTCTTTGTCGCTTTCGTCGTCCAGCTCGCCATCCAGCGCGTAGCCGTCGATATTCTTGGAAATGTATTTAGCCACATAGCCCGTAGCGCTGCCCTTATCCGGATCGATGGCCTCGGCATGAAAGCGCGCTTTACGGGCTTTATCCGTGGTCAGCTCGTTGCTGTCCTGCTGAAAGGCGTAGTCACGGATTGTCTGGCGCACCTGATCCGCATCTTCGGGACGCATAAACATCAGCATGTGCCAGTGTGGCGTTGCGTCGTGGTGAGGTTCGGCAACGCGAATGCCAAAGATTCGAATATCATCGCGGTGAAGCTTTGCGCGGATGCGCTGCCACACGCTGCAGAGGTAACGCTGTGTGTCTGCCGGGCTGGCGCCATTCCACTTGCGGTTGCGATGGCCAGTTTTGATTGTGGCGTGATAGCGTGACGGCGCAGTGAGCGTGTAAAACTCCCCGACATAGCCCAGCTCATTACAGATATTTTCAAAGCCGCGAATGCGGGTCATCAGCTCACAGCGACGGATTGCCGGATTTGCCACACTGCCGTCGTATTTCTCAATCAGGCTTATGCGGTTGCCTTCCTCGTCTTCCAGTTCCATGCCTTTTAAAAACTCACGGGTACGGCGTTTCTGCTCCCGCCATTCGGAAACTGTCATTCTGCTGGCGTAAGGCGTGTGTTTTTTGCTGACGTTAGCCAGGGCAATCTGCAGGTGTTCACGCCATGACGCAGCCACGCGGCGCAGTCGGCCCGTCCACCATTTTTCTGTCTGCATACGCAGCACGGCGGGTGTAACTTCTTCGGGATCAAAGAAACGGGACGTAACCTTATCCCACAGTGGCGGCGTCTGATTAAATTCACGGGTGATAGCCGCCGCAGTCATGTAGACGCGGTGCGTGTATTTATAATCTGACTCATCAGCCGCCTGCGCATGTGCCTGTACCAGCTCGGCCAGAATGAAACTGGCAATATCACCGGCCAGCAAATCCACATCGGCACGCGACATATCAGCCAGGCGGTTAAAACGGTTCATCAGCTCCCAAAGCTGTCCGCCGGCAAGCGCTGCGCCATTCTCTTTCGGGGCGTTATGCGCCAGCAGATTAAAGGTGCTGGCGTCCATAGTCTTAACCCTGTACTGCTCATTAACGCATTCAACACGCGGCAATGTGCGCTCGACGAAGGTTTTCGTTAAGTACGCATTGGCGCGGGCAATGCCCTGTGACTTTTCCAGATCGTTAAAACGGCGTTTTACGTCAATCTGGATCAAGGTTGGTTGCTGCTCTAACAGTTCCTGCGCACGCACTAAAGCCGCAATCATCTGACCGCGGCTGTGCATTTCCTCATAGGTGGGATAAGGGCTGGCGATGGCTTCCCGTGGCGCATTCCACGGGTAAGCGTACTGCTCGATCACTCACACACCCCTGCATAAACACTGTTGCAGACACCTTGATCAGTGGCGGTTGCCAGCAAATCGAACTGACTGCCTCCACGGGTTGTCAGCGCCCAATCCCGGTAAGTTTCAATACCGTGGGATTCAACTGATATAAAATCTATTCTGCGCTCAGCCTTGCGCGGATCCTGTGTTGACGGGAAAAAAGTGGAATTGCCACGGCGTGAACACCGCGCAACAAGTTTCTCCCATGCTGCGACACGTGCTATCTCTTCTGGCCAGCGACTGAATATTTGGGCCAACTCTGACTTGCGGGCATGAATGCACGGCATGCACCCAACACGACTACAACCTTGCTCGTAAAGAGGGTTAGGCTTGATCCCGTGACGGCGAGCAAGGGCGAAAACATCTTCATGTTTCCATTTCAGGATAGGGCGATAGATTGCCAGGCCCGGGCCAATGTCTAAACCTTCTTCCCATGACTCCAGCATTGCTCGCTCTTTTGATTCCTGCGCCCGGACCCCCTGCCATGAGATAACTTTTTTCCCGGCAGCTATTAAGGGATCAACTATCTGAACTTTTATTGGCTCATGCTTCAGCTCGAAGGTGCAGAAACGGGCTTTAGTTGAAGGAAAACGCCCTTTCCATAAGCACAAATCAAGAAAAGGAATGCCCGTAGGTTTGAGTGTTTCAAGCGCTAGAGCAACAGCGGATAGCGCACGTTCAGAAGTGAACCCACACTCTTCAATCAGGGATACGGGCCATTTTTCCGCGATAAACTTGCGCTTGTTTTCAATGCGAGAAGTGAAATCAGCCTTAACACGCTTAACCGGCCCCAGCTTCGATTCCAGATAATCCAGATATTCCATGGTCTGCGGGTGCTCATGGCCGGTGTCTGCAAATGCCGTCTGAAACTCAACACCGGATTCAACAGCCAGCAACCAGTCAGCCAGGCTGTCTTTTCCGCCAGATATGCTGACCACATTCATGACGTTCTCACCAAAGCAGCGTTTGTCGATCATGCGACCACCTCCGAAGATGCTGCAGGGTCAAAACCAATCCAGACAGCAGGACGACGAACAGCAATGATTTCCGCCGCGCTTTTGCCGTCACCTGCAGCCACACCAACCGAGCGCGCAGCCCTTACGCTGGTCAGCTCATAGGCATTAAAAAGCGTGCGCGTAAAGTCGGTATCACTGTTTGAAGCGATGACCGGGCAACGTTCTGACACGCTGGTTAACATGCTGGCTAAGTCCTGCTGCGCGGCCTTATCAAATCCGCCTGCGTGGTAGTCGTTAAACGTGCCGTCATAGGGCGGATCGCAATAAACGACGTCGCCGGTCTGAAGCATGCTCAGCGTCTCGCGGAAATCAGCACATACAAACGTTGCACGGTGGGCTTTGGCTGCGAAAGTTTCGATTTCTTCCAGGGGGAAATAAGGTTCAGAATAGTTTCCGTAGGGGATATTAAATTCACTCTTACGGTTATAACGGCAAATGCCACGGTAGCCGTGGCGGTTCAGGTAAAGGAAATGTGCGGCTCGCTCAAGCAGCGGCAGGGCGGGGTCATGATTAAACGCCTCACGAACGCGGTAATAATCCTCCGCCGTTTTGTTTTGTGAATAAAGACTCAGCGCCACCACAATAAAGGGGCGGGTGTGGTCTTTAATCTGGCGGTAAAGATTAATCAGGTCGGGATTAACGTCAGCCACTAAATAAGCCGGGTAGTCCGTTGCCATCATCACCGCGCAGGAACCGGCGAACGGCTCAACGAGGCGCAGCCCCTGCGGCAGATGATTAAGCAGCTCAGGCATGAGGCGGGTTTTGTTGCCCGCCCATTTGAGGATCGTACTCATACGGCACCGCCTTTGTAATGGGCGCTTTTCAGCTCGTTGATTTTCTGGCAGGTGACGCAATGAGTGACGCCCTGCACCGCGCGACGACGGGCCTCAGGTATCGCTTCATCGCAGGCCAGGCAAAAGAACTCACCAGCCCCGACAGGCTGGTGACGTGCGTTAGCGAGATTGCGCTGCAGTTCTTCCTCAACGCGCGCCTGGACTAAATCCATTGAATCGGCCATTAGTGCAGCTCCCGCGCCTGATGCTCAAAACGCTCTGCCTCTTTATCCAGCAGCTCAATGATTTCCGGCGCGGTCATTTCGTGCTTGCGGGCATGGATCACCAGTGCGGCAATGCGGACTGACGCGGCCAGCGCATCATCGCTGCGCTGTTCTGTTTTGGCCTTGCTCAGCAATGCGTTAAGCGCGTCTGCGTCAGCTTCAAAATTACGGGTTTCGGTATTTCTCATTTTTTAAATCTCCAGATTCAGGGCAAAAAAATGCCCGGCGGGTTTACGCCATTAATTTTTTGAGTCTTATTTACTCAGGTAAAAAACAGTCTGCGGTAGAAAACTGTCGGGGTAATATCTTTCCCCAGCGCGCCATTTTGTTCATTGCCATGATGATTAATTCGCGGCGATATTCGTCGAAGTATTCAAACGGCTTTCCGATTTCCTCCTGTGAAAATGTTTTGGGATTTTCGCGGTTAGCCAGGGTTAACACGCAAAATTTAAACTCGTCATTCTGATGGTTGAAATAGCGCAGTGACGGGTTTGCGTTATTGTCGCGCTGCTGCCGCCAGCTTTTCCGAAACTCATCAAACGACATTTTGTTAACAGCATCAGCACGATTGCCCGTTGAATGAGTTTTGGCAAAAGATGCCGGGCCTTGCTGTGCGGTTGTGTTACCTGTTACTCGCTGCATGTTACCCCCTGAATAAACGCGCCATGAAACCGGCGGGTTTGCGTTTGCTGGTCAGCCCCTGCAGCAGTTGCTTTTGGCTGTTGCACGGATGCCAGGGCTTGCCGTTCTCACCCATGATCCAGCCGTTGCCGTAGGCTACGGACGGGCTTTGACGCTTGAGACGTGATGCCAGAGAAATCATTATCAGTCCCTCAGTTCAGGCCAATAGATGCGCCGATGCCGCTGATCGCGTCTACGGTTGATGCCATAGTGGGATTAGAATGAATGCGGGCCTGTACTGCGATTGCGGCAAGGCTCAGGCAGCGAATGCCGGTGTTAACACTTCGCATCAGACTGCTGCGGCATGACGCACTCAATGCATCGCTACTTAATGCTCCGGCCGCAAGCTGGCCCACCTCTGCTGTAGCTTTGAGGACATAAGCCGGTAGTTTTTCGGTGGCGTGTTCGTTCATCGGTACACAAGGTAAACAATGCAGCTGCGCCAGGGTGCCATCGATTAAGGTTGAATCCTCGGTCAGATCAGTGAGCAAAAGCATTTCGGCAACGGTCAACTGGTGCGGCTGCTCCGGGTTCAGCTTGTTGCGAAGTGTCTGCACGTTCATACCGGCAGAGTGCGCCAGCTCTTTCATGTTGTGTGACAGAGCAAACCGGCGGCAGGCTTCGTCTAAGTGTTTATGTGTGGAAACGCGAAAATCAAACATGTTCAATCCTTAGTGCAACTTAAATAATCAAGTTACTAAGCAGCAACATAGCGACAATTAACGCCTTGCGCTAAAAGACGAGCGCGAAAGGCAACCATGTTGATTCGTGCAGCACTACCCGGCTTTTTCCTCGGCATAACAAGCAGATCACCGTCTTCAACCATCTGCTTTACGGTGCGAAGGCTGTAGCCATAAGCCTGGGCGAACTGTTCATAAGTCATCAGATCGGGGCCGCTGGGGATTGTAATTTGAGGTGTCATAGTGGATTATCTCCGGTTGTTGTTATTCTGGTGCATTGGCGTGCATTTGTGAACTTACAAGCAGGATATTAGTGGTCAATTGATCTGTTGTAAACAGATCAATTGACCTTAAAGGGGTTGTTATGAGCGTAGCGTTTGAAAACGTTAGGGAAATTCTCTCAAGAATACTAAGTTCCTACGGTGTTAAAACTCAGCAGGCATATGCAGAACTTAAAAACATGCCTGTTGGAACAATCCATAACTGGATCAAACGCGGCCGCATTCCAGGCGATTACATAGTTATGTGCACACTTGATACTGGGGCTGATGTCAATTGGTTGGTGAACGGGGAACTTGCAAATGTAGAATTGACGCCATCTGCAAGCTATCCAATCAAAGGCCAAAGACTCTTAGATACCATGCAGGCATCAGGTGGGAAGGTAATTCTTTCAAGATTAATGGATGCTTACGGCTTTACGATGCAAAAGCAGCTCGGTGAACATTTAGGCATACCATCAGGAACGATGAGCGCCTGGCTGAGAAGAGATCATTTTCCCGGAGAGGTTGTCATTGCCTGCGCGTTGGACACGGGGGCTTCGCTTTACTGGCTGGCTACTGGCAATGGTTCAAAACATGATATTAGCCCATCTAATATTAATGAAAGCGAGTTAGTCATTACGATTGTGAAGCATCAACTTTCAGGCGGGCAGCTAATTGAGCAAGGTCAAATTTACTTTGATAAATCATTATTGGTTAAAGAAATTATCAATCCTCTGGTAGTTGAAAAAGGGTCCATGATTTTTGTTCTGGATGCTGGTAGCGAGAAGATAAGTAATGGTTCGTGGCTAATTGATATTGATGGGGTCACAGATATTTATGAGGTTATAAGGCTTCCAGGCAATAAAATTAAATTATCGAATGATAATGCTTCATTTGAATGTGCTGTTAGCGACGTTAAACCTCTGGGTTTCAATGTGTTAACTGTTAAGAAAACGATGTAATAGATTATCAAAAATAGCGCCGATTACTAATTTAATTATGACTCTGAAAAAGCTAAGTAATGGAAAATGGCAAACTGATTTCCTTCTCAACGGGCGAGGGAGCCGCCGTGTTCGTAAATATTTTGACACGAAGGGTGAGGCTGTCGCTTTTGAGGATTACCTACGAAAAGAGGCAGAGGACAAGCCCTGGATAAAAGAAAAACAGGATCGCAGAAGGTTAAGCGATCTAATAGATTTGTGGTTTTCATTGCACGGCCAATCATTGAAAGCTGTTAAGTCAAGGAAGGCTAAACTTGATATTGTGTGTAACGGTCTCGGAAATCCTGTAGCTGCTGAACTTAAACAGAAAGATTGGGCGCACTATCGAGATCAGCGTTTAAAAGGTTTAATTTCTAACGGATATCACGAAGATAAATCAAAGTGGGTTGTAAAGCCAATAACAGTTAACAGGGAACAGCATTACCTGTCTGCGGTCTTTAACGAGCTAAAAAGACTTGGTGAGTGGAAATTACCTAATCCGCTTGATGGGGTGAGAATATACCGTGTTGATGAGAAAGAAATGTCATGGCTTACATCCGCACAGATCAAAGAACTTCTGTCATGCGCTGAGCTATTCGGACGTGATGATTTAACCATGATATGTAAAATATGCCTTGCTACGGGCGCTAGATGGAGTGAGGCGGAGTCCTTAAGCCGTTCCCAAGTTTCCCCCAACAAAATATCATTTTTTAAAACTAAGGGGGGTAAAAACAGAAGCGTGCCTATCCCTAAGTGGCTTTATAATGAGTTGAGAGAAAAGCAAGGTATAATGTTTAAGCCCTGTTATCAGTACTTTAAAAAGATGCTCGCAACAACAAGCATTCAACTTGTTGAGGGTCAAAAGACACACGTTTTAAGGCACACTTTTGCAAGTCATTTCATGATGAATGGCGGCAATATTCTGGTTCTGCAGCGGATTTTAGGGCACGCGAACATTAGAGAAACAATGAAATATGCGCACTTCGCTCCAGAACACCTCGAAGAGGCTATAACTTTAAATCCTCTTGCTGGCTTAGTGACAACAAATTGACAACACAGCATGTTTTAGGCTGCACTTTACTGCACCAAAATTGCCTTTAAACTATTGATAAATAAAAAAATACCTTATTTATCAATGCCCCCTCAAGAAAGCGTCTTAACTAAGGTATCGCTAACGCGACATCTAAAAGTTAATAGCAAACAAGGGGTTGGCAATGTGCCAGCCCCTTTTTTATACCAGTGCCTACAAAATGCCTACGCCGAATGTTTGCCGTCAT
>Ga0308168_1001741_pt1 | contig 19108 bp, 22 predicted proteins | sample PhyCR2_FD_202133 | JGI IMG/M metagenome (GOLD analysis project Ga0308168, IMG submission 202133) | Phyllosphere microbial communities from UC Gill Tract Community Farm, Albany, California, United States - DLSLRC.R2 | ecosystem: Host-associated > Plants > Phyllosphere > Unclassified | place: USA...
CCTGGGTCATGGCCGAGGCGTTTTTCAGCGCATCCTGGATCACCTTGTTGGTGTCCAGCTGCGGCTTCTTGATCAGGCTGCGGGTGGCTGCGCGCATTTGCGCGATGAGTTTATTGTTCATGAGTTTCATGTTGTTCTTTCCGTTGGGCGCGCTACTGGATGCGCTCGGCCAGCGCCGCTTTCACGGCGCTGCTTGCATGGAGGGCGCCCAGTACCGAAATCGATTCGATGGTGGCCAGCGCCAGTTCGACCGGGACGTCGGCGGCAATACTCGCCATGCCGAGCACCTGGATCTGCAGCCGGACGCCGGCCTGCTGCGCCGCTTCCAGGTCGGCGCGCGAATAGTGGTGCATGCCGAGCACCAGGCTGCGGCGCGCCACCGTTTGCCGGACCACGTCGGCGTGCGTGTTCAACTGGTTGCGAATGGCTGTGCGGATCAGGTCGGTGCGGTTGCTATAAAAACCTTCGCTCACCAGCAAATCGATCTGGCCCAGGTCGATCATGCCCAGGTTGATCGTGATCTTTTCCGAATCCGCGACCTTTGGTTTGGTTTCGGTGGTCGTCATCATTTCGCTCCGCATTTCTTACACCATCCTTTCTTACCATCCTGCCACCATCCACGTGGATGGTGAAATCTGGGTGCAAGTGTACGCCCCTGAGCCCTGAGGTCAAGCGCGATTCGATTGAATCGGGTAATCTCTTTCTTCATGAGTCCAGAATTACAACCCGGCCTGCGCTTCGCATGGCAGTACACGGTACCGCCGCGCGCAACCGTGCCGCAGCTCTACCACGACACCCCGTTTTGCCTCGACATGCCCGACGTGCTCGCCACCGGCTACATGGTCGGCATGATGGAGCTGGCTTGCGTGCACGGGATGATGCCTTTCCTCGACTGGCCGCACGAACAGAGCCTCGGCACCATGGTCAGTTTCCAGCATCTGGCGCCGACGCCGCCCGGCATGACCCTGCGCATCGAAGGCGAAGTGCTGGAAGTGGAGGGCAAGCGGGTGCGCTTCAAGGTGCAGGCCTGGGACGACCAGGAACGCATCTGCGAAGGCACGCACGAGCGTTGCGTCATCGATCCGGTCCGCTTCAACGCGCGCGTGGCCAGCAAGCTGGCTGCGCACGGGGTAGACGCATGAGCACGCTTTCCTCGCCCGAACTGCAGACCCCGGTCCCGTCGCCCTGCATCAGCCTGTGCGAGATGGACCAGAAAACCGGCCTGTGCCGAGGCTGCCTGCGCACGATCGACGAGATCATCGCCTGGGGCAGCGCCAGCGACGACGCCAAACGCGCGGTCTGGGCGGAAATCCGCCGGCGCGAAGCGGACCTGGATTTTGGCTGAGATGGCGCCCCTGCTGCCGGCATCGATGCGCTTGTTCGAGCGCGGCTGGCTGTCGGCGAACAATGTCTTGTTCACAGGAGAAGAAACGGCGCTGGTCGACAGCGGCTACCTGACCCATGCGCCGCAGACGCTGGCGCTGGTACGCCACGCGCTCGGGGGCCGTCCCCTGCAGCGCCTGCTGAACACCCATTTGCATTCGGACCATTGCGGCGGGAATGCCGCGCTGCAGGCGACATATGGCTGCCACACGGCCATTCCGCAGGCCGAAGCGGCCAAGGTCGCCGCATGGGACGAGGCGGCGCTGAGTTTTCGGGCCACTGGCCAGCAGTGCGCGCGTTTTGGTTTTGACGCGCTGCTGGCGCCGGGACAGCGTCTCGAGCTGGGCGGCATGCTGTGGGAAGTGCTGGGCGCGCCCGGCCACGATCCGCATGCGGTTTTATTGTTCTGTCCGCAGGAGGGCATCCTGATTGCAGGCGATGCCTTGTGGGAAAACGGGTTTGGCGTGATTTTTCCGGAATTGGAGGGCGAGTCCGGTTTTATTGAGACGCGCGCCACGCTCGACCTGATCGGCAGCCTCGATGCGCGCCTCGTGATTCCCGGCCATGGCCGCCTGTTCACGGACGTCGCGGGCGCCCTGCAGCGCGCGTATTCACGGCTCGATTATCTGTCGGCCAAACCGCAGCGCAACGCGGAGAATGCGGTCAAGGTGCTGGTAAAATTTTTGCTGCTCGAGCGGCAGCGGATTGCCCTCGCCGACCTGCCGGGGCTGATGGCGGCAATTCCGGTCGTGCGCAATGCGATGGGGCAGATGGATATCGCGTCGCTCGCGCAGGAGCAGGCGCTTGCTGAACGCGTGGGCAGCGAAGCTGCCCACCTTACGTCGCAAGGCATGTCAGAGACCGCATTGCAAACACAAGCCCGTAAGGTGGGCGGGTCTCCCGCCCACGTGTCCAACGCACCTGTGCACGCCGCGGTGCCCATTCACAGCACCTACACGACCCTGTCCACCTGGGCCGTCGCCTCCCTGATCCGCGCCCAGGCCGCCCGTATCGAAGACAATTTCCTGCTCGACCAATGAATTAGAGCCGCCGATCTAGCACGATCGTGCTTTTTTAACCCTATAATCTGATAGCCAGTCCGACTAACCTCCAAGCTCGAAAGCTGCCCATGACGCTGCCTACCGTACTGCAAAACCTCTCCTTACCCGTCATCGCCTCGCCGATGTTCATCGCCAGCGGTCCGGCCCTGGTCGCGGCGCAGTGCAAGGCGGGGATCGTCGGTTCCTTCCCGGCCCTGAACGCCCGTCCGGCGGAGCTGCTCGACACCTGGCTGACCGATCTGCAGAAAGAGCTGGCCGACTACCAGGCGAGTAACCCGGATGCGAAAGTCGGCCCGATCGCCGTCAACCAGATCGTGCACGCCTCGAACGCGCGCCTCGAGCACGACGTCGAAGTCTGCGTCAAGCACCAGGTACCGATCATCATTTCCTCGCTGCGCGCGCCCCCGAAGGAGATGCTGGACGCCGTGCACAGCTATGGCGGCATCGTGCTGCACGACGTGGTCTCGATCCGCCACGCCCAGAAGGCGCTGGAAGCCGGCGTCGACGGCCTGATCCTGGTCGCGGCCGGCGCGGGCGGCCATGCCGGCGCCCTGTCTCCGTTCGCGCTGGTCGGTGAAGTGCGTAAATTCTTCAGCGGCCCGATCGCCCTGTCCGGCTCGATCGCCACCGGCGACGCCATCCTGGCGGCACAGGCGATGGGCGCCGATTTTGCGTATATCGGCTCGCGCTGGCTGGCGACCCAGGAATCGAACGTCAGCGACGATTACCGCGACGCCATCGTCGAGTCGAGCGCGGCCGACGTGGTGTACACGAACCTGTTCACTGGCGTGCATGGCAACTATCTGAAAAAATCGATCGTGAATGCCGGCCTCGATCCGGACGCGCTGCCGGAATCGGACAAGAGCAAGATGAGCTTTGGCGACGGCAGCTCGAAAGCCAAGGCCTGGCGCGACATCTGGGGCGCCGGCCAGGGCGTGGGCCTGATGGACGACGTGCCGACGACCGCCGAGATGGTCGCGCGCCTGAAGCGGGAATACGAAGCCGCCCGCGCACGTCTGTCCCTGCGCTGATTTTGTAGGGGTGGTCGAGGCCATTGGCCTCGCCCACCCCTACAAAATCAAAAAGGCCTCCATCAAGGAGGCCTTCGTTTTATCCGTCAACACTCCGTTTCAGGAGGGTTTTGCATCCGGAATCGGATACTCGGGTTCCACCTCCAGCGGCGTCAGGTCTTGCGGACTGATCGACCACAGCCCGGGCAGGTTGCGCCAGTAGCCGTACACGTCCATGCCGAAGCCGACCACGAAGGCGTTCGGCAACGTGAGGCCCGTGATGTCGGCCACGATCGGCTTGCTGCGCCCGATATCCTTGTCCGCGAACACGGCGATGATGACCTCGGCCGCGCCCATGTCGAGCAGGCGCTGTTTGACGTGGGCCAGCGTTTCGCCTTCGTCGAGGATGTCGTCGAGCACGACGATCGTGCGGCCGGCCACGTTCTGGCGCGGAATGACTTTCCACACGACTTGTCCGCCGCGGTCGTCGTCGCCATAGCGGCTGACGTGGATGTAGTCGAACTCGAGCGGGAAGGCGAGCTGGGGCAGCAGGGTGCCGGTGAACACGACGGCGCCGCCCATCACGCCCAGTACCAGCGGGAAGCCGGCGCCCGACGCCTGGAATCGTTCGTTCAGGACATCGGCCACCTTGCGCACCGCATCCTGCACCTGTTCCGGAGTAACGATCTCGTGCGCATGTTCCAGCAGGGCCTGGGCGCGCGTAACATGAAAATCTTGCATGGAGATTGACGCAAAAAAGAGATGCGCCAATTATCGCGAATATTTCCAATGACGGGCGGACATTTGGCACGGGGTGATTCCGGCGCTATTTTTCTTCCTTGCCATGCATGACCATGATGGTCTGCTGCATCAGCGCGCACAGCGTTTCCTTGTCACCCTGGAGCGCGACTACCTCGGCCTGGGTCACGATCAGCGTACGCCCGGGACGCACCACGCGCCCGCGCGCAATCAGGCGTTCCCCATGGGCCGGCGCCATCAGATTCATCTTGTATTCGACAGTCAGCACGGACGACCCCGGCGGCGCCACGCTCATGGCCGCATAGCCGGCGGCCGAGTCCGCGATCATGCCGACCACGCCGCCGTGAATGAACCCGTGCTGCTGTTCGAGCGCGGGCGCATGCGGCAGATGAATCTCGGTGTGGCCATGTTCCACGAGCTCCAGGGTCGCGCCGATCAGGCGCATGGCGTTCTGGCGCGCGAAGCTGGCGCGCACCCGCTGCGCAGTCTCGGGATCCAGTATCGACGTCTCAGCTGTAGTCACGCGCATCCTCGATCAGCTTGCCGTCCTCGGGCAGGGTTCCTGGCGCAACAAACGCCACTTCGCCACGCAGCTTGGTCACCTCGCGGATCGAGGCGCTGATCGCCGCGGCCAGCGCCGGGTCGGGCGTGTCCTGCACCTCGCAGTGCAGCGTCATCAGGTCGTTCGCCATCTGTCCCGACACGACCAGGCGCGCTTTACCTATTTCCGGATGCCGGCGCACGATGTTCTGCACCTGCGACGGATGCACGAACATGGCGCGCACCTTGGTCGTCTGGTCGGCGCGCCCCAGCCAGCCTCTAATCCGGCTGTTGGTGCGCGGACCGGGCACGGGGTCGAGCAGCAGCGCCGACAAATCTCCGGTGGCAAAACGGATCAGCGGATAGTCGGCATTGAACAGGGTGACGACCACTTCGCCGATGTCGCCCGGCGCCACCAATTCTCCGCTGCCGGGTCGCACGATTTCCAGCAGCACCTCTTCGTCCAGCACCATGCCCGGATCGAGCACGCCATTGTCGGCCGTCTCATAGGCGATGCTGCCGATGTCGGCCGAGGCATAGGTCTGGATCACGTTCGGCACGCCGTTCTGGCGGAACCAGGTACGGAGCGACTCCGGCAGCGCTTCGGCGCCGAGCATGGCATTGCGCAGGCTCGAGATGTCGGCACCCGTTTCCCTGGCCTTGTCGATGATGATGCGTAAAAAGGAGGGGGTGCCGACATAGGTATCCGGCCGCAATGCCGCCATCGCCTCGACCTGCATCTCCGTCTGCCCGGTACCGGCCGGGATCACGCCGCAGCCGATGCGCGACGCGCCGCTTTCGACCATGAAGGCGGCCGGCGTGAAGTGGTAACTGAAACAGTTCTGCAGCAGGCTGCCGGCGCGCACGCCGGCCGCATACAAGGGACGGGCGAAGCGCCACCAGTCCGCGCCACGGCCTTCGGGGTCGAAGATCGGACCGGGCGACATGAAGACGTGGGCCAGCGCGTTGACCGGCGTCGCATTCAGGCCGCCGAAGGGCGGCAGCTGCGCCTGCAGCGCTTTCAAATCCGATTTGCGGGTCACCGGTAAAGCCGCCAGCGCTTCACGGCTGGTGATGCTGGCCGGGTCGACCCCGTCCAGGATGCGCGCCCAGCCCGGCGCCGCTTTGGCCCGTGCGACCAGGCCGGGCAGGCGCGCCAGCAGCGCGCGTTCGCGTTCTTCGGGCGCACGGGTTTCCAGCGCATCGAAAGGGATGCTTGTCATGGTGCTTCTCCAGTGGATTTATGCGAGCCAGCGTTTGCGGCGCCGATAGAACTTCATGTCCCTGAACGATTTACGTCCCGCGCCCGAGACGCCCAGGTAAAACTCCTTGACGTCCTCGTTGTTGGCCAGGTCGTTCGCTGCTCCCTCCATCACGACGCGGCCGTTCTCGAGGATGTAGCCGAAGTCGGCGTAGCGCAGGGCCACATTCGTGTTCTGCTCGGCCAGCAGGAAGGAGACGCCTTCCTTGTCGTTCAAATCCTTCACGATGCCGAAGATCTCGTCGACGATCTGCGGCGCGATGCCCATCGAGGGTTCGTCGAGCAGGATCATCGAGGGGTTCGCCATCAGCGCGCGCCCGATCGCACACATCTGCTGTTCGCCGCCCGAGGTGTAGCCGGCCTGGCTGTTGCGACGCTCTTTCAGGCGCGGGAAGTAGTGGTACACCGATTCCAGCGCCGTTTTGAGTTCGTCGCGGCCGATGTTGCGGGTGTAGGCGCCCGTTAACAAGTTCTCTTCGATCGTCAGGTGGCCGAAGCAGTGGCGTCCCTCCATCACCTGCGACAGGCCGCGCCGCACCAGTTCATTCGGCGTCAGCTGGTCGATGCGTTCGCCCTGGAAGCGCACCTCTCCCTTGGTCACGTCGCCGCGTTCGCCGCGCAGCAGGGTCGAGATCGTTTTTAATGTCGTCGACTTGCCGGCGCCGTTCGCGCCCAGCAGGGCCACGATCTTCCCTTTCGGGACCTGCAGCGACACGCCTTTTAAGACCAGGATCACGTGGTCGTAGATGACTTCGATGTTGTTGACTGACAGGTAGGGTGCGCTGGCGTCGTTCATGGTCTGTGTCCGAAAACGCCCCCAGCAAGGGGGCGGTCCATCGAGAGGTGATTACTGCATGCAGGCAGGCGTGATGTTCTTTTCCTTGGCATAGGCCAGCGACGACTCTTCGAGCAGCCTGCGCGTCAGGGCCTTGTCGCCGACCACCCAGTTCGGCGTGATCGCGACCCACTTCTTGCCGTCCCACTGCTGCACCTTCACCGCGCCGGAACCCTCGTGGTCGTCGCAGCTCGTTTTCACGGTCGGGAACATGCCGAAGGCGCCGATCGCCTTCTGGCGCGCCGCGTCGACGTTCAGGTTTTCCAGGCCCCAGCGCACCTGCTCGCCGGTCATGGTTTTACCTTTACCGAATTTTTCCTGCGCCGTGCGGATCGCCTCGACCCACAGCACACCCAGGGTCACGCCGCGCATGTGATACACGGAGCCGATGCGGCCCTGATCGGCCAGGTTGCCCTTGCCGCTTGCATAGACCTTCTTCCTGATCTCGTCGATCAGCGGGTAGTTGCCCGGCGTATTAAACGTCATCGAGGTATAGCCCTTGGCCGCTTCGCCCGACGGGATCGTGTCTTCTTCCGAACCGGCCCACCAGACGCCGAGGATTTTCTCGCGCGGGAAGCCGTTGCGCTGCGCGGTCTTGATCGCCACCGAGTTCATCACGCCCCAGCCCCACAGGATCACATGGTCCGGGCGCGCCTGGCGAATTTGCAGCCATTGCGACTGCTGCTCGCTGCCCGGCGGGGCCACTGCAATCTTGATCAGTTCAAACCCGTACTGCTTGGCCTGCGCGTCCAGCACCGGCATCGCTTCCTTGCCGAAGGCCGAGTCGTGGTACAGGTAGACGATTTTTTTACCCTTGAGCTTCGGGTAGCCGCCGTTCTTGTCGGCCAGGTATTTCACCATCGCCGCGGCCTGGTTCCAGTAGCTGGTAATCAGCGGGAACACGTAGGGGAATACTTTACCGTTGGCGGCGTCCGAGCGGCCGTAGCCGAGCATGGTCATCGGGATTTTATCGGTGGCGACGCGGTCGACGATGCCGTAGGCGATGCCGGTCGAGAGCGGGTCGACCAGGGTGGCGCCGCCGTTCTTCGTCTTCAAGCGCTCGTAGCATTCGACGCCGCGCGAGGCGTTGTATTCGGTCTCGCACTCTTCCCAGGTCATCTTGACGCCGTTGATGCCGCCATTGGCGTTGACCAGGTTGAAGTAATCGATCATGCCGCCGTAGAAGCCGGAACCGCCGGCGCCGTAGGGACCGACGCGGTAGGATTGCAGGGCGACGAACTGGTCGGCGGCCAGCACCTGTCCGCCGGCGCCCATCAGGGCGGCGGCAAGCACGATGGATTTGATGACTTTCATGGTGTCTCCTTGTTATTAACGGCGCTTAGTTATTAATTGAATGTGAGCGAATCAATGGGGGAACGGCCACAGGCGCAGCTTCTCTTTACCGATTTGCCACAGGCGCGCCAGCCCGTGCGGTTCGACGATCAGGAAGAAGATGATCAAGCCGCCGAACACCATCAGTTCCAGGTTCGAGGCGTAGTTGGTCGCCAGCCCCAGCGAGTGGGCCAGCATGTTCAGGAAAATCGGCAGCAGTACGATGAAGGCGGCGCCGAGAAAGGAGCCGAGGATCGAGCCGACGCCGCCGATGATCACCATGAACAGGATGCGGAAGGACAGGTCGAGGCTGTAGGCTTCCGGCTCCACCGTGCCGAGGTAGGCGAAGGCGTACAGGGCGCCGGCCACGCCGCAGTAGAAGGAGCTGACGGCGAACGCCAGCAGCTTGGTGCGCAGCGGCCGGAAACCGATCACCTCGGCCGCCATGTCCATGTCGCGGATCGCCATCCAGGAGCGGCCCACGTTCGAGCGGATCATGTTCTTGGCCAGCAGCGCCATCAAGGACACGATCACCAGCACCAGCAGGTATTTGGCCTGCGGCGTGGCGAACTGGTAGCCGAACATCTGCATGGTTTGTACCGTGACCACGCCGCTGGCGCTGTAGTTGGTCAGATACGGGATCTTGGTGAGACACCAGATCACGAAGAACTGGGTCGCCAGCGTGGCGGCGGCCAGGTAAAAGCCGCGGATGCGCAGCGAGGGCAGGCCGAAGGCGATGCCGACGATGGCCGCGCTCAGGCCGCCCAAAATAAACGCCAGCAGCAGCGGGATGCCCGGGATGCGCGCCACAAAGTTGAAGGAGGCGTAGGCGCCGACGGCCATGAAGGCGGCCGTGCCCAGTGACAGCTGGCCGGCGTAACCGGTCAGGATGTTCAGGCCCAGCGCGGCCAGCGAAAAAATCAGGAACGGGATCAGGATCGCCGACAGCAGGTAGGGCGAGGCCAGCAGCGGCACCGCCAGCAAGGCCACGGCGATCAAGGTCAACAGGGCGATGCGGTCCTGGCGGATCGGCAGGATCTGGCCGTCGGATACATAACTGGTCTTGAATTGTCCGGCTTCGCGGTAGAGCATTTTATTAAATCCTCCGGATGATTTTTTCGCCGAACAGCCCCTCGGGCCGCACCAGCAGGAACAGCAGGGCCAGCACATAGGGGAACCAGCCTTCGATGCCGCCGCCCACCATCGGCCCGATGTAGACCTCGGCCAGTTTTTCGCTGGCGCCGATGATCAGGCCGCCGACGATCGCCCCCGGAATCGAGGTAAATCCGCCGAGGATCAGCACCGGCAGCGCTTTCAACGCAATAAAGGTCAGCGCGAACTGCACGCCATTGCGCGCGCCCCACAGCATGCCGGCCACCAGCGCCACCAGGCCCGCGACCGACCACACCACCACCCATATTCTCTGCAGCGGAATGCCGACGGCCAGCGCCGCCTGGTGGTCGTCGGCCACGGCGCGCAGCGCGCGCCCGACGCGGGTCCTGGTGAACAGCAGCCCCAGCGCGATCACCAGCAGCGCGCAGACGATCGCCGCCGTCATGTCGAACTGGGAGACCAAAATATTAAAATGTTCCATCAGGTATTCGTTGGGCACGTCCTCGATCGGCAGGTCGAGCTTGCGGACCTGCGAACCCCAGACCAGCTGCGCCAGGCCCTCAATGAAGAAGGCGAGGCCGATCGTGGCCATGAACAGCGTGATTTCCGGCTGGTTCACGAGTGGCCGCAGCACGACGCGCTCGATGGCAAAGGCCAGCGCGATCATCACCAGGATCGTCAGCGGAATCGCGATCCACAGCGAGACCCCGAACTTGTCGATGATGCCGACGCAGGTCAGCGCGGCGAAGAAGACCATCGCCCCCTGGGCGAAATTGAACACGCCCGAGGCTTTATAGATCAGCACGAAGCCGATCGCGACCAGCGCGTACATCACGCCCGACAGCAGGCCGCCGAGCAGCACTTCGATGAAAAAGCTCATGCTGCCGTCTCCCCATGCGCCTGGCCCAGGTAGGCCTTGATCACGTTCTCGTTGCTGCGTACCTCGTCGGGTGTGCCGTCGCCGATCTTCTTGCCGTAGTCGAGCACGACGACGCGGTCCGAGATGTCCATCACCACGCCCATGTCGTGCTCGATCAGGACGATGGTCGTGCCGAACTGGTCGTTCACGTCGAGGATGAAGCGGCACATGTCCTGTTTTTCCTCGACGTTCATGCCGGCCATCGGTTCGTCCAGCAGCAGGATCTCGGGTTCGGCCGCCAGCGCGCGGCCCAATTCGACCCGCTTTTGCAGGCCATAGGGCAGGCGGCCGACCGGCGTCTTGCGGATCGCCTGGATCTCGAGGAAGTCGATGATTTCTTCGGCCTTGGCCCGGTGCGCGATTTCTTCGCGCCGCGCCGCGCCGAGATAGAAGGCCTGCTGTAAAAAATTGGTCTTCATCTTGAGATTGCGGCCGGTCATGATGTTGTCGAGGACCGTCATCCCTTTGAACAGCGCGATATTTTGAAAAGTGCGGGCGATGCCGGCTTTCGCCGCGCCGTAGCAGTCCATGTTGGTGCGGCTTTGCCCGCGCAGCACGATCTCCCCTTGCTGCGGGCGGTACACGCCGTTGATCACGTTCAGCATCGAGCTTTTGCCGGCGCCGTTCGGGCCGATGATGGCGCGGATCTCGTGCTGGCGCACGTTAAACGAGATGTCGGTCAGGGCCTTCACGCCGCCAAACGACAGCGAGATGTTTTTTAGATCGAGGATCACTTCGCCGATGCGGCGATGCGTTTCGGGCTGGCCTGGCGGCTGGATCATTTCCATCACGCGGCCTCCTGCAGCACGGGGTAGGTGGCGGCATCGATGATGCGCAGGTCGGCGCTGACCGTGCCGCTGCGGCCATCCTCGAATTTCACTTGCGTGCTGATGAATTGCGAGGCTTTACCCGCATACAGGGCGTCGATCAGCACCGCGTATTTTTCGGCGACGAACTTGCGGCGCACCTTGCGGGTGCGGGTCAGCTCGTCGTCGTCCGGGTCGAGCTCCTTGTGCAGCACCAGGAAGCGGTGGATTTGCGTCTGGCCCATCAGCGCTTCATTGGCGAGATCGGCATTCACCTTCTGCACGCAGTCGCGCATCAGTTCCAAGACCTGCGGGTTGGCGGTCAGGTCCGTGTAGCCGGAATAGGCGAGATTGCGGCGCTCGGCCCAGTTGCCGACCGCCTCCATGTCGATGTTCAGGAAGGCGCAGACCTTGTCCCGGCCATTGCCGAAGGCGACCGCCTCCTTGATAAACGGGAAGAACTTCAGCTTGTTCTCGATGTAGTTGGGCGCGAAGATGGCGCCGTTGTTCATCTTGCCGACGTCCGCCGCGCGATCGATGATCTTTAAATGACCATCGCTGTCGAACATGCCGGCATCGCCGGTGTGGAAATAGCCCTCGCTGTCGATCACTTCGGCGGTGGCGTCGGGACGCTTGAAATAGCCATCCATGTTCGACACGCCTTTGACTAATACTTCGCCGTTCTCGGCAAGGCGCACCTCGACCCCGGGCGCCGGCACGCCGACGCTGTCGAACTTGATGTTCCCGTCCGGCTGCAGGCAGACGTAGGCGCAGGTCTCGGTCGAACCGTACAGCTGTTTCAGATTGACCCCGATCGAGCGGTAGAAGCGGAACAGGTCCGGTCCGATGGCGGCGCCCGCCGTGTAGGCCACGCGCACGCGCGACAGGCCGAGCACGTTTTTGAGCGGCTCGTAGACGGCAATACGGCCCAGCGCGTACTGCAGGCGTTCCAAGGTGCCGACCGGCTTGCCGTCCAGGATATCGGCGCCGCTGCGGCGCGCCACGCTCATGAAATGGTCGAACATGCGGCGCTTGATGCGGCTGGCGTCCTCCATCCGGATCATGACGGTGGTGAGCATGTTCTCGAAGATGCGCGGCGGCGCAAAATAATAGGTGGGGCCGATCTCGCGCAGGTCGGTCAGCACGGTGTCCGACGATTCCGGGCAGTTGACCGTAAAACCGGCGACCATCGCCTGCGCCAGCGAAAACAGGCAGTCGCCGACCCAGGCCATCGGCAGGTAAGAAAGCACGTCGTCGTGGTCGCTCAGCTTGTCGAAGCCAACGCCGCCTTCGCCGGCGGCGATCAGGGCGGCGTGCGACTGCATCACGCCCTTCGGCTTGCCGGTGGTGCCGGAGGTGTAGAGGATGATGGCGGTGTCGCTGCCCTGGCCGCGTTGAATCGCTTCGTCGAACACGCCGGGATGTTCGCGGTCCCATGTCCGCCCCATCTCCTGCAGCGCGGCGAAGGAGAGCAGGCCGGCATGGCGGTAATGGCGCATGCCGCGTTCGTCCTCGAAGACGATGTGGCGCACGCGCGGGCACAGGGCCTGCAATTCCAGCAGTTTATCGACTTGCTCCTGGTCTTCGACCACCGCGAATTCGATGTCGGCGTCGTTCAGGACGTGGGCCATGTCGGCTGCCGGGGCGTCCTGGTAGAGCGGCACCGGCACGCCGCCCAGGCATTGCGCCGCCAGCATGGCCCAGTACAGGCGCGGGCGATTATCTCCGATGATGGCCAGGTTCATGCCGCGCTGGAAACCGAGCGCGGCGAGACCGCAGGCGAGGGCGCGCACCTCCTCGTTCGTCTGCGCCCACGACCAGGTCTGCCAGATGCCGAGGTGTTTTTCGCGAAATGCCGGGCGCGCCCCGCGCTCGCGGCCGTGGGCGAGCAGGCGCCGCGGAAAAGTCTGCAAAGGCAAGCTCTCCGATGTCTCCATCGCTGTCTCCTGATTTTGGTACTGCTCGGTCAAAGTTTGTTGCCGGCGAATTTTATGTGAAGATAGTACTTGGCGTTCGCCTAATAAGTTGTCATCTGAATGACAATTGGCCGACTTTCGATGACGCGTTGCACAATTCACCATGCCGACACCGACCCTGCTGGAACACCTGCACGCCACCATCTGGGGACGCGTGCTCACGCCTGAAGAGATGGTGCGGGTCGAGGCCGACTGTTTCGAGCAGTTCGTGCCGAAAGGCGGTTTTGTCTGCCGCAAGGGAGAGGCGCTGGAAAACTGGGTCGGCATCATCGAGGGCCTGGTCAAGATCAATAATTTTTCCCCGTCCGGGAAGAGCGTGACGTTTACGGGCGTGACCGCCGGCGGCTGGTTCGGCGAAGGCTCGCTGCTCAAAGATGCGGTCCGCAAGTACGACGTGATGGCGCTGCGCGACACCCGCGTCGCGCGCATGCCGCGCGCGACCTTCGAGTGGCTGCTGGAGGGCAGCCTGCCCTTCAACCGTTTCCTGCTCATGCAGCTCAACGAGCGCCTGGGCCAGTTCATCGGCCAGGTCGAGACCGACCGCATGCTCGACGTCGACACCCGCGTCGCGCGCTGCCTGGCGGCGATGTTCAACGCCCACCTGTATCCGGGCGTCGAGCCGCTGGTCGGGCTGTCGCAGGAAGAGATCGGCTATTTGTCCGGCGCTTCGCGCCAGCGCGTGAATGGGGCTCTGCAGCTGCTCGAGAAGGCGGGGTTGGTCAGGCTCGATTACGGCGGGATCCGGGTGCTCGACGTGGAGGGACTCAGGGAGTTCCAGGCCTGAACCGCTTGTGCACCGTATGGGGTGCGCTACTGTCATTGGCATGCATGTTGGGGGTATGATAAGAACCATGTCTACTCCATCCAATACCTCCTCCCGCGCCGGGCGCCTGCAGGCGCTGCGCGCCGCCATGGCCCGCCACGGCATCGACGCCTGCATCGTCCCGTCGAGCGACCCCCACCTGTCCGAATACCTGCCGCGCCGCTGGCAGGGCCGCGAATGGATGTCCGGGTTCACCGGCTCGGTCGGCACCTTCATCGCCACCGCCGATTTCGCCGGCGTCTGGACCGATGGCCGCTACTGGACGCAAGCCGAGACCGAACTGGCCGGCAGCGAGATCGCCCTCATGAAAATTCCGTCGGGCGCCAGCCTGCTGCACATCGACTGGCTGGCGGCCAACATGCAGCCGGGCCAGACGGTGGCGGTCGATGCCCGCGTGCTCGGCCTGGCCGTCGAGCGCCTGCTGCGCGAGGCTTTACAGGCGCGCGGCGTCACCCTGCGTACCGACCTCGACCTGCTGGACGAGATCTGGAGCGAGCGCCCGAGCCTGCCGACGGACGCCTTGTATGAACACCTGGCCCCGCACGCGACCATGGCGCGCGCCGATAAACTGGCCGCGACCCGCGCCGCGATGGCGGCGCTGGGCGCCGAACGCCATTTCCTGTCGACGCTGGACGACATCGCGTATCTGTTCAACCTGCGCGGCGCCGACGTCCCTTTCAATCCGGTGTTCGTCGCCCATGCGCTGCTGGAGGCGGAGGGCGCGACCCTGTTCGTCGCCGAAGGCAAGGCCTCGACTGAACTGCAGGCGCGCCTGCGCGAGGATGGCGTGCGCCTGGCCTCCTACGACGCGGCCGCCGCCGCCCTGGCGGCCCTGCCGGCGGGCAGCACCCTGTTGCTCGATCCGCGCCGCGTCACGGCCGGCATGCGCCAGGCCGTGGCCGATGGCGTCAACGTGGTCGAGGCGATCAACCCGAGCACCTTTGCCAAGTCGCGCAAGACAGAGCAAGAAGCCGCGCACGTGCGCGCCACCATGGAGCAGGACGGCGCGGCCCTGTGCGAATTCTTCGCCTGGCTCGAAGCGGCCCTGGCCGACCCGCAGCGCGCACCGCTGACCGAACTCACCATCGACGAGCAGATCACGGCCGCCCGTGCGCGCCGGCCCGGCTTCGTCAGCCCGAGTTTCGGCACCATCGCCGGTTTCAACGCCAACGGCGCGATCATGCACTACCGCGCGACGCAAGCGTCGCACGCCGTCATCGAAGGCGACGGCTTGCTGCTGATCGATTCGGGCGGCCAGTATCTGGGCGGCACCACCGACATCACGCGCGTACTCCCGGTCGGCACCATCACCGCCGACCACCGCCGCGACTTCACGCTGGTGCTGAAGGGGATGATGGCGCTGTCGAACACTCACTTCCCGCGTGGGACCAAGGGGCCGATGCTGGACGCGATCGCGCGCGCGCCGATCTGGGCCGCGGGCGTCGACTACGGCCACGGCACCGGTCATGGCGTCGGCTACTTCATGAACGTGCACGAAGGTCCGCAGGTGATCTCGCCGAGCGCGTCTCCCGATCCGCACACGGCGCTGGAGCCGGGCATGATCACCTCGATCGAGCCGGGCATTTATAAACCGGGACGCTGGGGCATCCGCATCGAGAACCTGGTGCTGAACGTGCCTGCCGGATCGGGAGAGTTCGGCGAATTCCTGCGCTTCGAGACGCTGACCCTGTGCCCGATCGATACCCGCTGCCTCGACCTGTCGCTGCTGCAGCCGCATGAAGTGCAGTGGCTGAACGATTACCACGCCCAGGTACGTGAACGCCTGGCGCCGCACGTCAACGGTGCCGCGCGCGAGTGGCTCGAACTGCGTACGAGGGCCGTCTGATGGTCTCCGCCCGTTCCACCCGCGCCAGTTCCGCCGTCGAGCGCCTGAAACGCCGCACCGGCCATACCGGCTATTCGATGGCGCGCACCGCCAGCGGCGGCTTCTACCTGTCCGAAATGCCGGGTTCGCCCCCCTTGTGCGAGCCGCTGGAACTGGACGACTTCGTCCGCTTCGTGAACGGGCTCGGACCGCAGGAGGTCAAGCGCATGACCAAGAACGACATCGCCTTCGAGAAGCAGCTGGTCCGCAAGAAGCCCTGAACGGCGTTTCTCGCTCCCTGCGCCGCCCGGACTTCCCACCATGTCGAACGTCGATTTTCTATCCCCGTATTGGTCGCCGACCGAAATCGCGACCAATGCGGTGATCCTGCTGCACCTGGGAGGCGCGCTGCTGCTCGGCCTGCTGGTCGGCTACGAACGTTCCTATCACGGCCGCGCGGCCGGCATGCGCACCTATGGCCTGGTCTGCATGGCATCCTGCGCGCTGACCATCGTCAGCGGCTATCCGGAGATGTGGTACGGCGGCCAGACCGGCGCCATCGGCACGGTCGATCCGACCCGCGTGATGCAGGGCGTGGTGACCGGCATCGGCTTCCTCGGCGCCGGCGTCATCATGCGCGAAGGTTTTAATATCAGCGGATTGACGACGGCCGCCTCGATCTGGAGCTCGTCCGTCATCGGCATCCTGGTCGGCGTCGGCTTTTATCTGGCGGCGATGGGCCTGGCCTTCTTCTCGGCCATGATCATGATTTACCTGAACCGGGTCGAGGCCTTTTTACCGTCTCGCCGTGCGGTGGCGGTGACCCTGCGCTTTCGCGAAGCTTTTCTCCCGCGCGAGGATGCGCTGCGCGAAGCGGCGCTGGAGCGCGGCTACCAGATCGCCGGCAGCTCGCTGACGATCTCGAGCAGCAACGGCCGCCAGGAATGGCGTTTTGTTGCCGTGGCCCTCTCGCGCCACAACCGCGCCACGCTCACCGAACTGGCCGCCGAACTGGCGGCCGCCGAAGGCGTCGAAGGTTTTCAGCTTTCGCACGCCCGCAATTAAAATTAAAACAAGACTGGGGTATCTCCAATGCATGCTCAAGACGTTCTCGATTTCTGGTTCCTGCCGCCAACCGATCCCGGCTACGGCCAGGCACGCCCCGAGTGGTTCCGCAAGGATCCGGTGTTCGACGCCCAGATCCGCGCCCGCTTCGGCAGCCTGATTGCCCAGGCGGTGGCCGGCGGCCTGCGTGAATGGGACCTCGAGCTGGGGCCGCAAGGCACGCTGGCGCGCATCCTGGTGCTCGACCAGTTCACCCGCAACGCCTACCGCGAGACGCCGGAATCCTTTAGCGGCGACCCCCTGGCGCTGAGCGCCGCCCAGTCGCTGGTCGACAGCGGCGCCGACCGTGAATTGGCGCCGTTCCAGCGCGCCTTCGCCTACATGCCCTACGAGCACGCCGAAGACGCGCGCATGCAGCAATGCGCCGTGGACCTGTTCGCGCGCCTGGCGAGCGAACACGAAGGCTTTACGGAGATGCTCGACTACGCGCACCGCCACCGCGGCGTGATCGCGCGTTTCGGGCGTTTCCCGCACCGCAATCCCATCCTCGGCCGCGCTTCCACCCCCGACGAACTGCAGTACCTGAGCCAGCCCGGCGCCGGCTTCTGATGTTCCACACGCTGAACATCGTCGGCGCCGGCCATGTCGGGCGCACGCTCGGACGTCTTTTTCATGCGCATGGGGTGTTCACCGTCCAGGACGTGCTGACCCGCTCGCAGGCCAGCGCCGGGGAGGCCGTCGCTTTCATGGGCGCCGGCTGCGCGCTGGCGCAGGCGGCCGAGCTGCGCCCGGCCGCGGTCTGGATGCTGGCCGTCGGCGACGACCAGATCGGCCCCGCCTGCGCGGCGCTGGCGGCGACCGGCCTGCTGAACGGCGCGCTGGTGTTCCATTGCAGCGGCGCCAAGGCCTCGGGTGAACTGGCGGCGGCGCGCCAGGCCGGCGCGCACGTGGCGAGCATTCACCCGGTGCGCAGCTTCGCCGACCCGGCCGCGGTCGCCGCCGCTTTCGACGGCACCTGGTGCGGCGTCGAGGGAGATGCGGAAGCGCTGGCAGTGCTGGCGCCCGCATTCGAAGCCATCGGGGCGCGCCTGGTCGCGATCGACTCCGCCGCCAAGACGGTGTACCACGCCGCCTCCGTGTTCGCCGCCAACTACCTGGTGACGGTGCTCGACGCCGCGCTGCGCGCCTATGTCGCCGCCGGCGTGCCGCTTGAAGTGGCGCGCGAGCTGGCGCGTCCGCTGGCCAGCGAAAGCCTGGCCAACGTGTTCCGCCTCGGCGCCCCGGCGGCCTTGAGCGGCCCGGTCGCGCGCGGCGACATGGAGACCGTCGCGCGCCAGCAGGCCGCGCTGCACGACTGGGATGCGCCCACCGGCGCGCTGTACACGGCCCTGGTCGAGGCCACCACGGCGCTGGCCGAGCGCAAGCGCCGCGGCGAGGCCTGAGATTTTATTTTCTACTGAGGAGTTTCGATGCTGTTGACCGCCTGGGCCACGCTGGCCATTCTCGGGGTGTATTTCTGGACCGGCGTCATGGCGGGCTATGCGCGTGTGAAATACAAGGTGCCGGCGCCCTCGATGGAGGGGCCCGCCGCCTTCCAGAGCGCGCAGCGGGTGCAGGCAAATACCCTGGAACAGCTGCCGATCGTGATCGTGCCCTTGTGGCTGTGCGCGCTCTACCTGGGCGACGCCTGGGCGGCGGCCGGCGGGCTGTTGTGGTGTGGTGGGCGCATCGCCTATGCGCTCGGCTATTACCGCGATCCGGCCAAGCGCGAAATCGGCTTTGTACTTGGCATGGTGGCAAGTGCGTTGTTAATTGGCGGCACTGCCCTTGGCTTGATGATGCACTAAAGCAAAAAAATTGCATCTAGGAATCGACAAAGTGCGTGAACGGAAATAAGCTCTACTGCTGAATCCGTCTGTCGGTGACTGGTGCGCGTCGCGCCCGGCCGGTTCGATGCGTAGGAGGCAACATGCTGTTTTTGAAAAGCACCACGGTCAACAAGGCGCCGGGTATTTATGAAGTCGACGTCGCCGCCAAGCCGCCCGGCAAGACGTTTGGCGTCTACCTGGCCACCGATCCCGACAATCCGCCCGCGGGCGTGCTCGCAGCACTGGCCGAGCTCGGCTTCAAGGGGACGTACCAGAAGAGCTACACGCACCGCGATGGCGGCCGCGTGCTCGACCTGCATTTCGAGAAGGAAGGCACCGACCTCTTCAAAGGCTGGAAGGCCGAGGAGTGCAGCGCCAACCTGGCCGCCCTCGACAGCCTTTTCAGCAGCCACGGCATCACCGTCACGACCCGCGTGATGAGCATGGCCGAAGCCTACGCCTGAGTTTTTCCGTTTCCTCGTCTTTCCCTACGACGCGCACGCGGCCTGAGTCTCCGTGCGCGTACGCCTAT
>Ga0308168_1001746_pt1 | contig 19075 bp, 43 predicted proteins | sample PhyCR2_FD_202133 | JGI IMG/M metagenome (GOLD analysis project Ga0308168, IMG submission 202133) | Phyllosphere microbial communities from UC Gill Tract Community Farm, Albany, California, United States - DLSLRC.R2 | ecosystem: Host-associated > Plants > Phyllosphere > Unclassified | place: USA...
TAACGTTCCTGCCTGTGACGCAGATGACGCGGGTTCGAATCCCGCCAGCCACACCAATTAAATTTTAATATAAGGTTAAGAATAACTATGTAATTCAAAATAAATTTTCATATCTATATAATAGAGCCAACATTAATAATAGTTGAGAGAAAATTAAAATGAACTACAAAATTCTAACTACAACTGAATTCCAATCAATATACGGAATTGTTTTATTCAATTAATGGGAACATGTTTTGTTCCCTAAATCTAAGGGAACAAAATAATGAGTGCAGAAAAGATCCTCAGTAAAATGCGTCAAAACAAACGTAACTGGTCAATGCGTCACCTGCTGACAGTTGCAGATAAATTTGGAGTACCGTGCGTTAATAACGCTTCAAGTCATTATGTGTTTAGTTATGAAGGTATATTTGAAAACCTAAGTATCCCCAAACGTCATAAAGATATACATCCAGATTACATAACCAAATTCTTACGCTTTGTAGAAAAAGTAAAAGAATTACAACAATAATTAGGGGCTGTAGCTCAGTTGGTTAGAGCGGTGGATTGAAAATCCACAGGTCGCGGGTTCGAATCCCGCTGGCCCCACCACAAATTGCTTGACAGATAGTACGTGAACTGGTAACATTCACGCAATGATAACCGTATAGGAATGCTGTAATGTCTGTAAAAATTAAAAGTACTTTAAACTTTGTAAAAATCTGGCCTCTTGAGCAGCGTCGTGAAGAATTCACAATCAAGGTTGTTTCCGACTCTAAAGAAGAAGCTAATGAGCAGGGTTCAAACGTCATTACCAATACTGTATGTATTGAGAAAAATGCTGAAGGTCAAACTACTTACCAGGTGTACTTTAAAAGTGCTGAAACTGATAAGATTTTCCTTGCTAAGAAGTTTGTACCAACTGGCAATGATGATGAACTCAGCGACAGCCAAATGTTTAACTACATTATCAAACAAGGTTTACGCTTAGTTCCAACACCTCTTGTGTGGGTTGATTCCGAAGGTAATCCAGTTAATTATGTAACGCACGATGTGTACGCAGGTAAAACCCGCTATCAGGGCATGTCAGTTCGCGATATTATTAACAGTATGGTTAATGGTAAAGCTGAAGAAGCACAAGAATAAAAAACTAAAAGGGTACTTAAGTACCCTACTTTCAAGGAAGTAAGCAATGGTACTAAACAGAAAGCAAATCGAGCAACTTGCTAAGATGGCAGGTTTCGAAGTGAAAGATATTTCTGGTGCAGAGATGGACGAAGAATATCAACTGTTCAATGGTAACTTAACCGATCCAGAGAACGGTGAACATATTCACGGTCTGATTGCATGTCATAGTGTATATCCAGATGAATTGACGGATATACTAGAACCTTAATTATGAAATTCTTCAAGCAACTGTTTTGCGGTCATTATGTCACTATTGAAGTTTGTAAAATTCATTACAATACCAACAGTACTGATTTGATTTATACTAAGTTGTGTAAGGATTGTGGAAAGAAATTAAGTAAACCAAGAACTAGAACAATAAATTCTTCTGGTTCTTAAAATAAATTGTACTTTAAAACGTACTATGCCTCGTTAGCTCAGTTGGTAGAGCATCCGACTTTTAATCGGAGTGTCACAGGTTCAAACCCTGTACGGGGTACTAACACTTGCCGTGTTAACTCAGTTGGTAGAGTAGGCGACTCTTAATCGCTTTGTCATTGGTTCGAGTCCAATACGCGGTACTAAAAACAAGGTAATATATGAAACTTCCTGAACATATCCAGTTAGAACTAATTGCAAAAGAAATTGATAACGGAATCAATATTCATCCGGTTCCAGTTAGTTTGTGGAACAGAGCTAAAGAATTAACTGAAGGTGTTGACGTGGATTTAGATGCACCATTAGAGGATGATGAATGAAACCTGAACAATGGATTATTGATGATATGCGTTGGATGCGTTCCATAAAAGAACGTACTACAACCGAACAAGCATATCTTGACCTATTACAGTGGTACTGTTCAGTACTAAACGGAAAAGCATAATGATCACTCAAATTATTCTGTTAGTCGTGGTTCTTTCATTAGTAGTTGCAGCTTCATTAGTATTCATTGCTAATAAGAAGATCGCGGCTAATATGTATATGAAATTAGTTAAGCCCGAAATCATTGAAGTTGATGATTCTGGTCTAAAGAAAAGTCCTTACACTATCAATCGTGAATATAGCAACTACAGTAGTTGTGATTACTATCGTATTAAAAATGGTAACATCACAGTTGATACTGAAACTTTCTATACGCTTAACTCAGCAATTAAATCCATGAACGAGCTTGAAAAGATCGGTGGATATAAGCAAACTAAACTGTGAGATTATCATGACGGATATTCAAATCGTAATGTTCTGTACTGCGGTTATTGCTATTAGTGCTTGTGTTATGCATCATAGTACTAAAACAATTGCTGCAATGCTATATCGCAGAATGGTTACTGGCGAGATAGAACCACCTAAACCACCAAAGCCAAAACCAAAAAGTCCTTACGGTGTAATTCATACTATCTCAAGTAAGAACAATTGGGGATACTGTGTAACCAAACATGGCGAAATTCATCGTTCAAGTAAGTATTCATCGGCTCCGGTATATACTAATATCACGGATGCAATGGCGGTTATAAACGTGTATGAAAAACTTGAAGGTTATGAAATAACAACTATAGGTGCTCAAAGTGAGTGATGTGTCAATCGCAATGATTTGCGTTACAATAATCGTCTGGATCGTAGCTAAAACATATAGCAATGTTAAAAAGATAACAGCTAATGTATATGAAATGACGGTCGCTGCTGTACAAAATGATTCTTTACCAAAAAGTCCATATGGTGTAGTACGTGCAAAAGATGTACAAGGCCAAAAAGGATATGCTATCACGAAAGATGGTGGTATACTTAAAATGTACGGTACTGAAGCATATGATGTTTATAAGTACATGGAAACTGCGGTCAGTGTAATTAACCAATACGAGACAATTGAAGGTTATCGTTTAACTAAGGTATAGTGATGAACACTTTATTAGTTTGCTGTACTATTCTGTTCGTTTGTGTATGCATTGTTTATACTATGAACAAACGCATTGCGGCGTGGGTATATGTAAAGACTGTTAATCCAGAAGGTACTAAGCCTAAAAGCCCATATGGTTTATCTCGCGAACGCAACCAAAATGATGATTGGGGATACTGCATTACCAAAGATGGTAAAATCATTTATGATGAAAGTAATAGTGCAGTAGTTTATTCATTAGTAGAAGGTGCCATTAAAGATATGAACCTATTAGAACAACTGGAAGGATATGAAAAAACCAAACTTAAATAACGGTTGTCCACGATGTGGTTGTAAGGGTATTCATGCTTGTATGGGTGATAATAAAGTACTTAAAACTGTTGACATGTCTACAATTAGTAAGTATAATTCCCTAGAAGATGCAATAAATCACATCCGTATCAGCGAGGCGAAACGTCGCCAGAAAGGTCAAGAGGAACGCAAAGATGACAAAAGAAATCGTGGTAGTTGAACAGTTCAATAAAGAACATGGTGCAGCTACAAAACGGGTTTTCAAATCATTTGATAACCGTGAATTGTTTGAAGATTTCTGTATTGAGAACAATATTCAGATTATCAAAGCGTCTTTTGGTACAACCTACAATGACGAGAAATACATTTATCTCGTCAACTTCATTGAACATATACAGGTAGATAATGCTAGTTGAAACTGGTAGTACAATTCCAAAAGGTTATTCAGTATCAGTAACATCCTGGGAGAACGATGGTGATCATTACCGTACCATCGTTCACCACGGACTAACCGAAATTCAAGGAAAGTTCCTTGTTGCGGTTGCTAAACTTTTCAAATCCCGTCATAATGGTGGACGTGGAAAGTACTTTGGTAATGGTGATATTACTGATACCGCAGTAGAACGTATCGTTGAAATCGTTACTGAAGATTTCGAATCAAATGAAGAAGTACTTAAACTTTTTAATTTTGATTTGCTTGCAGATGATGTGGACAAATATGAAGTAGTGTATTTCCTCCATGAAACCGTACTTGGTTATCCGGTGGAATATGACTCTGGTTTTTGTCGTGTAGCTGAAACAATTAAATTATACTTCCTTGAAGAAGATTTTGTTGTTCCTGAACTTAAACTTATTGAAGTAACGGATTAATAATGAAAAACGCATTTCTTATTGCTGCAATTTTTTTGCTTGGTGCATGTAAACCTTTTCCGGCTGAAGCTGAAAAAGCTCCAGCACCATCGACTCAGGCTCAACAGGAAAGTTCAGTAGAAGCACAAGCTGGACAGACTGATGCTCCACCAAAGAAGGAAGACAAACCAGTTATTGATGAAGAAATTGCACCAAATAATCTTGTAATTTCTAAAAGTACTACCACTGATAACTATCAGAGCATTAAGCGTGTAAATTATCCTGATGCTTCATGCTGGGTTGTAATCAATACTAAAACGTGGGATTCTTCTATTAGTTGTCTACCGAAATCGCAGTTACCTAAAACTGAATCACCGTAATACAACTTTTACAAATAGAAGTATTTGTTTACATCGCTATAAGTACTCCATCCTTAAATAATTAGCACAAACAGTTGTGCATATTAAGGAGTACTTATGATTATTTTAAGTAAAATTTGGTCTATTATCAAATCTATATTTGCGGCTTTCACTAAAGAACCTGAGAACAGTCAACTAGACGTTGGCATTCCAGCAAGTGAAGATGATGTAAGTACAGATGCACCAGTAAGTGTTGATGCCCCTGTTGCAGATCCTGCACAAGCACCATCCGATGTTGTTCAAGATCCTAACCAATCTAACTAAAAAATAAGGGAGCACATGCTCCCTATTTTATTACCTCTGATATGAAAACAATAACTAATACCTTCGAAATGACAGAAGCTGTCCTTGAATTGATTTCCGATAAAATAGGCCAAGCTGATTCACCATACAGCTACACTCTATATCCTGATATGAATGAATCACAAACGAAAAATTCAACCAGTATTAAGATATACAATTCCAATAAAGATATGGTTCTTTTTATTCATGATGAATTCATTGAGATAAAAGATATTATAGCTGAAGAATTCAATAAGGAATTGAAGAGAATGCATTCTGATAAAATGCGTGAATTGGTTAATACAATGAGTATGGCTGAGCTTCAGTACTTAAGTTATAATTACAGTGCAGTAGATATACCCGATGAAGTTTACACTAAGTTTAGTTACTTCAACACTGAAGATATGTGGTTTCAGCAATGTACTGTAAAAGATGATGTTCTATCTTTTGAAAGTACTTTGAATATACAAAAAATTAAGCGGAATATTTTACAGGACATACAGAATCAATGGATGCTTTAGAAAGTAGAACCAGTATTATCAATCATTTTTATAACAATATTGGTAAATTTAAACTTGATGTGCCGCGAACGTTTGACGAATTAGTTTATTCATATGACACGTCAGAAATACGACATAATATAGCTCTAGGAACCTTTGAGTTCTTTATGAACGTAATGGCCGAAATAGAAGAACGTTCTATGGATTTTTATAATCGACAAACTTACATGAAACCATTTGAGCAGAAGGTATTAGTTTTTAAAATAGATGGTGATGTATTCAGTATGGTAAGCGTAGATCCAGACGACACATGGATATATCAAGGGAGAATGATGGTTACCGTTCCATCAAAAAATGGAATGAATGGTAATATGTTCGAACAGGAAGTACAAGACGTTATTAAAACTAATTTAAAAATGGAATATAAGAATATACCATCATCAGAAGAAGAACATTTCCAAATGATGACAGTTACTGATAATATTCTAGAATTAGAAGAATGTCTAAAGGTAATTGAAATGAAAAAACTTATTGAATCGATGGGTCACTTGATAGCAAGTAATGAAAAAAGTGCAAATAAGTGGCGAGTATATTTCAAATTCAAAGAAGATTTAAGCGGGGATGCCTGAGAGGTTGAGGGGGTGGATTGCAAATCCATTATACATCGGTTCGAATCCGATTCCCTGCTCCATATTTAACACAAGGAAACACTATGCACCAATTCAATTCACTTCGTGAAGTAGCTCAGTTCTTTGATCAGAACTACAATCACTTTCTACGTTATGATGATCACACACTTGATTACAATGGTGTGACTTATCTAATGGAGCTTGATGAAACAGCACCAGTACCATTAGTAAGAGTAGGTTACTTTGATGATAATGGTGATCTATCACTACTACTTTGCATTGTTGACTTCGGTCTATTGATTAATACTGATGTAGAAAATGAAGGTGATAAGCCAGAGATTTACGAGTACTTGACTATTCTTGATGAACAATTGTTTGACTTGAATATCTATGACTTGGCACGGTTTAACTATATTTTAAAACGTGCCGTAAAAGACATGTAAAGTGTTGACAGGAGTGAGCTTTCGTGTGATACTGCTCCTGTCCTGACCACTATAGGAGTGGTCTTTTTAATAGAGATAAATCATGATCACAGCACAGCGTTTGATTGAAATTGAAGAACAGCTTTTGAACATTCAACTGGAACTTCAACAGTATATTACAGTTGAAAAGAATGTACAGGCGACAACTAATAGCTATCAGGACTCAGCAGTGTCTGCACTACAACGTGCACGGTTCGACATTCACGCACTAGCACACAACATACAAAAATATAAAAATTAAGGTCAGTTAGTTCAGTTGGTAGAACGCTACACTCATAATGTAGAAGTCACTGGTTCAAATCCAGTACTGACCACCAATAAGGACATTTTATGTTCAAAAAACTGCTATATCTTTTTTGTCGGCATAAGTTCGAAGTACTGTCATTGAATGTATACCAGCGTTTAAACTGGTGGGGTGAGCCTAATGGTAATAGCCAAATCAATTACACTGCCGAATGCCCTAAGTGCTGCAAACTTGTTACTCAAGAATTACACCTGGCTTCTATCAGCGGAATAAGTTATAAAAAAGCAGAAGAACTTATCCTTAACAAACTCAATTAAGGGAGTTACATATGATTGCGGTCGCTGTTGTGTTTATGATTATCTGCTGGATGGCGGGATTAATTTTCACCGTGAATTTCGGCTTGACCCAACCACAGTACGGTACTAAGAAAGATAACATTAAGTTCAATATCTTCTTTTATACTGGTATGGTATTGCTGTTTATTTTGGCACCAGCTTTAGGCTTTTATTTTGCTCTCTAACAAATAAAAGTGAAACAGAAGAAATTTTTGTGGTATAATATTGGCATTAAGTAAGACATTTAAATTTAAGTTTGAAAATAAAATTTAAAAATAAATGAAACGAATTAAAAAAGTGTGGTATAATAATCACATAAACGAATGCGGGATGGAGCAGGCAGGTAGCTCGCAAGGCTCATAACCTTGAGGTCGGGGGTTCAAATCCCTCTCCCGCATCAAGCTTATACAAAGCCAATGTGCTTCGGGGTGTATCACGTCTGCCCGAAAGCCGACTCGGTATAAGTTAGGACGTGATAAGGGGCTATAGCTCAGTTGGGAGAGCGTCTGCCTTGCACGTAGAAGGTCAACGGTTCGAACCCGTTTAGCTCCACAAGGTACTCAATGAGTACAAACTAATGTAACAAAGAAGCAATCATAAATTAACTAATAGAGGTATTACATGCAAGTTCAATTCCACACCGTACTATTTGATTCAGCAGATTTCGTAGCTTCAGTAGTTGAAGGCGATGAAGTACAGATCATCACCACCAAAGCTACTCTAGCAGTTGCTTTCGATTCACAAGAAGAAGCACTAGAAGCACAGCTTGATCTTGGTGAGATTCTTGATGATGCGAAAGCGTCTGAAGAAGGTGTAGGTTCACTATCTGGTCTTTTCGGTGTAGTATCTGGTCTGTTCGGTGGTGCTGTTGAATCAGTAACTGCTTCTGCTAAGAAAGCTGGTGCCGCTGCAACTGGTCGTAAAGATTCAGCAGAAGCACGTATCAATGACCTATTTGATACTCTAACTTCAGCACTAGATCAGGTTGCTTCACGTGGTCGTGATACTGCTTCATCAGCAGAAGCTGATTCAGTATTCGGTACTAACCGTTCAGCAGCACGTACCGTATCCGCAGATACTGTAATCCGCGAACTAACTGACGCTGAACTAACTTCAGCAATCGATGATAAGGTTGCATACCTAATCGAAAATGATGCTCGTGTTCAGGCACTAGTAGCTAACGTTCGCCGCTTCCACAGCGATGCAGATGTTAATGCGACTATCGCAGCACACAAAGAGTCAATCTTTGATCAGGCTCGTGACAATGCAGAACTAACTGTTAATCAGGTGTTCGCAAGCATTCTTCGCGGTCTATAATATCTGAATTCATAAAGGGAGCCATTTGGCTCCCTTTTTTTCGTTAAGGACAAAATGAAAGTTACAGAGCAGTACAGGACATTAGGCGTCCAGGAATACTACCAACAACAAGAAACACAAAAGACATATACTAATCCACACGAGCAGTTTGTTAATGAATGCCTGATGGATACCTTCTATCAATTCTTTACTGAAGATGCAACAGTACTTGATCTAGCTTCAGGTAATGGGTTGGTTAGTTCAGTACTAAAGAACTGTGGAGTACAGAACATAGAAGGTGCTGATAAGTATATGCATGAACGATATACTGAAGAAACTGGTTTTAAATGCTATCCTTATTCATTTGAGGATATTGCAGATTTTCAGTGTACATTTGATAAAGGATATGATGTGATTATATGTAGCTATGCATATGACATTGTTCCAGAATCATACAGAAATAAACTGTTGTATGCATTGAGTACTTATAGTGATTCATTAATCCTTATAAGGCCGAACTCGCATAGTATTGAATCTACCATATGGAACGAAGTTCATCGTTCAAAAGTTCATAAATCAAGAGCAGTTGTTTATAACAAAGAAAAAAGGCACTCATAAGAGTGCCTTTTATTTTAGTCATGTCCTGCAATAACCACTTTACCAGTGAGTTCCGAATCACTGATAAGAGTTACATTATTAGAATCATCTAAATGTACTTCAATTGTTACTAGTTGTGTATTTTCATATACTGCGATAACAACATTATCTTTCTGGTGTGTGCTGAATGGAATATCCATCTTGTAAACACCACCATCCAACGTCCATACTAAAGTAGCTGCATAAGGTGCAGTTAACTTAGTTTTTCCGATTATAAGAATGTTCGCGTCCTGCTTAACTGTCTGCGTTAGCGTAACATTACCATCCGAATCAACCTGTACTGAAGCATCATATACTACACCATTAGATTGTAACTGAACCACTATATCACTTCCGCGATTGTGTTGACTTTCTGGTAAAGAATATGAATATGATCCATCACCGTTATCAACGAACTGGCTTGCTGCTACCGCATAATCGGTAACATAATCAGTATCTGCTGTTGGTGGTTTAACTTCAAAATCAATTGTTTTGGTATTATAGTGTGGAGAAGTAATCTCTAGTATACCAGTACCTTCAGTATCGAACTGTACGTTTTCGAAAGTGAAAACCCTGTTCACTACTGTAGTAGTATATACCCTTCCATCTGGAGTAGTTAATGTAACTACCATTCCATCTTCATATAATGTTCCTGTTGTAGAACTAACAGAACCAGTTACGGTTGTGCTGTCTACTGTTACAGTACTAATTGTAATAAGACCCAACTCTGGAGTCGGGATGCTACAGTAAGGTGTATACATATCATAAAGATTAGCATGACTTCCATCACTGAGAACTACTTTATGCGTTAGAAAACGTATTACGAATCCCTTATGAGATAAAGCATCATTGTAACCACGAACATAGAATGAGTTCACTGGTATCTTAGTCAGTAGAACATCATCTGTCATTGAATAATCCAACACACGAGAACTATCATCATAACCAGTTAGCTGTACTTTCTGATATATTGTTCCTGAATTTGGATCGATTAAATCAAAGGTATGTATCGAACGTTGTTTGTAAATACGAACATTCTTTAGTTTAACGCCATTTTTTAGTAACGCACCGTCAACTACAAATCCACATTCGCCAAATTTATATTCATCAATACCCGCAATAGGTCTAGCCATTGTGTATCCTCCTGTTATTGTCAGGTATTTATTTCAAATACGTCAATTTTAGTTGACAATTATAATCTTTTCATGCTCTAATAATCATAAGAAATAAAACTAGAGTTTTTAAAGTGCTTGACTTGAGTCACTTTTTTGCTATAATGTACCTATATTAATTGAGGTGAACAAAAAAATGAGTCGTTTGATTATTCGTGAAAACAAGATGAAAATCCGCCTGTCTGACGCAGAAGCAGCAACCCTGCTAGAGCAAGCGGCAATTAAGTCTGAGAAGTTTTCTGTCATTTCGCCAGATGGCGTGTCGCCTTACGGCCAGAATCATACTCACTCACACATGGTAGGATTAGCAGCCGAACATGCCGCATTGATTCTGTTCAAAGAGATCGAGCAAATCACTGGTTTGGACTTACAAATCGATGCAGCGTTCCTAGACGAACGTCGCGAAGGTGAATGCGATATTTACGTTGGCGGTAAACGAATCGAAGTAAAGGGTATCAAGTACGGTGCATGGTTACGATACGGCCCATGTATTAGTTCACGCCAATTACCTAAGATTCAACGCAAAGCAGATATTGTTATTTGGGCGTTGTATAATGAACGCATCCAGGAATTTACGTTCGAAGGATATAACAAGGTCGAAGAAATTCATCTGATTGAACCAGTAATGACGGGTCCAGATAATCGTCCGAAGATCGAGAACTATCCAGTACGTGATATTATGTCACCACTACAGGAGTTACGTTTCCAATGATTGTACCAAAGGATGTTATTGTTGAAATGGATGGATTAACTGAAACGGTTATGTTTTGGGATATTCCATCCGTAGGCGATACTGTTTCTCTGTACGCCCACGAATTCAAAGTTGTTAAAGTACTGCATACTGCATTAATCAGTTTTGCAGATCGTTATACTCCGGTAACTATTACGTTGGAGAAAGTATTGTGAAACTAGTAGGATTATTATTCCTGGGTTTAGTATCACTGTTTCTGTACAAACAAGCACATGCGAGTACTGGTGTTAACCACTATGCGTATTGTGCTGGGTATACTACTCAAATGAGTTATACCTCTAAGAAAAAGATTTACACCAAAATGCAAAAGTACTATAACGATCAGATTCAATCCTCTGAACTGGAAAAGAATCAGATAGTATATGAGTATTATCAAAGTGGTGTTGATTCAGCAAAAGTAACTCCACCATCTTCACGTTCAATCAAATGTGAGGAAGAATATAAGGCAATAAAATGACGTTATATGTAATTGTGTTTTTCGTGTTGTTCCAGATAGCATTTTGCTTTCAATCTGGTGGCGTGAATATCAGAAGTATCTATGCGTTAAAGGTATCGGATGGTGTATTCTCGTTCTTCAAGAACTATGCTCTTTCATACTTGTGTACGTATCAGCAGATCAATACCCAACACGACTTTTATCCTGAAGTTAATGCTAAGTTGGAAAAACTTTTAGCATTAGCACTTGACAATGCGACAGATTGTGGTTTGTTCGGCCCGACATGGCGTGATGAACCTGAAGAATACAAACTTCGCATTGTAAAGCCAGGTGGAAATACGTTGCACTTTCAGTACAAAGTAGGTAGTATAGAGGGTACAGAATATTTGCTTTCACCAACTGTGTTTATCCTAGCGGATAAGGTTGTTAAAAAGCTACAAGACCAAAAAGAGAAAGAAAAGACAGAAAAACGCCGTAACGTAATTTAATACTTTTTAATTTGTGAATTATATAATTTGAATTCTTTTGAGGAAGTGGAATATGTCATCTGTACTAGCAACTAAAATTACCAAAACCATGATCAACCGTGCCGGATATATCCCAATTGAATCTATTGCTGATGATGGTGGTTTCTTAGGACTCATGGATGATGATTTTATGTATTATACTTTTAAAGATTGTTTGAAAGTTGATACAACTGATTTCCACAAATGGATTTGTTATTGGGAAGGTTACCCGTTCGCAATTATCTGCGATGTGAAAGCTGATAAACTAATCACTGGCTTTACGAAAGTAGCAGTACTAAGTAAAACAGTTGTGCCAGTCAGTGAAGTAGGTGAATTCATTGGTAAGCGTAATGTGTTCTTCGGTCAACTTCTGAACGGTAAACTAAGTTCAGTGAAAGATGTAACGAACTTTGCTATCCAGAATATGGGTAAGACCGATGTTGCAGTAGCTAAGCCGCAGCAGAAAAAAGAAAAGATTGTACTTTCAAATTCGGAAATTGGTAATTTGAAAGCTGAAATGGAAAAAAATTGGGGTATCTCCCTTAAGTAAACAATAAATGGGGATTAACCATCCCCACTTAATACGGTGAAAAAATGAAACGTTCATACATCAATCTCATTACAGTATTGCTTATTTTTGTGGAATGTGTCTTTACATTCCTCAGTCTCAATGAAAAGTACGTTTATATTAACAGCACTCTTCAGGACAAATATGTAATACTAATGATTATCTTCTACATGGGTTCGGTCATTGCGTCTGGTATCTATTGGGTTGGGTTCCATCCATCGATTGAATATAAACGTTCAATGAAAGAACACTATGAAAAAGTTTTTAAATTCCAGAGCTTCAACTGCATTTACACCTATCACTTCTTGGCGTTTACAATCATTAGCTTTGCACTTAATGATTGGCCGTGGGTTATAATGGGCTTGGCGTTGTTTGTATTGTGGAACTATGTTCGCGTAAAACAGAACACCTACGCCGAAGAATATAATCTGGAAGTGGCGAAACAAAACGCCCGTCATAAACCAACAGTAGTACTCGATGACTGAGGTTAAAATGAAAATCAATAAGTATCTGATTGCGTTCTTTGTACTGTACTTTATTGGATTCATGGATGTTATTCAAAAAGCGTTGAATGTGAACTTACATATTCCGCAGCAGTGGTTTACATTGAGTACCGTTATTCTTATTATACTGGCTGCTGCCGCTGGAATGACGGCTCATGTTATGGTTGACGCATTGGGTGATAAGCACCATCAAATACGGTTAGGTATGCACAGGCGTTATGGAAGCTACGTAATTTCAGCAGTGCCAGTGTACATTTTAATTCCGTGTGCGTTGTTCATGTTCCAGTATCAAATGTATTTCGGGACTTGCACCACCATGTTTTTTGTGGTATTCTTCATTATACTCCGTAAATTGCAACAGAAGATTTACGATGATACTGTCGTCCAACAAGTAAAGTAGGTTTAAAATGTCAGAAGAAATTAACGAACTGGTTGTATCTATCAAAAGTACTGATGCTCAGGTACAGGAAATGTCTCTAAAGATTAAAGGTCTGTACGACATTATCCAGGAGAAGTTCACTGAAGCCGCTGGTATCAGGACGAAAGAGATCGACCAGTTCTATAAAGATATTGACAGTACTTTCAATGCGAAATCCAAGCTGGAAGCAAACGTAGTCAATATGAAAAAACAAATCTTAAACATTCTATTGGGGTAAGTAATGAGTGAATTAGCTAATGTACTGTACAACCTGAGTTTTCAGAAGTACAAATACATTACTATTCATCCTACTGCACTAAGCCAACTGGATCATATCTTTTCTGTTATTGGAAACGGTTTTGATTATGATCCAGTACAAGGATTGCAGTACGATGAATACGATGAACGCCGTTATCAGAATCTGTTTTCGAAGTACGATTATAATTTTAATATCGTACTGGACAAACATGCTCGTTTTGTCCAAGAAGAAGAATCTAGCTATCAACAATGGAAAGATTTATTCCCTGAAGTTCCAGAGCGTATTAAACAACGCATGGAAAAAATGATTGCAACTTATAAGCAGGAATTTGTAGTACAGGATAAATCGTACTACTTCAATGCAGAGGCAATCGCAGCAGAGCAAATTGCTTATGTAACGGATCAGATGGCTGACCATAGCAGGAACTTTATCAGCACTCCTTATCCGTTCAGCCGTGACTATTCGATCTGTTTTGATGTTAAGGCAGACCACCATCCGATCATCGTGGAATTGGTCTTAGCGACGTACAAAGCGTGGAAAATTGTTCTTGACTATAATCTACAAAATGGATTATACTTATCTAAAGAGCAAGTTCAAGTCGCGAACGGAACGGCTTACTATGACTCAGAAGAATATATTCGCAAATGTCAAGCGGATATTGAAACGATAATCTCAGGTCTGGAGCAACAAAATGATTAAGCCAATTATTCTTCTTTTAGTAGTTATGGGTATCGGTGCTGGTATTGGTTATCAGTTCGGTACTAAACATCCAACCATTGGGGATTGTGTTAATTCCCTAACACGAGGCAGTTAATGAATATCAGCCGTAAGTCTTGGCATTACCGTTTGGCAGACTTTACTATGGACTTCTTTAGTCGGAGTCCATCAGATTCTCTCTGCATTTATTTCTGGCAGGTAGTACTTTCACCATTCATTTTAGTTGGTGCAGCAGCAATCATTCTTATTGCAATTTTTGTATTATCAGTCGCACTACTGTACGGTATTGGTTGTATTACAAATGATCTACTGGTATGGGCACATGTACTACCGGAATCATTCAAACAACTCCCAGGCGTATTCAACTATAGGGCAGTAATTTCGTCTCTATTAATTGAACTTATACTTGTTTTATATTTCTTACGCTCTGAAATTAAAAACCGTTTAGGAATTAAAGAACGTACTGAAGATGAAGAAAAAGAACAAAACTTTGTAGTTGCTTTTATTAAAGCGAAAAAACAAAAGATTTGTCCATTCATTACGTTTAAAGATTAATATTATGTACCGTCTTAGGACGGTACTTTTTAATAAGGTTTTAGTATGTCACTGAAAATCGATCAAGAAGTATGTTTCCTGAGTTATGGTAATATCCAAACTGGTAAAATTGTTGGCCTTCGCAACTTCGAAAGTTTAATTTTAATTGAATGTAATGGCGAACAAATTTTTGCACACCGTGATTTTGTTGTAGATATTAATAAGAAATTTTGTGTTGTACAATCAGACAACCTAGCGTACACTAATGACAGTGTTGTTCGTTTGGACTTTACTTCTTATCGTCGTCGGAATAAAACTTGGGAAAGCTGGGTATCCCGCGAAGGGTGGATCAGGGAGTTCTTTGATCCTTATGAATTACGTGATAAAGCTACCGTATACGGTCTGGAGATTTAAATGTACATTTTCTCTTTTAACGAAACTAACGACTTTGGTTTAGTAATTAGTATCGAAGATAAAGAGTACTTCGAAGAACATGGTTGCTTGGATGATAATTATCCAGAAGATGACTTTTGGGAGTTGTTGCCTGATTGTGTATCTGAGATCATGGAAGGTGCATATGAAACTTCTGCCAGTATTGAAGAAACTCGTATTCGTTTAGTTGCTGCTGGGTTTGAAGAAAGTCAGGAACTGTTCGAATTCATTGAATCACTTGCTATGTGAGGAATGATGTTTAAAAAGAATGACTGGATTATTCTTACATCACCTGGTAGATTCGTTGATATGGATCGCCGTAACGCTGATGTAATTGAACAGTTTGCAGATACACCATTACGTATCCTCACGATGGGAACTAATGGTGCAGCAACAAAGTTCACAACTAAACAAAACAAAACTTTTGAATTCACCGTTACTGGTGATGAACTTAAAACTTGTTTTTCACCCTATACTGAATTCGGTGATTTTAAAATAATCATCACCTATATTGAAGAAGGTAAAACCATCGAAGAAGAAGGGATCTATTATATCAACATTAATAGTTCTAGTGTTGAGTATCGGTTCAATCGTAAACGTATGGGCTTCTTGAAATACAAAGGTGAAGTATCATTGGAACTTAAAGAACTTAAACAAATTACTTTAAGTACTCCATTGCATGAAAAAGTACTGCACATCGAAAATGGCGTAATTGTACGCGAACACGTTTTGTATGACGCAGAACGTAAGTTCACTAATATTCAATACGGGAATGGCTAATATGTCACACTCATTAATTTACTTTGTAGTTGAAAAAGATGATGGTTTTATTGCACATGATAGTCACACTGGTGGTTATCCATATAAAACTGACTTCGCAAGTGCACGTAAGCACAATTCATTGATCGCAGCAATGGAATCCAAACGATCTGATAACGGTACTGGTATCCTTTGTTGTAAAGTAACTACTTCCAAAGTTCAGGAAACTGACATTCAGGAAGAACTACGCCGAACTGCAATGGCTAAGTTATCTACACAGGAAATCCGTGCATTAGGTTTGGACAAACGCTAATGTTTATTATTACGGTTGAGAGTTCAGTACTTCCTGAATATCAATACATTCGTGAAGATCGTTGGAAGACTCCGGTACGTTCTCCTGACGTAAGTACTGCTAAGACTTTTGAAGATCAAGAGTCAGCTAAAGCATATATTGAACGCTTTCAGCTTGGCAGTACTTCGCACGTTCACTGTATTGTGCAGGTAAGTGAATCTAAGGTTGTGGCAAAGACTGAGTACGTTAATAACGGAAAAGGTAAATTTGTTGTTGCAATCCGAAAGGTAAAGTAGTAAGATGTTTGTACTGGAGAGAAAATTCTCTCCCTTTTAATTGAGATTATTATGATTAAATTCATAGTTAGTATTACGGTTCTTACACCAGACCTATTCGGCTCAATCATTAAAATTGATGTAATGGAGCGTAAACGGTTTTATCATCGTTGGAAAAAAACCAGCGAAGTTAAGGCACGTTGTAAAAGCTGGAATGCGTTTGAAGGGTATGAATGGTATAACCTAGAAAATCACAATCGCATCTTGTATAGTATCGAAGAAGAAGCATACAAACAGGCAAAAGATATTTTAAAAAATAAGTTGCCTGGTGTTCCAATTATGATAGACTGGAACTCACTTAAAGAAAAATATCCGATTTAAAAAGAGTTTCTTAAAAATAATTTAAAAATTATCTTGACATGCAAAACGAAGTAAAGCATAATAGAGACTCTTAAGACAGTATACACTGGACACACAAAAGCGTGTGATTATTAACAGACAAAGAGGATTGAACGCAGATGTAACAGATAACTATTAAACTTATACTTAATGAATCTAGGAACATCGTGAACTATTCGTGGCATCTGAGCAATAACTGCGAATATAAAAAGTTCACAACTTGCGTGACACATTGCAATGAACACGTTAGAGTACTGAAGAACTAGTACTGTAACAGGTGGAGATTGATGCGGGGTAGCATATTCCCGCTAAAAATATCGTAGAAGCCGTTCATGTCTGACTTCTCCATTCAAAGTAATGGTATTGCGAGTAGTATACTGTAACTTCAGTTATGTCAATCGCGTAGTTATTGGGATGACCGAAACTAGGGGAAACCGGATTGAAGTTATAGTACTGGTCACAATACAGCGTGGTATTGTGATGTATGAAAACCCATCTCTCTTTTTTCTGACAATAGTCAGTGACATTGCAGATAAAATGGTGGTACACTCTAATCAGTGGTGTAGCATGACTGATGTAGTACCAGGCGGGGGTGTACAACCCCGCCGACTTTTAATTGAGATTACAATTTTTAATAGAGATTAAGTAAAATGGATAAGAAAGACCTTTTGAAAACACACCTGTTTCAGTTGATTATGACAACCGCAGCAGAACGTAATTTGTCACAGAAAGATTTGTCGAAGGTACTGAAGACTTCACAGCCTCGCGTATCGAACCTGTTCAATAAGCGAAAAGATTTGTTCAGTGTTGATGTTTTGATTGACTTCATCAATGACCTCGGTTATGATATTAGCATCAACATTACAGAAAAGGATACCGTATCATGAAAGAGTTTCTTGTAGAATACTTCATGCAGGGCAGCAGTGACAAACGCCGTGAACGTGTATCAGCCCGTTCAGAAGCAGAAGCCCGTCGCTATCTCATTCAGGATAAAGGCAACGTGATTATTCACCGCACTTATCCAGCATAACCAAATCCCCTACGCTCGACCTGTTTTACCAAAGCCACGCTAATTAGCCTGGCTTTTTTTATTGATAAATTTGACTGTATTATTTTTGTTCGGAGAAATTTGTGAGCCTTAAGAAATTAAACCTAGACCAGATCCAAGATGAAGTACTGAATGAATGTTTTGAAGCAGAAGAAACAACACTCGATAACTTAGGCTCAATCGATGTTGAAGGAGAAGAAACAAAAATTGAAGATACAGTTTCTTCTTCCGATTTAACTATGGATAAAATTAAAGCTTCAGTACGTTCTAATGGATATGTGAGTAACGAAGAACTTATTCGTAAGATCCAAGCTGGTGAAGATGTTGAAGAATCTAAAAAACTACTAGTACTTTATAATAGTGGTTTGGTTTATACCGAAGCAAAGAACTGTTCGTGCAACATCCCATTCCAGGATAAAGTACAATATGGTTTTGAAGGATTAATGAAAGCCATTTATGGTTATGATCCTAACTTCCGTACCATGTTTAGTACTTATGCAACTACAGCAATTCGTCAGTACATGTACCGTAATGGTAACAACGATGTTCGCATGGTAGCATTACCTGAGTATCTTTCTGTTAATAATATTAAAATTCAATCTTTCATTGAACGTTTTATTAAAGACAGTAATGGTTATCCAACCAATGAACAAATTGCTGAAGGAACTGATATTGATATTCGTTCAGTAAAACGTATTATGAATTACAACAGTAATACTTTTAGTATTGATACTCCAATGAACCGTTCAGAAGAAGGTTCAGAACAAACCCTAAAAGATATTATCCCTGGTGAAAGTGCAGACTACGTGGTTGATGAACGTTGTCTAAGTAAAGATTTCCTTGCAGTTATGGAAGAGATTATGAATGAACTTGAAGAACATGAGCGTGTTCTACTAGGTTTGCTACATGGTCTTGATGGTTATCGTGTTCATACTTTCGAAGAAGTAATTGAATCTGGTTACATTGATGGCAAAGGAAAGTTTGTAACTTCTAAAGCTACTCTATC
>Ga0308168_1001748_pt1 | contig 19062 bp, 22 predicted proteins | sample PhyCR2_FD_202133 | JGI IMG/M metagenome (GOLD analysis project Ga0308168, IMG submission 202133) | Phyllosphere microbial communities from UC Gill Tract Community Farm, Albany, California, United States - DLSLRC.R2 | ecosystem: Host-associated > Plants > Phyllosphere > Unclassified | place: USA...
ATCAGTTGCAGTTGTCGTGCACCATGGTTTTCGCGACTTCAGCGTGGCGCAGCCAGGCTTTGACCGTCGGCATTTTTTCCAGGCTGTCGGGGTTGAGTACCGCGCGCATGGCGCCGCAATCGGAGTGGCCGCAAATGATGATGTGTTGCACGCCCAGCGCCAGTACCGCGTATTCGATCGCGGTGGAGACGCCGCCGTTCATCTGACCGTAGGGCGGCACCACGTTGCCGACGTTACGGGTGACGAACAGATCGCCCGGCGAGCTTTGGGTGATCAGTTCGGGAACGATGCGCGAGTCGGCGCAGGTGATGAACATCGCCTTGGGCGCCTGAGCGGTGGCGAGCTTCTTGAACAGTTCTTCCTGCTGCGGAAAAACGTCATGGTGAAAGCGTAAAAAGCCATCAACGATCTGTCGCAGTGCTGCATCGGCGGATTGTGCTTCAGGGCTTTGCGCCGAGGCAGCCAACGACTGTTTATCCTTGTCACTCATGATTCATCCTCTTGTGCGGATTCAGGGAGTCTTCCCCGGTATTCCGGTATGAAGCCAGTGGCTGTTTAAACCATCCGGGTCATCCCGACCCGTCAGTCACTCGATGAACAAGGTAGCCGCCGAAACTTAACTGAAACTGAATCAAACGCTCTAGAACGTGTGTTCCAGGTCACAAAAAACGTGACCGGCGTGTTTCGGCGGAAGGATTCCAACCCGTCAACCCAAAGCCAATTGTCGCTAAATCAACGACATCTGGCGACCCGGCGGACAGAAGGCCGAGCAGTCGAGGTTATAGCCCTCGCGTTTGTTCAGGCCAAGCTTTTTGATGGCCTTGGCAAATCTTTGTGCGAGCAGGTCGGCAAACGGTCCTTCGCCGCGCATCCGCGCACCGAAACGGCTGTCGTAGAGTTCGCCGCCCCGACTCTGGCGGATCAGGCTCAGCACATGGGCGGCACGTTGCGGATAGTGCGCCTGCAACCACTCCTCGAACAGCGGCGCGACTTCCAGCGGCAGGCGCAGCATCATGTAGGCAGCGCTTTGCGCACCGGCAGCGTGGGCCTCGGTGAGCAGGCTTTCGATCTCACTGTCATTGATCATCGGAATCATCGGCGAACACAGCACGCCTACTGGAATGCCTGCTTCGCGCATGACCCGGATCGCGCGCAGGCGTGCCTTGGGCGCTGCGGCGCGCGGTTCGAGGGTGCGTTTGAGTTCATCATCCAGCGTGGTCAAGCTGATCATCACCGACACCAGCCGTTGCTGCGCCAACTCGGTCAGCAAATCGAGATCGCGCAGAATCAGCGAACCTTTGGTGACAATGGTCACCGGATGCCGGTAACGCAGCAGCACTTCCAGGGTCTGACGGGTGATTTTGTATTCGCGCTCGATGGGCTGATACGGGTCGGTATTGGAGCCGAGATTGATCGGCGCACATTGATAGCCGGGTTTGCTCAGCTGTTCCTCGAGGACCTGGGCGGCATTGGTCTTGGCAATCAGCCGGGTTTCGAAATCCAGGCCCGGCGACATGTCCCAATAGGCGTGGCTGGGCCGTGCGTAGCAATAGATGCAGCCGTGTTCGCAGCCGCGATAGGGATTGAGCGAACGGTCGAAGGGCAGATCCGGCGAGGTGTTGCGGCTGATGATCGATCTGGCCTTCTCGATGATCACTTCGGTGTTTTGCGTCTCTGGCACTTCCTGATACCAGCCATCGTCCTCGGCCACCGAACGATTCGGCGCAAAGCGGTTGTGCGGGTTGGTTGCGGTGCCGCGACCGCGAGGTGGCAATGGAGTAGACATGAAAACGCCCCTGATACTGTATATGCGCACAGTATCGGGGCGATCCTCATCTGGCTAGTGCCGTCGGGCGAGTGGTCAGTTGTGTTGCGTCACTTGGCCCAGATCGTCGCCAGAGGTCTGCTTCATATCCTCCGTGCGCAACTCGGCAACATCGGCAGCCTTCACCGGTGCGCCCTTGTTGCCCCAGCTGCCACGAATGAAGCTCACCACATCCGCGACTTCCTGATCCGACAGGCGCCAGGCGAAACCGGGCATGGTGAAGGTCGATGGCGCGGTGTGCGTTGCCGGCAAAGTCCCGCCCTTGAGCACGATATGAATCAGCGAGGTCGGATCGTCGGTTTGCAGCACCGGATTACCCGCCAGCGCCGGGAACACCCGGGTGTAGCCATGGCCATCGGTCCGGTGGCAGGCCGCGCAGTTGTCGATGTACACCGACGCGCCGCGTTGGCTGTCGTCCCCGTTCCACAGCGCTTTGGCCACTTTCTCGTCGTACTGATGCGGCTGATCCGCTGGGTCATTGGCCGGCAGTGATTTGAGATAGCGGGCAATCGCGGTGAGGTCGGCGTCGCTCATGAACTGCATGCTGTGGGTGACCACATCGCTCATGCCGCCGAACACTGCGCTGCGATCACTGCGCCCGGTCTTGAGGAACTGCACCAGTTGTTCTTCGCTCCAGCTGCCGAGGCCATCCTTGTGATCGCCGCGCAGGCTCTTGGCGATCCAGCCTTCCAGCGGTGCACTGCCGGCGAGGAATTCGCTGCCGTCCGCCGCGCTCAGGGATTTCTCCTGCATGGTCAGCGCGCGCGGGGTGTGACAGGCGCCGCAGTGGCCGAGGCCTTCGACCAGGTACGCGCCACGATCAATCACCGCATCGGCCGACGTGGCCTGGTAATCCTCGACTTTCGGCGCAAACAGCCAGCGCCAGCCCATCAGCGGCCAGCGCATGCTCAACGGCCAGGGAATGTCGCTGGCCTTGTTCTCCTGCGCCACCGGTTCGACGCCGTGCATGAAATACGCATACAGCGCTTGCATGTCCGCCTGGTTGACCCGCGCGTAGGACGGATAAGGCATCGCCGGGTACAACGTGCTGCCGTTTCTGGCCACGCCGTGGCGCACGGCCTGATCGAAGTCCTCGAAACTGTAATCGCCCAAGCCGGTTTTATCCGGGGTGATGTTGGTCGAGTAGATCGTGCCTATCGGTGTTTCCATCGGCAGGCCGCCGGCGAACGGCTTGCCGCCCTTGGCGGTGTGACAGGCCACGCAGTCACCGGCGCGGGCGAGGTATTCACCTTGCTTGATCAGATTTTGATCAACATCGGCCGCATAAATTGCAGTGCTGCCGAGCAGGGCGAGGGTGGCGATAACGAAAGTTTTCATGGTCATCGCTCCTTAAGCCTGCACCAGCGGGCCGGGGTTTTTCAGGTACTGCTCGCGGATCGCTTTTGCCGACCAGTAGGTCAGCGCCGCCACCAGCCCGGTCGGGTTGTAGCCCAGGCCCTGCGGGAACGCCGAGGCGCCCGGGACGAACACGTTGTGCACGTCCCAGCTCTGCAAATAGCGGTTCAGGGCGCTGGTCTTCGGATCGGTGCCCATGATTGCGCCACCGTTGAGGTGGGTGGTCTGGTACGAGGCGGTGTTGAAATGATCGCCGACTTGCTTGCCGATCACCGCAATGGCTTTCGGGCCCATGGCTTGGGCGATCTTGCCCATCTTCTCGACCATAAAGCGGTTCATCTTGATGTCGTTTTCCTGCCAGTCGAAGGTCATGCGCAGCAGCGGCAGGCCGTAGGCGTCGCGATACACCGGATCGAGATCGAGGTAGTTGCCACGGTATGACTGATGCGCGCCGTGGGCGTCCATCGACACCTGGTGGGTGTAGTAATCGGCGGTGGCGCGTTTCCACGCGCTGCCCCACGCCGGGGTGCCCGGCGGGTTGGAAGTGCCGGCAATCGGTCGGCTGCCAGCCTGGTTGACCCACATCGGCGAGCCACCGACAAAGCCGTGCGGGCCGTGGTCGAAGTTGTCGGCGTTGAAATCGTCCACCGCCACGCCGTTGCCGCCGGCGCCGATGAAGTTGTTGGTGTGGGTGTCCTTGTCGAAGAAGGCCTTGATAGTGGCCATGTTCTGGTAGGCGAAGTTACGCCCGACCACGCCTTCGCCGCTGATCGGATCGTAGGGTTTGCCGATCCCGGAGAGCAGCATCAGACGCACGTTGTGCAGCTGGAAGGCGCCGAGGATCACCAGATCCGCCGGCTGCTCGATCTCGCGGCCCTGGCCGTCAATGTAGGTGACGCCGGTGGCTTTGGACTTGCTGCTGTCGAGGTTGACCCGCAGCACATGGGAGTTGGGCCGCAGTTCGAAGTTCGGCAGGGGCTTGAGCGCCGGCAGAATGTTCACGTTCGGCGAAGCCTTGGAATACATGTAGCAGACGTAGCCGCTGCAGAAACCGCAGAAATTGCACGGCCCCATCTGTGCGCCGTAGGGATTGGTGTATGGCCCTGAAGTATTTGCCGAAGGCAGGTTGTAGGGTTTGTAACCGACTTCTGTAGCCGCTTTGCCGAACAGCTGTGCGGATACGGTGTTCTTCTGCGCTTCAAGCGGGAACGGGTTGGAGCGATCCGGCGCGTAGGGGTTGCCGCCCTTGCCCTGACCGACCAGTTGACCTTTCACCGTCCAGGCCTGGCCGGAGGTGCCGAAGACTTTTTCCGCGAAGTCGAAAAACGGTTCCAGCTCTTCATAGCTGACGCCGAAATCCTGGATGGTCATGTCCTTGGGGATGAAGCTTTTGCCGTAGCGTTCTTCATAGTGGCTGCGCATGCGCAACTCGATCGGGTCGACGCGAAAGTGCACGCCCGACCAGTGCAGACCGGCGCCGCCGACGCCATTCCCCGGCAGGAACGCGCCCAACTGGCGGTTGGGCAGGGCGATATCATTGACGCTGTGGCGAATGGTCACCGTCTCTTTGGAGATGTCCTGAAAGAGCTTTTTCCGCACGCTGTAGGTGAGTTCGTCGATCACCTGCGGATAGTTGCCGTCGGGGTAGGTGTCCTGCATCGGCCCGCGCTCCAGCGCCAGCACGTTCAGACCCGCTTCGGTCAGCTCTTTGGCCATGATGGCGCCCGTCCAGCCGAAACCGACGATGACTGCATCAACCTTCTTCAATACCGTTGCCATGCTTACGCCCTCTCGCCGCGAATCGACACTGCCGGGAAGGGGTATTGCTCGTTGCGTTCCACCCAATCCATGAAATCGGCGCGGGCGCCGGGGAAACCGATCATGGTCCAGCCGACCATGCCTTTATTGCCACCGTGGATCGGGTCGCAGAAGAAACCCTCCTTGGTGTTTTGCAGCAGCAGATTGAAGAAAATCTTCGCCGGCACCGCATCGAACTGCGGCTTGCCGGCTTCGAGTTGCTTGAGCAAATCGTCTCGGGTAGCGCTGTCTTGCTCGGCAAATGTTTTACCGCTGAGACCTTTTACCCACTGATCCGTGGCGGCGATGCCGAGGCGATAGATGTCTTTGGGCACCAGTTTGCTCTGCCAGCCCATCTCCGGCGCAGCGTCGGCATTGAACGGGCCTTGCATGTACCACAGGGCACCGGCGGCGTACGGGGTGTTCATCTGGCGGTCGATGTATTCCGGCACGCCGGCTTCAAGCGCGCCCGGGCCTTGCGCATCGTTGGGGATCAACTGGGCGACGGCGGCGTTGATGAACGCCCATTCTTCGGCGGTGAAAAAGCTCGGCTGATACTCACCGGCGCCAGCCGCGGCCGGTTTTGCTGCGGCAGGCGCCGGTGTGCTTTCAGGTGCGGCTTGCAGCACGCTGCTGCCCAGGCCGGTACCGGCAAGCGTGACCACCGGAATCAGGGTCAGGGATTTGCGCAAGAACTCACGCCGCGGGTTGTCTCGATCTTGATCAGACATGGGGGGCACCTCATCAGGCATAGAAGTCAGCCGCTTCTGCGAGCAGCTCGAGGAATTTCGCGTCGCGATGACGAGGGTCTGTCCCGAAAAAGGGCGCCACGTCTGCAACATCATGTGACAAATGGTAGCAGGCTAAGCATCAAGAAAAACCGTTTGCACGGAAAAAAGCCCGGCGAAGCGACGATTCACGTTTCTTTGACGACCGGCTCACGGCGCGTTGACCGCTCAAAAGCGAAGCTGCAATTCCTTCAATGAAGATTGCCTAAACGGTCAGCCCAGCATGTCTCGAGTGCGCTTTTTCCCCGCGTTATGTTTTTCACTTGTTGCCCTGTTGCATGGCATTGCCGCCCGGGCGGCCGACGCCACGGCATCTCGCCCGGCCGAGTGGGCACAGCCGGTTGAGGCGCAGTTCAACCTGTTCCGCATGTCACCAACGCTGTATCGCAGCGCCTTGCCCAGCCGCAGCGCGGTGCCGCTATTGAACGATCTGCATGTCGTCACCGTAATCAACTTCCTGCCTGATGCTGATAGCGACTGGCTCTCCGCGCCGGGCATCAAGCAAGTGCAGCTGCCGTATCGCACCAACCACGTCGACGACAGCGATGTGCTCAAGGCTCTGCGCGCGATTCAGTCCGCCGAAGCCGACGGCCCGGTGCTCATGCACTGCAAGCACGGCTCTGACCGCACCGGACTGATGGCGGCGATGTACCGCGTGGTGGTGCAGGGCTGGAGCAAAGAGCAGGCGCTCAAGGAAATGACCGAGGGCGGTTTTGGTGACAGTCAGCATTTCCACGACAGCGTGCGCTACGTGATGCAAGCCGACGTCGACCGCTTGCACGAAGCCTTGATCAATGGCGAATGCAGCACCAGTGCATTCGCCATGTGTTCGATGAAGAACTGGTTCGACTCGGCGCACGTACAGCGTTGATCAGCTCAATCGGCTGGTGCAGGAAACAGCGCGCTGTCGATCGGTTTACCCAAGAACGCTTGCAGCGCGGCGGGGAGTGACTGTCTGTCTCCCGACAGCAGGTGTTTGCGCATGTCGCGGCCCGTCTGTTCGTTGAACAGACCTTCACGTTCGAAGCGCTTGAACGCCTCGCTCGCCAGCACACCCGACCATTTGTAGGCGTACAGCGAAGCCTCGTAACCGGTGACCAGATAATCGCAGCTGTTGGCGAAGCGGCAGTAGGTCGGGATGGACAGGTGCGCGAACTCGCTTTGCACATCCTCGACGACTTGTTGAACAGTGCGCCCGTCGCCATGACAGCGGTGCAGTTCGAAGTCGACCAGCGCGTTCAGCAACAGCATTGCCGTCTCCCGGCCGCGCTGGATGCCTGTGGCGGAAAACGCGGTATTGGCCTGCGCTTCGGAGAGGCGCTCACCGCTCTGGTGGTGCGTACCCAGCCAGCGCAGGAATTGCCCGGATAAAGCCCATTTCTCGAACAGTTGCCCGACAAACTCGGCAGCGTCGCGGCTCAAATGCGAAATGCCGGACAGGTTGTAGTGCGGCGAACGTGTCAGCACGTGATGCAGGCAATGGCCGAATTCGTGCAGCAGAACGCGCAGGTCCTGCGGATCCAGCAGGTGCGTTTGCCCGTTTTCCGCTGCCGGGTAATTGCATTGAAGCGAGGCAATCGGCAGTAATGGTCGGCCTTCGGCGGTGATCCGTCGATTGCGCAGTACACCGGTCCAGGCATAGTCGTTGCCCGCGTCGCGGTGGAACGGGTCGATGTAGATGTAGCCAACCGGTTGCTGCCGCTCGCTGATTTCGAACAGGCGAACATTTTCGGCGAAACGCTCCTGGGTCGTATTTTCGCTGATGCTGATGCCGAACATATGCTCGCTGAAACGGCAGAGGCTGTGCAGTGTGGCTTGCAGCGCGAAGAACTGGCGCAGGTCCTGCTCCGCGCCGCCGGACTGCTTCAGGCGCAACTGCTCGGCGAGGAAATCGTGATCCCACGCCTCTAGCTGTTCAACCCCGTGCTCGCGGGCCAAGGCCTGCAAATCATCGGTTTCGCCCGCCAGTGACAGGGCGTTGAGGGCGATCTGCTGGCGCAGAAAACGGCCAACCTGATCGGTACCGGTAGCCATACGGTTGTGCAGCCGCAGATGGGCAAAGTTGTCAAAACCCAAGAGCCGGGCTTTGGCATGACGTGCGGCCAGCAGCGTCTGCAAAACCGGCCCGTTATCGAAGCGACCGGCGTGTGGCCGCTGATCCGAAGCGCGAGTGCACCAGGCTTGGAAATACTCCTCGCGCAGTCCGCGGTGTTGTGCCCGCTTCATGACCTGCTGGTAAGTGTTCTGATCCAGGGTCAGCCGCCACCCGGACAGGCCGGCATTTTTGGCATTGGCGGCCAGATGCGCCTGCGTTTCGGCTGGCAGTCCCGCCAACAGCGCTGCATCGTCGACGTCCTTGCTCCATGCAGCGTTGACCGATCTGAGATTGCTCATGAAGCGCTTTTCCAGCAGATCGATTTCGCCGTTCAATCGCGTCAGATCCTTGCGCTGCGCACTCGACAATTCGCTGCCGGCCAAGTGAAACCTGCGCAGGATTTTCGCCAGCGAGGCTTTGCGTGCATCACTGAAGTTGGCGGCTATGGAGCTCTGTGCCAATCGTTGATAAACCTGGAGCAACTGTCGATTGCCGGCCTTCGCAGCCTTGTGATGCTGTGCAGCGTGGGTGCTGAGCGCTTCCTGCGCCAACCACTCGGGATCATCGGCATGCCTGACCGAGAGGAATTCTATAATCGCCATGGTTTCATTCAGGCGTGCATCGGCTTCATCAATGGCAATGACCACGTCGTCCCAGTTGGGATGATCAACCTGAGTGGCGATGACGTTTTCGATGATCAGCAGGTTGTCGGCAACGATGCGCTCGACTGCCGGCAGCAGATGTTCGGCGCGTATCGCCGACCAGGGCGGCAACTGCCATTGTTGCAGGAGTGGGTTGGTGTCAGGCATGGCGTCTTCCGTGAGTAAGGGCTGGATTGACCAGCCTAATCACGAAGCGCGGGGGCGAGGTGGTAGATAGTTACCGCCGCCTGACGACGATCATCGGCAGGTGGCGGTAGTTGTCACTGTTGCTCGTCGGGCTTTTTCTTCAACTTGGGGTTGGGGAAGAACTGCACGGCCTGGACCTTTTTGTCGGCGGCAGGCTTCAGCGCACTGGTATTGACCCGCGTGCCCAGTTCTTTGGGTACCGACAGGCCCTGCTCGTTGAGGGTGTCGGAGTAGCCGCAAGCCACGCATTCGCGGTGCGGCACGCCGTCTTCGTTCCACATCATCAACTTGTCCGGCTCGCTGCACGCCGGGCAGACCGCCCCGGCGATAAAGCGCTTCTTGGTGATCACAGGGCCGTCGCTCATGCTGCCGCGTCCTCACTCAGGCCGCTGTGGCGAAGCAGCGCATCGATCGACGGCTCACGGCCACGGAAGTCGACGAACAGCACCATCGGTGCCTGCGAGCCGCCGCGCGCCAGAATCGCCTCGCGGAACGCCCGACCGGTGTCGGCGTTGAGCACGCCGTCTTCCTCGAATTTCGAGAAGGCGTCGGCGGACAGCACTTCAGCCCACTTGTAGCTGTAGTAACCCGCCGCGTAACCACCAGCGAAGATGTGCGCAAAGCTGTTGGGGAAGCGGTTGTAAGCCGGTGGACGCATCACCGACACCTCGTCACGCACGCCCTCGAGCACCTGCGCGACGCTGCGGCCATCGCCATGGGTGGCATGCAGTTCGAAGTCGAACAGCGAAAACTCCAGCTGACGCACCATCATCAGGCCGGACTGGAAGTTCTTCGCCGCGAGCATTTTTTCCAGCAGATCCTGCGGCAGTGGCTCGCCGGTCTCGTAGTGGCCGGAAATCAGCGCCAGGCCTTCCGGCTCCCAGCACCAGTTTTCCATGAACTGGCTCGGCAGCTCGACCGCGTCCCAGGCCACGCCGTTGATGCCGGATACGCCAGCGTGTTCGACGCGGGTCAGCAGGTGATGCAGGCCGTGGCCGAACTCGTGGAACAGGGTGGTCACTTCATCATGGGTCAGCAGCGCAGGCTTGCCGCTGTCGGCCGGGGTGAAGTTGCACACCAGATTGGCCACCGGGCTTTGCAGCACACCGTCGACGGTGCGACGACGGTCGCGGGCGCCGTCCATCCATGCGCCGCCACGCTTGTTGGCGCGGGCATACAGGTCGAAGAAGAAGCGGCCGACGTGCTGGCCGTTTTCCTTGATCTCGAACAGGCGGACGTCCGGATGCCAGGTATCGAAGCCTTTCTGCTCGGCGATCTCGATGCCGTACAAACGCTGGACGATGGCGAACAGGCCGCTGAGGACTTTGTCGATCGGGAAGTAGGCTCGCAGGGTTTCCTGAGCGACGCTGTAGCGTTGCTCGCGAAGTTTTTCACCGTAGAAACCGCTGTCCCAGCTTTGCAGGTCGGCGCAGCCCTGTTCGGCGGCGTAAGCGCGCAGCTGTTGCAGATCCTGCGCGGCGAACGGCTTGCTGCGCTGGGCCAGATCGCGCAGGAAGCTCAGCACCTGATCGCTGGATTCGGCCATTTTCGTCGCCAGGCTCAGCTCGGCGAAACTGGCGAAGCCCAGCAGCCGGGCCAGTTCCTGGCGCAGGTCGAGGATCTCTTCCATCACCGGACCGTTGTCGTTCTGGCCAGCATTCGGGCCTTGATCCGAGGCACGGGTGCAGTAGGCGGCGTAGATTTCTTCGCGCAGTGCGCGGTCCTGCGCATACGTCATCACGGCGTAGTAGCTGGGGAATTCCAGTGTGATCAGCCAGCCGTCGAGGCCTTTGGCCTGCGCGGCGGCAGCCATCTGCGCCTTGGCCGAATCGGTCAGGCCGGCAAGGGCGGCTTCGTCGGTAATGTGCTTGGTCCACGCCTGGGTGGCGTCGAGTAGTTGGTTGGAGAAGCGGCTGCCGAGCTCGGACAGTTTGCTCTGCACTTCGGCGTAACGTTTCTGCTCGGCTTCCGGCAGATCGATACCCGACAGACGGAAATCGCGCAGGGCGTGTTCCAGAATGGTTTTTTGCGCGACGTCGAAACTGGCAGCTTCCGGACTGTTGGCCAACGCTTCATACGCCTGGAACAGTTCGCGGTTCTGGCCCATTTCGGTGGAGTAGGCGCTCAGGGCCGGCAGGCACGACTCGTAGGCTTCACGCAGTTCGGCGCTGTTGCACACGGCGTTAAGATGGCTGACCGGGCTCCACGCCGCACCGAGACGATCATTGAGTTCGTCCATTGCCAGCACCAGGCCGGCCCAGGTCGGGTTCTTGCCCTGGGTCTTGAGAATTTCGGCGATGGCGGCGCGGTTGTCCGCGAGGATGGTTTCGATGGCGGGCAGGACGTGTTCGGCACGGATCGTGGAGAACGGCGGCAGGTCGTAGGACTGCAAAAGAGGGTTGTTCACGCTCACGGTTGGCACCTTGGCTGGAAGAAACATGCGCCCATCTTAATTACAATCGACACTCACCGCAGCTATCGGCGACAGAGAGAGAACTAATCGTGTCCCTTCGCAAATACCAGAATCACACCCCCCGCCTGAGCAACGGCGCATTCGTCGACGGTTCGGCGGTGGTGATCGGCGACGTCGAAATTGGTGCAGACAGCTCGGTCTGGCCGCTGACGGTGATCCGTGGCGACATGCACCGCATCCGCATCGGTGCGCGCACCAGCGTGCAGGATGGCTGCGTGCTGCACATCACCCACGCCGGCCCGTTCAACCCGGACGGTTTTCCCTTGCTGATCGGCGATGACGTGACCATCGCCCACAAGGTCATGCTGCACGGTTGCACCGTTGGCAGCCGCGTATTGATCGGCATGGGCAGCATCGTCATGGACGGCGCCGTGGTCGAGGACGACGTGATCATCGGCGCCGGCAGCCTGGTGCCGCCGGGCAAGCGCCTGCAGAGCGGCTTCCTGTATGTCGGCAGCCCGGTCAAGCAAGTGCGCCCGCTGACCGATAAGGAAAACGCCTTCTTTACGTACAGCGCGGCGAATTACGTAAAGCTCAAGGACCTGCATTTGGCCGAAGGCTACGACCAGCTCTGAATTGCCCTACACCAGCCCAGGAATTCTCATGCATTACCAGACCGTACTGTTCGACCTCGATGGCACCCTGACCGACCCGCGTGAGGGCATCACCCGCTCAATTCAATTTGCCTTGGCCAATCTCGGCATCGACGAACCGGACCTGAGCAAACTGGAACACTTCATCGGCCCGCCGCTGCTGCAAGCGTTCATGCAGTTCTACGACTTCGACGAGGCCAAGGCCTGGGAAGCGGTGAATTTCTATCGCGAGCGCTTCAAGGTCACTGGCCTCTACGAAAATCGAGTGTTCGACGGGGTCACGCCGTTGCTGGAAACCTTGAGCGGGCAGGGGCGGCAGTTGTACATCGCCACCTCCAAACCGTGGTTGTTCGCCCGCGAGATCGCCCGGCATTTTGATTTTGCCCGGCATTTCAAAGTGATCTACGGCAGCGAGCTGGACGGCACGCGGACCAACAAGGTTGAACTGATTGCCCATCTGCTCGAGGAAGAACGCCTGGATCCGGCGCAGACCCTGATGATCGGCGATCGCAAGCACGACCTGATCGGTGCGCGCAGCAATGGCCTGGATGCAGCGGCGGTGGGCTATGGGTTCGGCAGTTTTGAAGAGCTGAATGCCGAGGCGCCGGCTTATCACTTTGAAACCTTGGACGAGTTGCATCAGGCGTTTTTGCAGCGCTGAGCAGATGGCTATCGCTGGCAAGCCAGCGATGAGGCCCGTTCAGCCGCTGGAGGACTCAGGAACTGCCAAGGCCCTCAAAGCCGCCTTGCGCTCATCAACCGGCAACCGTCCCAACCGCTCGACCTCGGCATAAAACCTCAGCCAATCCCCATCTACTTGCCTGAACACCGCCGCAAACGCCGGCACCCACTGGTCATACAGCCCGAACGGCAACAACCGCGCGTTGTTCAGTGGCGCATTGACCCAGGCGTCATAGCGCTTATCCCCGGCCCACTGACTGTCGCGCATGACCCGATACTCCCGGCGCAAGCGCTCGAATTCAGCTGCTTTGCGCTCACGCATCTGCTCAACCGACAGCGGCTGCGCATACAGCGTCTCCAGTCGTGAGCGCGTGTCGAGTACCAGACCGATGAACTGGTCACGCTGCTTGAGCCTGGCATCCGACTCCGCCGGCAGCCCGCGAAATGCGCGCCACTGCCGCGTGCCTTCCTGCTCGACAAACGTCGCGAATGACTCGTTGAACTCAGTGTCGTCCTTCACATAGAAACGCTGATGCGCCAGTTCATGAAAGATCAGTGTGGCCAGACGCTCATCGCCCCAGCCCATCATCGAGTTGAGGATCGGGTCATTGAACCAACCGAGCGTCGAGTACGCCTCGACCCCGCCGATCGACACGTCCATGCCCTGCAGACGTTGAAGCGCCGCTTCGCCACGGGCCGCGCTCTGGCTGTAGTAGCCGCGATAGGCCACGCAGCCGGCAATCGGGAAGCAGTGATTCTGCGGCGTCAGGGAAAACTCTGCGGTGGCGAACACGTTCCACACCACGAACGGCCGGCCGATGTCGGCGTACAGACGATAGCTCTGGTTGTCCGGCAAGTGCAGATGCTCGCTGGCGAACGTGCGGGCCTTTTGTGATTGAGCCAGATGCGCGCGCAATTTGGCATCGCGGCTGGGGTCGGCAATGACTTTTTCGACCGGCTCCCGTGCGCGCAGCAATTGCAGTTGGCCGCTGGCCAACTGGCTGTAATAGCTGACGCTGGCGCAACCGTTGAGCAACAAAAACAACACACCCGGAAACAAAATCGGAAAAACGCGATCAAGTAACCCAAGGCTGGAAAACGGCCTGATCAAAATAAGAAATTCCCCGGAAAGTCTGCCCCAAGACTATCCCGCCTCAAGGAGCACCGCTATGCGCATGTTGATACTGACAGGAGGCCTGCTGACGCTGGCCGGTTGTGCCGGATTCGGAATGCCCGACCCCGACCCCTCGCAAGCCTGGATCGATCTTGACGCTCGCCAACACGACACGGCGCTGCAAGCCGTACAAGTCGATGCCACCCAGGCCATCGACAAACGCTATTTCGAAGTGCAGCCCGGCAGCCATGAGCTGAAGGTGCGCTATCAATTCCCGGTCGAGGCCACCAATATCGGCCCGAATGCCGAACTGTTGTGGCGCGATTGCCAGATGAGTGTGAAATTCAAGGACTTCAACGCCGGCCAGCGCTATCAGCTGCAGGCGGGCAGCATCGGCTTCCGGCCTTGGGCCAAGCTTTATGACGAACAGCGCAAGGTAGTCGGTCAGGGCACACCGGCGGGCTGTCAGAGCAGTTGATCGGCGCTATGCTGGCTCTTCAGATCTGTGGATATCCGTCATGCGTACCTTGTTGCTGCTCTGTGTCGTTCTTGTCGCCGGTTGCCAGACGCCGTTGCCTGCGGTTGATCCGCAAATGGCCTGGGTCGACTTCTCCACGCCAAGCCCCGGCGGCAAGTTGCTGATGGCCGAGCGTCTCGACAACCAGCGCTTGAACGACGGGCGTTTCTTCCAGGTGACGCCCGGTAGCCATGAGTTGCGGGTGCGTTTCGACTTCGAAGTGTTCGGCGGCGGTGGCAGTCTGCTCACCGGCCCGGTCGAGCGTTTGTGTTATCTGACGATCCGCTATGACCACTTCGAGGCCGGCCAGCGTTATCTGCTGGAAGGGCGCTCGCTGGCGTTCACACCGAGCGCGCGTTTGTACAATGCCAAGCGCGAGATCGTTGCTGAAGACCGCGAGTTCCACTGCATCATCTAGCGCTTCAGCTGTCGTTCTTCTGATAGATGATGCGCTTGGTGCCGTTCTCGCAAGAACCGACGATCATGGCCGAGTCGTGCTGCTTCGCCTCTTCTGCCGTGATGATTTCCAGGGTGTACGAGGGAATGGCCTTCGCCTGAATCTTGATCTCGATTTCCTTTCTGAGCTCTTCGCAGTCCTTGGGGGCTGCGAAAGCGGATGTGGCCAGTGCACTGCAAAGGATCGCCAAGCCAATACGTTTCATCGATGAAGCTCCTTGAGGCAGCGCGCACGGGCGTGCGCTGAAGCTGCTGTCGATTATTCGACCACACTTCTGCAGAGCGGGTTCTGACTTTGCTCACACCTTGTATTAATTGCCGGCCGCTGAGCAGGTTTCGAGACTGCCTTCGCGAGCAGGCTCGCGAAGGCGTCAGCCCGGCAAACGCCAAATCAGCTGACCAGCGAAGCCTCGAGAGTGATCTTCGCATTTAGCACCTTGGAAACCGGGCACCCTTCCTTGGCCTTGTTGCTCAACTCTTCAAACTGCTGCTGAGTTGCGCCCGGGATCTTCGCCTTGAGAATCAGCTTCACCGCAGTGATCGCGAAGCCGCCGTCAACCTGATCGAGGGTGACTTCGGCGTTGGTGTCGATGCTGTCTGCCTTCAGGCCCGCATCACCGAGAATCATCGAAAACGCCATGGAGAAGCAGCCGGCGTGGGCCGCGCCGATCAGTTCTTCCGGGTTGGTGCCTTTGCCGCCTTCAAAGCGCGCCTTGAAGCCGTACGGCGCTTCGCGCAGTACGCCGGTTTCGGTGGAGATCGAGCCGAGACCGGTTTTCAGATCGCCTTCCCAATGCGCCGATGCCTTTTTCACGATAGCCATGTCTGCCTCCTCAAATATGGCGCGGAACGCCGCGCCGTCGCGGTTTTTACTAGCAAGGCTTCTGAGGATAGACGGCGGAACAAAGTTCAGCCCGGCTGAATCGTTGACTTTTTTAGTAGGAAATTTCGTCGCTGCTATTGAATCTCGGGTATATGCCCTCATTCCATAAAACACGCTTATGGATTTGGCAGGTTTTCGTTCGCAAGAAAAACCTGCCTCCCCACCCGGAGATGCAGGTTCATGAAAAAACTGTCCGACGTTAAATTTTCCACCCTCGACCTGGTGCCGGTGCGCGAAAACGGCAGCGCGGCGCAATCGCTGCGCAACTCGCTGGACCTGGCGCAACATGCCGAAAAATTCGGCTACACGCGCTTCTGGGTCGCCGAACACCACAACATGGACGGCATCGCCAGTTCGGCCACTTCGGTGTTGCTCGGCTATCTGGCCGGAGGCACGTCGACGATCCGCGTCGGTTCCGGCGGGGTGATGCTGCCCAACCATGCGCCGCTGGTGATTGCCGAGCAGTTCGGCACCCTCGAGAGCCTTTACCCGGGACGCATCGACCTCGGTCTGGGCCGCGCGCCCGGCTCTGACCAGATGACCGCCCGCGCCTTGCGCCGTGAGCGCTCGGGCAGCGCTGACGACTTCCCTGAAGACGTTGCCGAACTGATGCGCTACCTTGGCCCGCGCACCCCGGAGCAACGCGTGATCGCCATGCCCGGCACCGGCACCAACGTGCCGATCTGGCTGCTCGGCTCAAGTCTGTTCAGTGCGCAATTGGCGGGTGAGCGCGGCTTGCCTTACGCCTTCGCCTCGCACTTCGCGCCGCGCTTCATGCACGAGGCGATCCGCATCTACCGCAATCACTTCAAACCGTCGGCGGTGCTCGACAAGCCGTACGTGATGCTCGGCGTGCCGCTGGTGGCAGCGGATACCGATGAGCAAGCCGATTACCTGGCGACGTCGGTGTACCAGCGCATTCTTGCGTTGATGCGTGGCCAGAGCCTGGTGCAGCGTCCGCCGGTGAAAACCATGGACGGTCTGTGGCTGCCCCATGAACGTGAGGCAGTGGGCGATTTCCTCGGCCTCGCCATGGTCGGCGGCCCGCAGAAGATCCGCGCCAAGCTTGAGGTGTTGATCGAGCAGACCCAGGCGGACGAGCTGATTTTCACCTCGGACCTGTACGAGCATGCCGATCGCGTGCATTCCTACGAGCTGCTGGCCCAAGTCATGAAGGGATAACGCGAACCCCTGTAGGAGGTGTCGAGTGCAACGAGGCTGCGATCTTTTGATTGTGATTTGAAATCAATATCAAAAGATCGCAGCATGCTGCAGCTCCTGCCCGGAAATCATCGTCCACAAAAAAGCCGACGCATCCGCGTCGGCTTTCGTATTTCAGGCGCAATCAACCGCGCTTGTAGACGATGTCCTTGCTGCCGCCTTCGCAACTGCCGACGACGTCACCATCAGTCGCCGCACCCTTGTCGACAACCTCCAGTGAATAACCGGAGACGCCTTTGGCGTCGAGCTTCGCGGCGATTTCGCTTTTCAGCTCTTCACATGGCTTGCCGGCTGCAAACGCACCACCCGCAAGGCTCAACAAACCTACTGCCAACATGAACTTCTTCATCGGTCGCACTCCCTGGTCGGATCGAAAGAGGCGGGCATCGAGTCATCCACCCGATGCGCTCACCTTGTAGCGCTTTGCCATTCCCTATGGCACTCGGCCAGCGCGCAAGTTCAGAAGACTAGCTCAAACTCAGCTGGCGGCAATCTTGAAGCCGACTTTCAGCGTGACCTGAAAGTGCGCTACCTGGCCATTTTCGATGTGGCCACGGGTTTCGGTCACTTCAAACCATTCCAGATTGCGCAGGGTCTTGTTCGCCTCGGCCAGTGCATTGTTGATGGCGTCTTCGATGCTGGTGGTGGACGAGCCGACCAGCTCGACTTTCTTGTACGTGTGATGGTCACTCATGGCGTTCTCCTTGGGTTGGAATGGCGTGTGAAATTGAGCCTAGCAGGCAATTGCACTGATGATTTCGGCGCCGCTGCGCTGCCGAAGTTCAGAATTTCTGCACTTTCTCGACATGCTGAAGTCCCAACCAACACACGCCACTCATCACCAATGCAGGAGAGCCACCATGGCCAACACCTCTTTACGTAAAGCCTCGTTGCAAAGCATGGAAGCCGAGATCGAGAGTCTGCTCAAATCGTTGGAAAGCTTGAAAGACGATGCTTCGGACGAGTCGCGCAAGACCCTCAAGGCGCTAAAAAGCAACGCCGAAAGTGCGCTGAAACATTCCCGTCATCTGCTCAGCGACGCGTACGAAGAAGTCAAAGTGAAAACCCGCGAGACCGGCATCGCCACTCGTGACTACGCGCAGGAACACCCATGGACCACAGCCGGCGTGGCTGTCGGTGCAATCGGTCTGCTCGCCGCCTACTTTTTGTTCAAGCGCGGTGAGTGATCAGTCTGGCGCAGCTCGTTTTTGAGCCATTGCGCCAGTTGCCGGGCGCGCCCGTCCGCGGCGCGCTTGGGTAGCCACAACGCCAGTTGCGCCGGGGTTTCGCAAAAGCCCCACGGCGCAACCAGGCGACCCGCCTTCAGATCTTCGGTTACCAGCGGCTCCGGCGCGATTGCCACGCCGAGACCTGCAACAGCCGCCTCCAGCAAATAATACAAATGCTCAAAACCTTGCCCGAGCTTCAGCGCCCTGGGATCGAGGTGGTTTTGCTGCGCCCAGCTGGGCCAGGCTTGTGGGCGAGAGGTGGTGTGCAGCAAGGGCTCATCAAAAAGATCTGCGGCCCCAGCGGTGTGCAGCTTCTGATAACCGCTATACAACGGGCTCATTACGGGGCCGATGCGTTCCGCCGCCAGTTCATAGACCTGCATATCGGCCGGCCACGGTGGTTCGGCGAACAGCAACAACGCATCAAGGCCCGGGCGCCGGGGATCGAGATCACCTTCACCGGCCGACAGGTGCAGACGCAGATCCGGCAAATCGGCATTCAGCCGCCCCAGACGCGGAATAAACCAGCGCGCCAGCAGGCTCCCCGAACAACCCAGCACGAACGGCGCATCCGCTGTGCTTTGCGTAAGTTCGGCGCAAACACTGCGCAACCGATCGAACGCCTCAGCGCTGGCATCGCGCAGACGCGCTCCGGCATCTGTGAGTTTCAAGCCGCGGCCGTCCTTGACGAACAGGCTCACCCCTAGATGTTCTTCGAGCACCTTGAGCTGGCGGCTGACCGCGCCGTGGGTGACGTGCAGCTGTTCGGCAGCCTGACTCACACTGTTCAGACGGGCGGTGGCCTCGAAGGCGCGCAAGGCATTCAGCGGGGGAAGGTCATGGCTCATGGTATCTGTGAGTTTTCCTGACAGGTTTCGGCGATCTTATCGGTTTTCAGCCTGGAAAGTCAGGGGTAGAGTGATCGTCATTGTCTTCTCACCGAATTCACCTGGAGCGACCCATGACCCAGACTTCGAACACCTCTGATCTGCGTAACGGCCCTGACGCCAACGGCCTGTTCGGTGCGTTCGGTGGCCGTTATGTAGCGGAAACCCTGATGCCATTGATCCTCGACCTGGCCCGTGAATACGAAGCGGCCAAGGAAGATCCGGCATTCAAAGAAGAATTGGCCTACTTCCAGCGTGATTACGTCGGACGTCCGAGCCCGCTGTATTTCGCCGAACGC
>Ga0308168_1001753_pt1 | contig 19010 bp, 19 predicted proteins | sample PhyCR2_FD_202133 | JGI IMG/M metagenome (GOLD analysis project Ga0308168, IMG submission 202133) | Phyllosphere microbial communities from UC Gill Tract Community Farm, Albany, California, United States - DLSLRC.R2 | ecosystem: Host-associated > Plants > Phyllosphere > Unclassified | place: USA...
GGAGGGTAAAGAATGAAGCGCTTCCGTTTCTCCAGCCTGATGCTGGTACTGGGTCTGCTGTTCATCTATCTGCCGATGCTGATCCTGGTCATCTACTCGTTCAACGCCTCGAAACTGGTGACGGTGTGGGGCGGCTGGTCGATCAAGTGGTACGTCGGCCTGCTCGACAACTCGCAACTGATGGGCTCGGTGCTGCGCTCGCTGGAAATCGCCTGCTACACCGCGGTTGCTGCGGTGGCGCTGGGTACCCTGGCCGCCTTCGTGCTGACCCGTATCACCCACTTCAAGGGCCGCACGCTGTTCGGCGGCCTGGTGACTGCGCCGCTGGTGATGCCGGAAGTGATCACCGGTCTGTCGCTGTTGCTGCTGTTCGTGGCCATGGCGCAGATGATCGGCTGGCCACAGGAACGCGGCATCGTCACCATCTGGATTGCGCACACTACGTTCTGCGCGGCGTATGTGGCGGTGGTGGTGTCGGCGCGTTTGCGTGAGCTGGACCTGTCGATCGAAGAAGCGGCGATGGATTTGGGTGCACGGCCGTGGAAGGTGTTCTTCCTGATCACCATCCCGATGATCGCGCCGTCGCTGGCGGCGGGCGGGATGATGTCGTTCGCGCTGTCGCTGGATGACCTGGTGCTGGCGAGCTTCGTGTCCGGCCCGGGTTCGACGACGCTGCCGATGGAAGTGTTCTCGGCCGTGCGCCTGGGTGTGAAACCGGAAATCAACGCCGTGGCCAGCCTGATTCTGCTGGCGGTGTCGCTGGTGACCTTCCTCGTCTGGTTCTTCAGCCGCCGCGCCGAAGAAGCCCGCAAGAAAGCCATCCAGCAAGCCATCGAAGAAAGCGCTGCCGATTCATGGAAGCAACCGGACGCACGCCGCGCGCCTGCGCCGCAATCGGCTTGAGCAATATCAGGTTGGCCTCAACCCTGCGGCCAACCCGGTTGTAAATGTGGGAGCGAGCCTGCTCGCGAAGACGGAGTGTCAGTCGACTCAGATGTCGGCTGACACAGGGCTTTCGCGAGCAGGCTCGCTCCCACATTTGGAATGCAATCTCCTGTGGGAGCGAGCTCGCTCGCGAAGGGGCCGGTGCAGATTGCATCAATCTATTGCGCAGCCCGCGCAGGCAACAGCTTCAACGTACTGCGGGTATTCGCCAGCACCTCTTCCTCGCTGAAATGCGCCTGCACATAAATCCCCTCCACATACGCCTCGGCCTGGTCGTCATAGTGACTGTCCAGCGCTACGCCACTTTGGCCGACCGGGTTGATCGTCAGGCCATGCACCGGATCGGCGAAATCCACCAGTCGGCGCGTCGACGGTCCATAGGTCACCGGCCATGGCGCCGGGCCGATCTTCGCCGAGAGGTTGTTCGGCACTTCGTGGCTGCCCGGCGCTGCGAACGGGCCGACGTTGAACAGGCGATCCAGCGGCTTCTGCTGCCCCAGCGGATGGCCGTGGGTCAGGGTGTGCGCCGCGCCCCACTGCCAACCGGCCACGTTAGCGCCGAGGGTCAGTTTCAGATGCGCCATGCTTGCCGCCCACGCCGTGCGCACGACATCGGCGCGGGTTTCTTTGGCCGGCGTGCTGCGATTGTCCCACCACGGTGAATCCGCCTTGGCCGCCAAGCGTGGCAACGCCGAATCGATTACCCGCGTCGACAGCAGTGTCTCGAAGAAGTCATTGCCCAACTCATCGCGCATCGCCGCATCGGCAAGGTCGTAGAGGAACTGGTTGAACACCGTCGCGCTGATCGAATTCAGCGGATAGTCGCCGGGCCACTGCGCCAGTTGCTCGACCAGTTTCAGCTGCGCCGGATCACTGACCACCTCACGCAACACCGGCAACAGTGGCGCCAACAGACGCGGGCCGTAACCGGTCGCCGTGCCCAGTTGCAGTTGCTGGTTGGCCTCGTTGCTCCACTTCACCCGGTTGTCGCTGAGCTGACGGTCAAGCTGCTGACCACGATCGGCAAGGTTGTAGTAACCGGGAATCTCCATGCCGGTCGGCGACACGGGCTGGAAGTTGGCCGAGACGATATAGCCGCGCGCCGGGTTCTCTTCCTGCGGGTTGGCGCTGAACGGATAGTAGCCGTCCTTGTCCGCCTCGGGCGTGCTGCCGTCGAGGATGAAGCCCGGTTTCACCCCGGCCGGACGTTTGGGCAGCAGGGCCGAGGCCCACCAGGCGATATCGCCCTTGGCATTGGCGTACACCAGATTCAGGCCCGGCGCCTGCACCTTGGCCGCTGCCGCGCGGGCCTTGGCCAAGGTGTCGGCGCGGTTGAGCTGGTAGAAGCCTTCGAGTATCGGGTTCGGCGTTTCGAGGAAGGCCCACCACATCGCAATCGGCGTTTTGCCGGCAGCGCTGCCGAGGGCATCGTTGACGATTGGCCCGTGCGGAGACTGGCGCAAGGTGAGGGTCACCGGGGCCTGACCCTTTACATTGATCTGTTGTTCGCTGACGAGCATCTCGGTCCACTGGCCGCGATACCAGACCTGATTGGGGTTGGCCGGGTTGACCTTTTCGGCGATCAGGTCGAGATCGTCGTTCTGGAACATGGTCAGGCTCCAGCCGAAATCGAGGTTGTGTCCCAGAAACGCGAACGGCACCAGTGCCTGATGATGGCCGTACAACTCGAAACCCGGCGCCGACAGCTGCGCCTCGTACCACACCGACGGCACCGAGAAACGGATATGCGGATCGCCGGCCAGCAACGGCTTGCCACTCCGGCTGCGGCTGCCGGCAATCACCCAGGCGTTGCTGCCCTCAAACTGCGGCAGGCCGTTGTCGAGCAGCGCCTGTTCGCTGAGGCGGGCGAGGGCGGTGAGGTCTTGCCAGTCGCCGGCGGCAAGGGCCGGTGCGTGGCGGGTGTGATCGGTGGCCAGAACGCCTTTGGCCTGCCATTCGAGATCGAAGACATTGAGGTAATCGGCGCCGAGCTGATCGCGCACGTAGGTCAGCAGCGGCTCGGTGCGGAACGCGGCGGCAAAGCTGTAGGCCATGTAACCGGCGACGCTGATGCTGTCTTCGGCAGTGAACGGCCGCTTGGGGATGCCCAGCACGTCGAACTCGATCGGCGCGGCGTGGCTGTCCTGATATTGGTTGATGCCATCCAGATAGGCTTGCAGGCCCTTCCATGCCGGCGACTGCTTGTCGAGGCTGGCGACGTAACTGGCCGCACGCTCGCGGATGCGCAGGCTGCGGAACAGTTTGTCGGTGTCGAGCAGTTTCGGCCCGAGCACTTCGGCCAGCTCGCCCCGGGCGAGGCGGCGCATGGCTTCCATCTGGAACAGGCGGTCCTGCGCGTGCACATAACCGAGGGCGCGATAGAGGTCGGTTTCGTTCTCGGCGCGGATATGCGGCACACCGCGCTCGTCGTAGCGCACGGTCACCGAGCCTTGCAGATTGCGCAGCTCGACCTGGCCCTGGCGCGTCGGCTGCTTGCTGTAGATATAGCCGCCGGCGGCGACGGAAATCAAAATAATGAGCAATACAAGTAAAGTCAGGCCTCGTTTCATAAAAATCTGCTTCCCGTCATTTATTTATATCAAAGTATTGATTGCATTGATGTTATTGCGGTGCCGTCGAGAAATTCATAATACACAATTTTTCAACAGGAAATTTCCTTCATGGTTATGGGAGTTGCACTACAAAAGTGTTGTTGCAGTGTTTAACGAAGTCCGTCTATAAAAAGCACGTCAGCAGGAGCTGTTCGAAGCAGTAAACAGTGTCAACCAGTTTTACGGGTTTGCTACATGGAATAACTGACATGGAGAAGTCGTATGAACGATATTGGAAAGTATTTGGGGCCTCACAGACAGCTCGGGCCAGGCAGATATGAGCTGGCTCCGGTCCCTGTTCGAGGAACAAGACCAACTCAATTGGGTCAAGGCGGATATTTCTCGGGAAGTTGGGGGCTCAATGATGATGCCCCAAGAGGGACAGGCCAAGGCCCGGGAAAACTCGATCCGTTAACCCCATTCATTTGGGACGACTTGATGGGTGAGTCGCGTAGCTCTCAGGGATATATTGATCTTGAGTACGCTGCAGTGTTTAACAGCATCGGTGAAACTTCCAACAGTGAAGCAGAGCGAGCGAGGCAGGTAGCAGGCGCGGGACTTTCCGCGGCGCAAAAATTAAAGTCAGATCAAGATGTGACCATTCAAGTTATTCACTCAAAATTATTGGAGTATCGCGCCCATACCGATGCAGCTTATTCGCTGTATGGACATGACCCCTTCTTCCTGATGAAGGATTTGTCTTTCAGGAAAATAAGGGACAGTCTGGATTCAGTTCCTCCGAATGTTTTAGTTGCCTATACCGCCATAGACAAGGCGTATCGCGCGGCAATGGAGTTGCGGCGCCTTTCGTGGGTGATCGCCATCATTGCCAATCAGCTTCCGGAACTGGCGGCAAGACGAAGTCAGATCGAAGCTGCGAATCCAGCCGACAGCGAAACCCGGAAGTTGCTTTCCAGTGAAAGGTTATCCGTCGTCAATCTTGAAACGAATATCCTCTTCCAGTCTTTGTCTGATTTTCTCGTTGAAAGAGTTGCCGCTGCAGCGGGTTCGACTGCAGGCAGCCTTTCTCAGACACTCATCAATTACAAGATTGCTGCAGACAACATCACCTCCACCGAGCAGGCGGCCGTTCGGCCCTATGCATTCGCCAACCCAGACATCAACGCCCCGTTGAGCAAGCCTGAGCTCGAAGCACTTAACAATCTGGTGTATCTGCAGGCCAACTCGCAATTGGGCAAGCGCTGGCAGGACTATCACGCCTCACTTCTGCACTCGGAAAACGCCCGGCATATGGCAGCGGCGGCAAACGTTCTGGCTGGCCTGATCAGTCGTGCTCATGAGGAAGAGCGACTACAAGAGCAAATACGTATTGCACAGGAGCTCGAAGCCTGGAAGTTGCTGGAGGAGGCTCGCGCGCAGGAACAGGCTCGTATTGCCGCAGAGGCGGAGGCAGAAGCCCGGCGCCTTGCCGATGAGCAGGCGCGAATAGCGGCAGAGGCCGTTCGCTCCGCCAATACTTTCCGCGTGCCAGGTGCCGCGTCGGCCGCAGGACCAGTGTTCATGACGTCGGCTGGAGTCGTGGCGGTTGCCGAGGCGGCGTCAGTAGGTCTGCAAGCGGCGGTTCGCAGCGCAGTCGCGGCATTGAGCAGCCTCGCGGCGAGTGTCGGCGCTGGCGCGGTGGTCGGGGTGTCCGCGTTGGTCTATTCCTCGAAACTGGGTAATGGTGAATTGCCCGATCGGTATGCGTTCAGCATGCCGCTCTCGGATATTGCGAATAATAACGCGCCAGAGCTACACGCAATCGCGGCGGCTGGTGGGAGCGTCGATCTCGCTTACCGTTTCAGTTCAAAAACTGACGCGCACGGACATTCAGAAGTTTTTGTCGTCAGGACGGATGGCTTGAATGTTCCCTCGACCGTCAGGGTATTGGCGACCTCCTACGACACGGGACAAAATGTTTACACTGCGACTACCTCGGATGTACCGCCACGCCATCTGACGTGGACGCCGATCATAAATCCAGGAAACAGCTCGACAACCTCGCCGGCCGGGCAACCGGATGTGCCTGTCTATACCGGTGCCACAGTGATTCCGGTAGAAGGACGCCTCGATTCATTCCCCGCCGTTTCGGAAGCCGGTTTCGATGACTATATTCTGGTGTTCCCGGTGGAATCCGGTCTGCCGCCGATCTACACAATGTTCCGCGACCGGCGGGAGGACCCGGGCGTCGCGACAGGAGTGGGGCTACCGGTATTCGGGAACTGGCTCGGCAGTGCAGCGCAGGGCGATGGCGCGCCGGTACCTTCACAGATCGCCGATCAGTTGCGGGGCAGGGAATTCAGGAATTTTCGGGCGTTTCGAGAGGCGTTCTGGAAAGCAGTGGCAGGGGATCCGGAGTTGGTAGTTCTGTTTGAGCCCAATGTAGTAGCTATGATGAAAAGAGGACGAGCCCCTGTTGCCAGAGAAGCGGAGCAAGTCGGTAGGCGTGTCAAGTTTGAGTTACACCATAAAATCTTCATATCAGAAGGTGGCGGAGTTTATGAGATGGACAATATTGGCATGATGACTCCTAAAAATCATATTGAAACCCATAAAAGGTCTGGCGATGAATAAGTTGATCACCGAGATTTCAGAGTCGGAATTTTTGACGTTTGTTACGCGAGTTTATAACGATGATTACGAGACTGAAGAGGAACATATTGAAGCGGTTTTAGAGTTTAAATCGTTGAGTGAGCATCCATCTGGCTCAGATCTGATTTTTTATCCAGAGCCTGGCAAGGCCGGTCCGGTAGCCGTGGTCGCAGAAATTAAGGCATGGCGAGCGGCTAACGGAAGACCTGGGTTTAAAATTAGTTGATTGGTTATTGACTATGCTCCTGGCAAGTTCGATTTGTCAGGGGCATAGTTGATAAAAATCATGATCTGGTACCACTGTTGTCGCGCCGAATCGACATAAGTCAATCCACAGAGGACAGTAGTCAATGAGCGAAAAAACGATTTCCGATTACACAGAGAAAGAGTTTTTAGAGTTCATCTCAACAATTTTCGATCCCAGTAAGCGAACGGAAGAGCAGGGTGTGGCATTAGTTACTGAATTCAGACGATTGACGGAGCATCCCGGTGGTTCAGATTTGATCTACTACCCGAGTGATAATAGGGAGGATAGCCCGGAGGGGGTTTTAAAAGAAATAAAAGAGTGGAGGGCTGCCAAAGGCAAGCCAGGATTTAAGCCAGAGTGAGTCATAGGTGGCGCCCTTATATGTAATATAACCGGGGCGCTCTTTAGACCTTCAGTAATTCGAATGCCGACGTTGCAGTTATTCCCCGACTTCACCCACCCACGGGCAATAACAACCCACCGCCAAGGTATGCGTGGCATTCACCGGCCGATCTTCCGTCAGCGCATGCAGGATCGGTTCGATAAAGCTGTTGCTGGAGTTGCAGGTCAGGCCTTCGCTGTACGGGCCGAAGTAGGCGAGTTTGCCGCTGCGATCCCAGATAGCCACGGCGGGGCTGGCGGGGATCTGTTCGGCGCCGGGCAGGACGATGATGGTTTTCAGGCTGGCGAGGGTGGCGGGTAACTGGCCGTGGCTGCCGGGCTTTTGCACGGCGAAGAACTCCACGCCGCGAGGGCCGAACTGTTCGACCATCTCGCTCAGGTGCTGTTGATTGCCGACGTTGCATGGGCAGGCCGGGTCCCAGAAGTGCACCAGGCGGATATTGCCCGGCCCGGCGAGGTTGTCCGGCAGGCGCAGCGGGTCGCCGGAAAATACCGCCGTATGTTCGCTGAACGCGCGCAGATAGCGGCCCTGAAACCAGTCATACGCCGCCCACAGCACCCCGGCGCAGATCAGCGCGAGCAGGCTGGCGAACAGTGCGGTGCGGTAGGGCGAACGCATGGTTTTCGATCCTCGAAAGGCCGGCTAGCTTGCCATGTCTGCCTCTACAGATGAATATCGCAGGCCGATAAAGTCCGTTTCCCGCTCTGGAATACCCGCATGCCTGATACTTTCGACCCCGATCGTTTACGCGCGAGCCTCAAGCCATTGGCCGAGTGGCAGCCGTTATCGGATGAGGCGAAGGCTTATCAGTGCTTCTACAAGACTGACTTCGCCGAGCGCGATGTCTGGCGCGGCATGGGGCGTTTTGAGGTCGATGGCTACGAGCTGGTCAGCCATTGCTGGTGGCCGGAGAAGGTCAAGGCGACGTTGTTTCTGCTGCACGGTTACTACGATCACATCGGCCTGTACCGGCATGTGATCGAGTGGGCGCTGGATCAGGATTTCGCCGTGATTGCCTGCGACTTGCCGGGCCATGGTCTGTCGAGCGGGCCACGGGCGAGCATTCGTGATTTCTCTGAATACCAGGATGTGTTGCAGGCGCTGTTCGCTGAAGCGAGCTCGATCGCGCTGCCGCAGCCTTGGCATTTGTGCGGGCAAAGCACCGGTGGCGCGATTGTCGTCGATCATCTGCTCAACCATGGTGAGAACAGCCCGGCGCAGGGGCAAGTGATTTTGCTGGCGCCGTTGGTGCGGCCGAGGGCGTGGGGCTGGTCGCAGTTGAGTTATTACCTGCTGCGGCCGTTTGTACGCGGGGTCGCGCGACGCTTCAGCGAGAACTCCAACGATCCGGATTTCCTGCCGTTTCTGCAGGCCGATCCGTTACAGCCAAGGCGCCTGCCGACCAAATGGGTGGGCGCGCTGTCGCGCTGGATCATCCGCGTCGAGCACGCGAAAAAAAGTCCGCGACGGCCGCTGATCATTCAAGGGCAGGCGGACATGACTGTCGACTGGCAGCACAATCTGCAGGTATTGAAATGGAAGTTCGACCGGCCGCAGATTCTGCTGTTGGCCGAGGCACGGCATCACCTGGCCAATGAAACGGCGGAGATGCGTGAGGAGTATTTCGAATTCCTGAGCAAGCGGATCAGGGGGCGGAATCTCTAGTGCCTGGGAGGGCCTCTTCGCGAGCAGGCTCGCTCCCACAGGGGAATGCGTTACAACTGTGGGAGCGAGCCTGCTCGCGAATGCGATCTTTCAGGTAACGAACATCACTGGCCGACCGCCAGCCCCGCCCGAATCGCCGCCAGTGCCGCCTGGTAGTAAGCCTTGCCCTCGGTCGACTCGGCAAACGTCGCAAACTCTTCCAGCTCTTCATCCGACAAATCGCGATAGACGTAGAGCAACGTGTTGTTCAGATCGGCGCCGATCTGATCCATCAGCCGCTGGCGCTGACCATTCAGCATGCCCTGTGCCTGACCGCCGCCGAGCAGTCCCGGGATCATCGAACTCAAGCTGTCCGCCGCTACGCCGGCAATCGCCAGGCTGACCTCGGCGCCCGCCTCACGGGCTGGCAGGGCCTGGGCGAGATGGCCGATGATCAGCAAGCGACTGTCGCTGGCCTGCATCTTCGGCAGGCCCTGAGCATTTTTTGCCAGTTGATCGCGACGGGTTGCGAGCAATTCGGCGGCGACGATTTTCTTGCCCAGCGGTGACTGGAAGAAGGTCAGCGCCGGTTTAGGGTCGGCGAGTTTCTGCCGCAGTTGCGCTTCGGCACGCTGATCCATGGCCTGCGCGGCAAAGCGTTGATTGCTGTTGTTGACCAGCGCCTGAAACACCGCCGGCGGCAGGCTGTTCTGATAGCGCTGCTGGGCGGCGCTAAGGGCATCGTTGAAATGCGCGCGTTGTTCTGGCCAGCCGGCGACCTTGTACAACTGATCAAAGCCGTCCGCCCAGGCGGGCAATACGCAGAACATCAACAGTGAAAAAAGCAAACGGCGCATAGGGACTCCTGTCAGCAGCGGACTATTGTCCGTGCGGTGCCGGTACTTGTCGAGAATTCGTAGCAAGGCGCTGCGTGGCTCTGTCGGATTTGTTGCCATCGGCATACTATGCGCGCCATGCCGATATCCTCTGAACACCCGCTGCTGTTACGCATTGTCGACGACCTGGCCGAACACGGCTGGTCGCAGCAGAACATCTTCCTGCCCGCCGATCTGACCCGGGCGCTGGCGGCCGAGTGCCGTAAACGTGAAGCCGAGGGTGAGCTGGCGCCGGCGGCGGTCGGACGCGGGCCGTTTTCGGAGATTCGCGAGGGTATTCGCGGCGATCACATCCAGTGGATCGACCCGGGTCAGGCCGACGCCACTGACCGCTATCTGAGCCTGATGGACAGTCTGCGCGAGGCACTTAATCGTGGCTTGTTTCTGGGGCTTGAGGATTTCGAATGCCATTTCGCCCTGTACCCGCCCGGCGCGTTTTACCTCAAGCACGTTGATCGCTTTCGCGATGATGACCGGCGCATGGTCTCGGCCGTCATCTACCTCAACGAGGCCTGGTTGCCGGAGGACGGTGGCCAGTTGCGCATGTACCTGGGTGATGAGCGCGTGCATGACGTACAGCCGACCGGCGGCTGTCTGGTGGTGTTTCTCTCCGGCGAAGTGCCCCACGAAGTGATGCCGGCCCATCGCGAGCGGCTGTCGCTGACCGGCTGGTTCCGTCGGCGTGGCAACGAGCCGTTCTGAACATGGAAAAGATCCTGGTCAGTCGCTGCCTGCTGGGCCATCGCGTGCGCTATGACGGTGGCGCGAGCGGGCCGTTTGATCTGCTTGAGCAATGGATCGAAGAAGGGCGCGTAGTGCCGTTGTGTCCGGAGGTGGCCGGTGGATTGCCGACGCCGCGGGCGGCGGCTGAGATTCCTGGCGGGCAGGGCGGTGAGGTGCTGGATGGCACTGCTGCTGTGATCACTACCGATGGCGAGGATGTCAGCGCGCAGTTTCTCGAGGGGGCGCGGCAAGCGCTGGAACTGGTGCAAAAGCACGGCATTCGGGTGGCGGTGCTCAAGGCCAACAGTCCGTCTTGCGGGAACCTGCTGACGTATGACGGCACGTTCAGCGGGGTCAAGGTCAATGGCGAAGGGGTGACGGCGGCGTTGCTCAAGCGTCATGGGGTTCGGGTTTTCAGTGAGCTTGAGCTGGCTGAGGCGGCGGTGACTCTGGCGGCTTTGGACTGATCCGCCATTGTTGCCCTCACCCCAGCCCTCTCCCGGGGGGAGAGGGGGCCGACCGAGGTGTCTGGCGCTGTCCATCGACCTGAAAGACCTTGGCGACCAGGGATTCGACAAAGCCATGATCAGTCGATTTCGGATTCGGTATAGCAATCCCAAGTCGGCGTACCTCAAAAGCATCCCCGGATCAGTTCCCTCTCCCTTTGGGAGAGGGTCAGGGTGAGGGCTCTTACGGTTTCAACCACTTCTCGGACAGCGCCGCCAACCGCCCATCCGCCTTGATCCGTTCCAGCGCGCTCTTGAGGCTGGCCTGAAACGCCGGATTGCCCTTCTGAAACGGGATCGCCAGCTCGACCGGCGCCGCCGCTTTCGGCTTCTCTTCGGTCAATGCCTGCACCAGCACCATCGGCCGCGGCGTCTCGTCCTTCTTCGCCAGCAATTGCCCGTCGACCTGGCCGTACGGCTCGCTGAAGTCGAAACGATCCTTGAGTTCGGGTGTCAGTGCTATGTGGTTGAGCGCGACGTCGTACTTGCCACTTTCAACGCCCTGGAGCAGGTCGCCCTCGTCGGTGACGATGAAGTCGGCGCGTACATCCAGTTCGTTGGCGATCAGTTGCCCAAGCTCGACCTCGAACCCCGTGAGGGTGTCGCCCTCCTTGTAATTGAAGGGCGGTGTCTTAGCCTCAAGGGCTATGCGCAGCTCGCCACGGTCGTTGACGTCATCAATCAGTTCGGCGTGAGCCAGCGGGCTCAGAAGGGGTAGCAGGCAGATCAGGCCAGGCAGCAGGCGCATGGTCACTCCTTTGAAATCATTATCGCGACGCTCTGATTCAGGCTCGCTTTGCTATGGTTGTCGAGTGCCTTCGACAACGAATGGTCATGAAGTTGTCATGACCGTGCGGATTTTACGGAAAAACTGGAGAAGAAAATGAAAAGCTTTTTGTCACGTGCAGCGTTGGCCGGTGTGCTGATGGGTGTTTCGGTGCTGGCCAGTGCGGCGACACCGGCGCCGAAGGATGCTGAAGTGTTCATCGTTTCTCCCGAGGACGGCGCTACCGTCTCGCAGGAATTCAAGGTCAAGTTCGGCGTCAAGAACATCGCGCTGGCCCCGGCGGGTGACACCACCAAGAACACCGGCCACCATCACCTGCTGATCGACGTCGACGACCTGCCGGCCGAAGGCGCGCCGATCCCGACTGACGCCCATCACATGCATTTCGGCAAGGCGCAGACCGAAGCCACGATCAAACTGGCCCCGGGCAAACACACCTTGCAACTGATCCTCGGCGACAGCGGCCACATGCCGTTCGACCCATCGATCGTTTCGGAAAAAATCACGGTCAACGTGAAATAAAAAAGGGAGCCCTTCGGGGCTCCCTTTTTTTATTCAGCTTCAAGTGGCTAGCTGCAAGCGGCAAGTAAAGGAAGCACTTTTCACTTGCCGCTTGTGGCTTGAAGCTCGCAGCTGCTGTTAGAACAGCACCCGGCTACGGATAGTACCGTTGACGTGTTGCAGCTTCTCTTGCGCCAGCTCCGAGTATTCGGCGTCTACGTCGATCACCACGTAGCCGACTTTCTCGTTGGTCTGCAGGAACTGACCGGAGATGTTGATGCCGTTTTCGGCGAAGACCTTGTTGATCTCGCTCATCACACCCGGGATGTTCTCGTGGATGTGCAGCAGGCGGTGCTTGCCAGGGTGAGCCGGCAGGGCCACTTCCGGGAAGTTGACCGACGACACCGAAGTACCGTTGTCGCTGTACTTGACCAGTTTCTCTGCCACTTCCAGACCGATGTTGGCTTGCGCTTCGGCGGTCGAGCCACCGATGTGCGGGGTCAGGATCACGTTGTCGAGGCCACGCAGCGGGCTTTCGAACTCTTCGTCGTTGGAGCGTGGTTCCACCGGGAACACGTCGATGGCCGCGCCGATCAGGTGCTTGTCCTTGATCGCGTCCGCCAGGGCGTCGAGTTCGACCACGGTGCCGCGCGCGGCGTTGATCAGAATGCCGCCCTTCTTGATGGCACGGATTTCCTTCTCGCCGATCATCCACTGGGTCGCCGCAGTTTCCGGGACGTGCAGGGTGACGATGTCGGACATGCCCAGCAGCTCATGCAGGTTGTTGACCTGCGTAGCGTTGCCCAGTGGCAGCTTGGTCACGGTGTCATAGAAGAACACCTGCATGCCCAGGCCTTCAGCCAGCACCGACAACTGCGTGCCGATCGAGCCGTAGCCGACAATGCCCAGCTTCTTGCCACGGATCTCGAACGAGTTGGCGGCGGACTTGATCCAGCCGCCACGGTGGCAGGATGCATTCTTCTCAGGGATGCCGCGCAGCAGCAGGATCGCTTCGGCCAGTACCAGCTCGGCTACGGAACGGGTGTTGGAGTACGGTGCGTTGAACACGGCGATACCGCGCTCGCGGGCCGCACTGAGGTCAACCTGGTTGGTGCCGATGCAGAAACAGCCGACCGCGACCAGTTTCTTCGCGTGATCGAAGATCTCTTCGGTCAGTTGCGTGCGCGAGCGAATGCCGATGAAGTGAGCGTCAGCGATCTTTTCCTTGAGCTGGGCTTCCGGCAAGGAACCAGTCAGGTATTCGATGCTGGTGTAGCCCGCCGCCTTGAGGACGTCGACAGCCGATTGGTGGACGCCTTCGAGAAGAAGGAACTTGATCTTGCTCTTATCGAGAGAAGTCTTGCTCATCTGCGTAAACCTGTATCCCGGAGAAAAATGGCAGGGAGGGAGCAGCTTGGAGCTGACCCGCACGGCAACAAAGCCGTCACCGCGGATCTGGCCTTGGGCACTGTCCTGCGGGGTCGGTATGCTAGCATACCGACCCCGCTAAACACTCATTCCTGCGACGTGAAGCGTTCTCAGGATGACCATGAATTGTTCGAGAGTTCTGTCGATGACCAATCCTGCGCTGATTGATGAACTGAAGACCCTGGTTGAGCCTGGCAAAGTCCTCACCGACGCCGACTCCCTGAACACTTACGGCAAGGATTGGACCAAGCACTTCGCCCCGGCGCCGAGCGCTATCGTGTTTCCCAAGACCATCGAGCAAGTGCAGGCCGTGGTGCGTTGGGCCAATACCCACAAAATTGCGCTGGTGCCATCCGGCGGGCGCACCGGGTTGTCCGCCGCAGCAGTGGCGGCCAATGGCGAAGTGGTGGTTTCGTTCGATTACATGAACCAGATTCTCGACGTCAACCTCACCGACCGCACCGCCGTCTGCCAGCCGGGTGTGGTCACTGAGCATTTGCAGAACGTCGCCGAAGAAAACGGCCTGTACTATCCGGTCGACTTCGCCTCGGCGGGTTCCAGCCAGATTGGCGGCAACATCGGCACCAATGCCGGCGGGATCAAAGTGATTCGCTACGGCATGACCCGCAACTGGGTGGTCGGCATGAAAGTCGTCACCGGCAAGGGCGACGTGCTCGAACTGAACAAGGACTTGATCAAGAACGCCACCGGTTACGATCTGCGTCAGCTGTTCATCGGCGCCGAAGGCACCCTCGGTTTCGTTGTCGAAGCGACCATGCGCCTTGATCGCGCGCCGAAAAACCTCACGGCAATGGTCCTCGGCACCGCCGATTTCGATTCGATCATGCCGGTGCTGCATGCCTTCCAGGGCAAGCTCGACCTGACCGCGTTCGAATTTTTCTCCGACAAGGCGCTGGCCAAGGTCATGGGCCGTGGCGACGTGCCGGCGCCGTTCGAGACCGAGTGCCCGTTCTACGCCCTGCTGGAATTCGAAGCGACCACCGAAGAAGTGGCCAACAGCGCCCTGGAAACCTTCGAACACTGTGTCGAACAGGGCTGGGTACTCGACGGCGTGATGAGCCAGAGCGAAACCCAGCTGCACAATCTGTGGAAGCTGCGCGAGTACATCTCCGAAACCATTTCCCACTGGACGCCGTACAAGAACGACATCTCGGTTACCGTCTCGAAAGTGCCGGCGTTCCTGCGCGAAATCGACGCGATCGTTGGCGAGCACTACCCGGATTTCGAAATCGTCTGGTTCGGCCATATCGGCGACGGCAACCTGCACCTGAACATCCTCAAGCCGGAAAACCTGAGCAAGGACGAGTTCTTCGCCAAGTGCGCCACAGTCAACAAGTGGGTGTTCGAAACCGTCGAGAAGTACAACGGCTCGATCTCGGCCGAGCACGGCGTGGGTATGACCAAGCGTGATTACCTGACCTACAGCCGTTCGCCGGCCGAGATCGAGTACATGAAAGCGGTCAAGGCAGTGTTCGACCCGAACGGCATCATGAACCCGGGCAAGATTTTCCCGGTTTGATCGGTAATCTCTGTTGAATCAATAAAGGCAGGAGTCGGTAAATGAGCTATCAGCACCAGTACGTCGACGGCACGCGCATCCACTTCCCGATCGGGAAAGTCGTGTGCATTGGCCGCAATTACGCCGAGCACGCCAAGGAACTGGACAACCCGGTGCCGACCGAGCCGCTGCTGTTCATCAAGCCGGGCAGTTGCGTGGTGCCGCTGGAAGGCGGGTTCAGCATTCCGACCGAGCGCGGTTCGGTGCACTACGAAGCGGAAATCGCCGTGTTGATCGGCAAGCCGCTGTCGACCAAGCCGAGCCGTGAAGAAGTCCTCGACGCAATCTCCGGTTTTGCCCCGGCGCTGGACCTGACCCTGCGCGACAAGCAGGCCGAGCTGAAAGCCAAGGGCCTGCCGTGGGAAATCGCCAAGTCGTTCGACGGCGCGGCGGTGATCGCCCCGTTCGTGGTCGGCAGCACCTTCGCTGACCTGACCGACATCGGCATCCGCCTGACCATCAACGGCGAAGTGCGCCAGGACGGCAACAGCAGCGCGATGCTCAACCCGATCGTGCCGATGATCCAGCACATGGCCGGCTGCTTCTCGCTGCAGGCCGGCGACGTGATCCTCACCGGCACCCCAGTGGGCGTCGGCCCGCTGAACGTCGGCGATGAAATCGTCCTCGAACTGCCGGGGGCGAGCCGCTTCAGCAGCAGCGTGCGCTAACCGCAGAACCCGTTGTAGGGGGTGAGCTTTGTGGTGAGGGGATTTAGCGAAACGTCGCACCACCCCGTTGGGCTGCGAAGCGCGCCCCTCTTCGAGATCAAGAGGGGCGCGCTTCGCGCGCCAACGGGGATGAATCCCCTCGCCACAAGTGTGCTGCTGGCAAATGCACACGCCAATCCCGCCATTTCCCGTTTTTTTCACATCCTCTCTGGATAATTTCCGCGATTCTGGCGTCTCAGCCGGCCTCTTTGTGCTATTACCCTTGGCCTGAATTTTCGGAACGCGTCCTTTGATGTCATCTCAAACTCAGCAAAAAACTACCCATCGTTCCCGCTTCGCTCTGCGCTGGTATGTCTGGCTGTTGCTGGTCATCGCGGCAGCCTATGGACTGGCGTTCGCCATGCACTGGGACGATCGCGGTGTGCTGTGGGTGCTGGAGCGCTTCGAGAGCAAGGCCGAGCAGAAGGAGAGTGTCTGGCTGCCGGATTATCAGGTGGTGATCGATGCCAAGCCGCTGCCGGGCATGGAAAAGGACGAAGCTTCGGATCTGGCCTATAACCCGCAGACCAAGACCCTGTTCGCGGTCATGGGCAAAAATCCGTTCCTGGCTGAGCTGACGTTGCAAGGCGACGTGCTGCGCAAGATGCCGCTGGTGGGCTGGAGCAATCCGGAAGGCCTGACGGTCATGGAAAACGGCCTGCTGGCGATTGTCGATGAACGTCAACACACGCTGTCGATCGTCAAGGTCGAAGCCGGTACCCGTGAGCTGAACATTGCCGACTTCCCGAGATACGACCTTGGGCCGTCGAAAGATCAGAACAAAGCTTTCGAAGCCATCACCTGGGATCCGCGCAACGAGCAACTTGTGCTGGGTGAAGAGCGCCCGCCGGCGCTGTTCACCTGGAAAAGCGACGGCAGCCAGACCCTGATCGGCGACAAGCAGAAGCTGGCCAGTGACGAGCTCGATATTCGCAACCTGTCGGCGCTGGCGGTCGACCCACGCACTGGCCATCTGCTGATATTGTCGGCCGATTCGCACCTTTTGCTGGAACTGGACGAGAAGGGCGAGCAAGTCAGCTTCATGACGTTGCTTGGGAATTTCAACGGTCTGAAAGACACCATTCCCCGCGCCGAAGGCATGACCATGGACGAGGACGGCACGTTGTACATGGTCAGCGAACCGAACCTGTTCTACCGCTTCGAAAAACACCGGTAATTTTCCCTACGACAATCGCGGAATCGTGCGGTTGTCGTGGCAGGCAAGTGGCCATTAAGCTTCAGTTCAGACAGGCGTGATATTTCATCGGCCTGCCTTGAACCCGAGCCTGCCTGAATGCGTCGACTTGCCCGTCCCAAACCGCTGATTCTTGTCCTGTTGATGATTGCCCTGATCGCGTTGCTCGCGATCGGTCAATACCTGCGCCTGTTCGAGCGCGCCTGGTTCAACCTGCACACGCTGTGGCAACCGCTGAGCAGCGAGGCGATCGGCCTGGATCAATATCGGGTGACCATCGAGGCGCGGCCGATTGAGGGGCTCGACGATGACGTCTCGGCGCTGACCTACGATCCGGTGCGCAAAAGCCTGTTCACCGTGACCAACAAGAATTCCGAACTGATCGAACTGTCGCTGGAAGGCAAGATTTTGCGGCGCATCGCCCTGGTGGGTTTTGGCGATCCGGAAGCGGTCGAATACATCAGCGCCGATACCTACGTGATCACCGACGAGCGTCAGCAACGCCTGATCAAGATCCACCTTGAAGCCGACACCACTTTTCTCGATGCCGAAGATGCCGAGCAAATGACCTTGGGCGTGCACATGGCCAGCAACAAGGGTTTCGAGGGGCTGGCTTACGACTCGGTGGGCAAGCGGCTGTTCGTGGCCAAAGAACGCGACCCGATGCTGATCTACGAAGTCCACGGTTTTCCGCACTTCAAACCGGACAAGACCTACGCGGTGCACGTGATCAACAACCCCAAGCGCGATGCCGGGATGTTCGTGCGTGATCTGTCGAGTCTGCAGTACGACGAACGCAGCGGGCACTTGCTGGCACTGTCGGACGAGTCGCGGTTGATTATCGAACTGGATGTCGACGGGCGCCCCTTGAGCACCATGTCGATCAGCGGCGGGCGTCAGGGTTTGCAGAAAACCGTGCCGCAGGCGGAAGGGATTGCGATGGATGATGACGGCACGTTGTACCTGGTGAGCGAGCCGAATCTGTTTTACGTCTTCAAGAAGCCCACACAAAACTGACCAACACCACAAAACACTGTGGGAGCGAGCCTGCTCGCGAAGGCGGTGGATCAGTCTCTGAATATGTTGACTGACCCGACGCTTTCGCGAGCAGGCTCGCTCCCACAGGTTTATTTATCAGCCCAAGGCAAGTGGGCAGTCTGTTACTCAGCCTTCAGGGTTTTCACGCCTTCACTGGTGCCCAGCAACAACAGATCCGCCGGGCGCGCGGCGAACAGGCCGTTGGTGACCACACCGACGATGGCATTGATCTGCGCTTCCAGCTCCACCGGGTTAGTGATCTGCAGATTGAACACGTCGAGGATGATGTTGCCGTTGTCGGTCAACACGCCTTCGCGGTACACCGGGTCGCCACCGAGTTTCACCAGCTGGCGGGCTACGTGGCTGCGGGCCATCGGGATCACTTCCACCGGCAGCGGGAACTCGCCGAGCACCGGCACCAGTTTGCTGGCGTCGGCGATGCAGATGAAGGTCTTGGCCACGGCGGCGACAATCTTCTCGCGGGTCAGGGCTGCGCCGCCGCCCTTGATCAGGTTCAGGTGCGCATCGCTTTCATCGGCGCCGTCGACGTAGAACTCCAGGTCGCTGACCGTGTTCAGCTCATACACCGGAATGCCGTGGCCCTTGAGGCGCGCGGCGGTGGCTTCGGAACTGGCAACGGCGCCATCGAACGCGCCCTTGTGCTGGGCCAGGGCGTCGATGAAGCAGTTGGCGGTGGAGCCGGTGCCGACGCCGACGATGCTCTTGTCGTCGAGTTTCGGCAGGATGAAGTCGACAGCGGCCTGGGCCACGGCCTGTTTGAGTTGATCCTGGGTCATGCGGGCTCCGGAAGCGGGCAAGGGTTGGGCAGAAAGGCCGGCATTATAGGCCTCGCGGTGGTAGAGGGGGAAACAAGCTGTGGTGAGGGGATTTATCCCCGTTCGGCGACGCAGTCGTCGTAAGATCTTGGAACGCGGTGTAACTGAAAAAATGCAGGGGAGCGCTTCGCACTCCAGCGGGGATAAATCCCCTCGCCACAACGGTGCTCACTCAAGAATGGGTTTCCAGACCCTAAAACCACCTGTTTAGTGTGGTCGCCTCGGCAAAAGGCGGGTTAGACTCGCTGGTCCCGCCCAATCGCCAGTGATGCTTTCCGATGCTCGAACAGTACGTCAAAAAGATCCTCACCTCGCGCGTTTATGACGTTGCCGTAGAAACCCCGCTGCAGAACGCCCGCCAGCTCTCCGAG
>Ga0308168_1001765_pt1 | contig 18956 bp, 23 predicted proteins | sample PhyCR2_FD_202133 | JGI IMG/M metagenome (GOLD analysis project Ga0308168, IMG submission 202133) | Phyllosphere microbial communities from UC Gill Tract Community Farm, Albany, California, United States - DLSLRC.R2 | ecosystem: Host-associated > Plants > Phyllosphere > Unclassified | place: USA...
TGGCTGATCCTCGGCGGTCAGCAGTGGGAGAAAGACGATGTGCTTTCCCGCGACACGCTTTCGCTGCGCATCACCGGCACCAACGGCCAGCTTCCGCGTCGCGCGCTGCAGAGTACACTGCTGGACCGCTGCGAACAGGTGCTGCAGACGCCGGTAACGGTGTGCAATCTGACCCGTCCGACGCTGCCTGCTTATCCACCCGCTGAGGACCGTTTTCACTGGCGGGTCCTGAGTCACCTCGGCTCGGGCTTTATCAACATGATGAACAGTGCGGAGGTGCTGCGCGGCACGCTGGCGCTCTATAACTGGCAGGATGACGAACTCTGCAACCGCAGGCTGGAGGCGATTCTTGACGTGCAGCATCACCGCCTGCAGCGGTTTGAATCAGGTTATCTGCTGCGCGGTCTTGATGTTGAAGTGACGCTCGACAGCAGCGGTTTTACCGGTGACGGCGACATACATCTGTTTGGTGAAATGCTTAACCGTTTCCTGTCGCTGTATGCGGACATGAATCAGTTCATTCAGCTCTCGCTGATTATCCGGCCTGAAGGAAAATGTCTCCGATGGAAAGAGAATCACAGCCAGCGTCTGCCCGGCTGATAGCACGGCTGGGTAACCAGCTGCCCTGTATGAATTTTTACCGTTTTTGCCAGCTGCTGGAGAAGTGCGATCCTGAAGCGCCGGTACCAGGCAGCGGCTGGCAGGTGCGACACGAGCCGGTACGGTTCAGGCCGCACCCCGGCATGGGGTTTCCGGCAGGTGAAATTCGCGGGGCTGACACTTCCGGGCATCCGCACCTTCCGCCCACGGTACGCATCAATTTTATGGGGCTGTATGGCACGGCATCTCCGCTGCCAACGCACTATATCGACGATATCACCCGTCAGCGCGAGGGCCACGAGGCGCTTCAGGATTTTCTGGATATTTTCAGTCACCGGCTGACCACGCAGTTTTACCGTATCTGGCGCAAATACACCTATCCGGCCACGTTCGCACCTGGCGGCACCGATAAAACCTCTCAGTACCTGCTGGGGCTGGCTGGTCTGGGGATAAACGGCTGTGCGCAAAACATCGCCACGCCGGTTTCCCGCTTTCTGGCGCTGTTACCGGTCATGATGCTGCCTGCCCGGACCGCAGAGGGCATGAGCTCGCTGGTGATGCTGCTGGCACCGGATACGCGCGCGCAGATCGTTCCGTGGGATCCATGCCGTGTTCCCCAGCCCTGCCGTTTACGTCTGAGCACGCAGCAACCGGTCAGTCTGATGCGCCGTCCGGTCATGGGGACGCATGCCACCGACGTTAACGGACAGGTATTACTGCGACTGCTGACCGGTAACCCGGAGGAGGTGCGTGGCTGGCTGCCCGGCGGACAACTGCACGGCGATCTGATGGCGCTGCTCCATGTCTACCTCGGGGCAAAGCTGGATGCGCGGCTGGAGCTGTGCGTCGAGCGCGCCATGCTGCCTGATGCGCAGCTGAGTTGCCGGACAGAAGCGGCACAACAGCTGGGCCGCACCGCGTTGCTGCCTCAAAGAAACCTGAATGCCTCACGCAAACCTGATTTACTCACCATTCCGCTCGGTCGTTATCAGCGCGTCCGGGTACAACTTTCAAGGAGTGAAACCGATGAACAGGGCGACTACCGCTGGTAAGACGCTTATCCCTCTGATGCTGGCGCTAAGCGCCAGCGGCTGCGGTCTGACGCAGAAAGTATCCGAGGGCACCGCCTCCGTCACAAACTCTCTTTTTTACAAACAAATACGCACGCTGCACCTCGACTTTCGCGCCCGCGAAGGCGCCAACCGCAACGCGCAGGGCGCTGCGCTCTCAACCGTGGTACGCATCTGGCAACTCAGCGACCGTCAGGCCTTTGACGCCGCCGACTATCCTGCACTGTTAGCGGCTGACAGCCACGTGCTGAGGGCAGAGCTGATGGCGCAGAAAGCGATCCGGGTGCGTCCCGGTGAGTCGGTCAGTATTGATATGCCGATGGAGGAGAGAACAGAATTTGTGGCGGTGGCCGGGCTGTTTCTGTCGCCAGATACTCAGGATGATACGTGGCGACTGCTGCTGACCCGCGCAGACCTCCATCCGGACAGGGCAAGGGTAATTGAGCTGGGTGACGGCACGCTGACGCTGGTAGCGGAAAAGGGGGAAAGACCCTGATGCAGCCTTCACTTTACGACATGCTTTACGGCAATTTTAGCGGCGGCCTGGATCTGGATGCGGTGAGCGAACGGGAACAGATGATTTTGTCAGTGCTGGATAACCTGCAGCGCATTCTTAATACCCGCGCCGGCGCTCTGGCTCATCTGCCCGATTATGGCCTGCCGGATATGACGCTCATCCTGCAGGGGTTGCCCGGCACCGCACATCAGCTGGTGCATATTCTCTCTGACGTATTACTGAAGTATGAGCCCCGGCTGAAACAGGTTGATGTGGTGATGCTGGAACAGACGCAGCTTGGTGAGCTGCGTTATGCCATTGATGCCGGGCTGGACGTCGTGGGTAGGGTGCGCTATGGCACTGACTTTATGCCGGGAGGAAAGGTGCTGCTGCGGCATCTGCGCCAGCAGAACGTGAAGACTTAAGCCAGAGCCGCCAGCCAGCCATGCAGATGAGATCTCCGGCCGGCGCTTCGTCTTTACTTTCCCGCTAACTCTCTGATAACGGACCTGCTTCCGGCAGGCCTGCGGATAACTATGACATTTTCATTTCAGGAATCGCATGTGCTGATGACCGGCGCAGACCCTCGCCTGCATCCCGAATTTATTACTCTGCAAAACGAAATTAAAAAGCTCAGCCATCCCGCCCGGCCCGATATTAACTGGCTGCGGGTGAGTGATAGCTGCACCCGGCTTTTCGGACAGGCCGGGGCAGATCTGCAGTCAGTTTGCTGGTTTACGCTGGCGCTTTCTCATCTTGACGGCGCTAAGGGGCTGCGGGAGGGCCTCAGGATCACGGAGGCACTGATGTGCTCACGCTGGCAGACGCTCTGGCCCCACCAGCCTGCAGACCGGATAGCGATCCTGAGAATGCACTTTCAGCGCCTGCAGTTTCTGTCACGCACCTGGCCAACAGATAAGCCGGATACGCAGATCCTGCTAAGGGAGTGCGCAACATATCTGGATCTGATTGAGCAGCATCTGGCGCAGGCGGGCCTCAACGCCGCGAGCGGTATCCGCAAGCTGTGCGATAACGTCAGAACAGCAGCCGAAAACGCGGAGACGTCACCGGGCCAAAGCGACATAGCAACTGCACGCAGAAGCCGCCCGCGCGAGGCGTTTTCCGACCCGGCTCCGGCAACGGCAAAGTCACCAACCTTTATCATTCGTCCTGAAACAGAGCCTGGACCAATGTTTTCAGGCCGCTATGTCAGACCTTTTATCGCAGGCATGGCCGCTATGCTGGTGGTGGTTGCAACAGGCGCAGGCGGCTGGCTTTATGCCCGCCAGCCCGGTGAAAATACGCGTATGCTCTCTGCTGCCGTACCTGCGCTTCCTCATCCGCTGACAGAAGAGCAGCGGGCAGGCATCCGGCAGGATCAGCGTATCAACGCAGCAGAGTGGATCAACACGATCAAAACACAGGCTGAACGGTTTGATGCCGCCGGCATCGGCAGGGCGGGGAGCTACAGCGCCGACGTTGCGCTGCTGGCCGGCTCGCTCTGGCCGGCTGAAGAGTTAACACGCCGACTGCTGACAGACGCGGTCGCCAGAAGAGAGGCGATGACAGCCTCGCCGGAAGCGGCAGGCGCCTGGCAGCAGGGGATGGAAAAACTCAGCCTGCTCAGTGAAAAGCTCAATGCGCTTGATGAGAAGCGGGGGCGTTACCTGACCGTCAGTGAGCTGAAGTCAGCAATATTTTCCACTCAGCAGGCATTCAGCCTGCATATCCCCGCCGAAGAGTGGCTGCGCCAATATGAAGATTCTGCCTCTCCGGCCGGGGAGGCGCAGTTTAAACGGGCAATCAGTGAACTGCAGGCGCGGTACGACATGATTCGCCTTCGCAGGGCACTAAGAGACCCACAGTAAAAACGGAAAAACTCAGCCTGTTCGTTTGCTGATATTTAAATCCGGAGCGACAGCATGACGCTATACAATATAAACCTGAATTTCAGAAGCTATTAAGACTTCTCATTATCAGACTTTACTCCCGGGGGATCGCTGCAAACCCGGTAACGATAGTTGCTATGCTTTTTTCTTTGGCATGAGGAATAACATTGATGTGCTTTCCTGAACCACGCTTTGTTATCAGTCTGATAACGCTCTGTTCTTTCGCACGACATTAGACGTTATCGATGGCATGTTAACCCGGTAGTACAATCAGCAATCCTCAGCAATAAAATAACTGAAAAGCACAGTGGCTGCTGAATTATTCTATATTTCAATTGTTCGGCCGTACATGCAAAACCTTTTCACTATAAGCAGTGGTGTTATCGGGAAGGTCTCTATTTACAAAGGACATAGCGCCGATCACAACGTTATCACCGATCCGGATCCTGTCAGCGATGATGCAGGAACCTGCACCAATACTCACATTATTGCCAATAACAATTGATATTGGCTCTTTATCAGCATTTGCGCCGGTAATGCCAATCGTGGTGTTTTGTCTTATCCGCAAGGAATGACCTGTGACGACCGAACCGTTTATCACAATTCCCTGATGATGAGAAATCACCATGCCGGGGCCGATATTTGCCCCTAACTGAATTTCAGTTCCATATTTGAAAATGAGGCGTCTGTTTATGTTTATGGCCCGTTTTTTCAGAAACTTATTGCCTGAGTGGTGCCAGTACGACGCTATGCGCCACCAGAAGTGATAACGGCGATTCGGGCATTTAATCGCTTTATGCAGCGTCCCAAACCACGAAAAATCCTTAGAACTCATCATCACTTCACGGCGTAAGCATTCGTGTAAGTGCTCCAGTCTGGCTTGTTTATCCACATCTCACCTTTCATTTTTCGCGGGGATCTGAAGCCAAAAGCCTGCGGGAAACAACCCTGAAGATATGAGTTAGGCGGGCAAGGCTTTGTGAGTATTCAGAAAAATGCGTATCTCTACAACTTTTGTGCTCAGCAGCCAACAAAAAAGCCACCCTGAAAGGTGGCTTAAGTGCATGATTTTCATCAGTAAATTTGGTGGCCCCTGCTGGGTTTGAACCAGCGACCAAGCGATTATGAGAAAGTTGAAGAGCAACTAAAAAACAATAACTTGCCATAAATATCAATGCCTTATTTGGTTTTTATAGGTATGCATAGGTATCCGTAGGAATTCTGCATCGCCATTTCATCGCCACTAAGCCAACGGGTTGAGCCTCACGGCATCCTCAAAGTGGTCAGGTGAAAAGTGTGCATACCTCATTGTCATTTTAATATCGGAGTGCCCCAAAATGCGTTGTAGTACTAAAATGTTTCCTCCATTCATCATGAAATGGCTTGCAAAGGTATGGCGCAGGACGTGTGTCAATTGCCCGTCTGGAAGTTCTATCCCCGTTTTCTTTAGGGCTGCTCTAAACGCACCATAGCAAGGAGGGAATAGCGCGCCATGTTTTAGCTCACCCTTATTATTATGTGGTAGCGCTTTAGCGACTTCTTCGCTAATCGGTATTGTTCTGTTTTTTTTGCCTTTAGTTTTCACAAAAGTGATTTTATTAGAGGTCACTTGAGTTGATTTAAGTGATTCGGCCTCAGACCATCTGGCGCCGGTTACTAAGCAAATCTTAACAACAGTCACAAGCTCAGCGACTGAACTCTTTTGGCACTCTTCTAAAAGATTAGCTATTTGCAGTTTGTTAAGAAACGCCATCTCACTTTCTTCAGTGCGAAACGGACGAACGTGCTTTAAAGGGTTATCACTGCTCCAAAGGCCAAGCCGGGAAAGCTCATTAAATACCGCTCGGAAGTATGCGAGTTCAAGATTTAGAGTGCGCGGCGATACTTCTTTGACCCGCGAGGATCTGGCATAAACGCCGCTTAAGCGCTTCTCGCGATAGGTTGAAAATCTATCAGCACTAAAATCCTTTGCTAAGGGCTGCCGCATACATTCACACGCATGGTGCATTGCCTTTTGTCTCTTCTCGCCATCTTTTAGTGTGATGCCGTGTCGTGTGTACCAAGAGTCAACAAGATCTTTAAGGGTGCGATCATCTTCTTTCTCGCCAAGCCAGGGTTTCGCATTCGCTTTTTCAATCTCATGATTCTCAAATGCTAAAGCCTCGCCCTTTGTTGCAAATCTTCTCCTGATTCGTTTACCGCCAGCACCGTTAGGGTAAACTTCAGCCAGCCATTTTCCTGATGATTCTTTTCTTACTGTCATAGCAACGAGGAGCCCGTCAGGCTGCAAGAGATCGGAAGGTAGGCCGCCATTTCGATATCAGAATGAGCGCACTCAAAGCTTTCGTCCCGAGAGGCGATCTTTAGACGTGAGCCAGGTAAGCGGCTTACTTTTTTGATTGAATATGAACCCTCGATGCCTATGAGCCAAAGGCCGTCAAAAATTTCCCGCCTGCCAAAATCAGCAACGTATTGGGCTGAGCCTTCAACAATAAGTGCGGGCTCCAAAAGTTGTACGTTGAAATGAGCCAAAAAAGCCTTGTCCACAATTACTGTGTCAATGTCTTGCAGTCCACCTGCTGAAAGCGATTTCCGAACCAGTTTAATGCCAGCCTCTGAGTTCACATTTTGTGAGTCTCGTTTGTTGTTCCCTGTGCCAGTGGCTAACCATTCTAATGTTGCGCCCGTCTCGGCCATGCATTTAACAACAATGTCAGCAGGGAAATTGCCACGCGTATAGCGGTTTGCAAGGCTGCTGCTGGCGATGCCTAAATGGTCAGCCAAAGCAATTTTTGTGCTGAAGCCATAAGCCTCTATTACGCGATCAAGAACTTCCTTCGCCCCATTTTCAAAATCAATTTGTAGCTTCAAGCTAAAAATCCCTTGATATGTAGGTATTGGTGAGTATAGGATTCTCTCTGTAGGGTTAACCTAAATACCTATAGAGCCTTATTAGTACCTATACAGCCTTATAGATACGCTTTAAGCAACAGGAGATTTTGCATTATGAGCCCCCTGATTACAATCCGCATCCCAAGTGCAACTGTATCAACTTCTGAATTCGCACGCCTTGAAGGGTATGCAGTTGATACTGTTAGAAAAATGACCCAGCGCGGACAGCTGGAAGCTGAACCTAAGTGTCTTCAACCCGGTAAAAAACGTGTTGGAGGTAAAACCCGCATCCTTTACGCACGCTACAAAGAGAAGCAAGTTCGCGCCAATTTGGGTCATTCGCGTTTCGAAATAGTAATCGGTTAATTCACTATAAGTGAATCAAAGGATTGGTCTATGTTTGATTTTGAGATTTCCACCCAAACACACTTTGATGAAGCCTGCCGCAAGTTTGCTGCCACTCATAATCTGACTGAGTTAGCAGAGCGCGCTGCAGTAAGAGTTCAAACTCTGCGCAATAAACTGAACCCTGATCAGAAACACAAGCTGACCGTTGACGAAGTGCTGTTGTTAACCGATCTCACTGAAGATGCAACCCTGATTGATGGCATGCTTGCGCAGCTGAATTGCCTGCCGTGCGTACCGGTCAACGAAGTGGCAGAGGGGAACTATTCGACGTATGTCATGAAAGCGACTGCTGAGTTAGGCGTGCTGGCTTCTAAGGCTTTTAGTGGCAGTAAAATCTCTGCTAACTGCCGGCGCGGAATCGTGGAGGCAGCAAATACAGGTGTCCGCTGCATGATGCTGGCTGCAATTGCCGTACAGACCCGCATTCACTCAAACCCGACTTTAGCCTCGACCGTGGATGCAATCAGCGGTATCGGCGCAACAGTTGGCATCAGTTGAGGAGCCGCACGATGATCTCGTTAGCATCACGCCTGAAGAAGCAAAGCCCGTCAATGTCATATGGCAATGGCTGGATAATGGGGCAAAACGGCAAGCCGTGGCATCCAGTGCTGTGCAGCCAGGGTAAAGAGGTAAAACAAAAGGGGAAAACATGGCTATCGAAGGTAGCGCAATGCTGGGCGAACTGAACGCGGGACAGCGTGTAACAGCGCTTAATCACCTCGCTTTAATTCGCTCTCAGTTTGGCGGTAATTGTGAAAAAGAGTTATCCCGTTTCTTTGATGATATGCGCGATGTTAGAGACGCCAATTATGTAGAGAATAAGCGGGCATTAGGTGCAATTCTTTTTTTGGCGAATATCGGTAAAGACAGACACGATATTTCTTTTAGTGAACTGACTACTGATGAAAGAGGCGCGTTAATCCGGGCAATGAATCATTTAAAAGCAGTCGTGAGTTTATTCCCCAAGAAAATGACACTGCCAAATTAATTAATTAAAGAAAATGAAAGGCGTAAACCCGCCGGGCATTCCTTTGCCCTAAATCTGGAGAAAACGTTATGAGAAATACTGAAACCCGTACATTTGATGCTGACGTTGAGCAGCTTTCGTTAATCATAAATTCTGCGCGGGCTGAAGAACGTGCCGAGCGCGGCCTGCAGGCTGCCCGTCGTCTGACAGGAATTGCAATGCACATTCAGCAGAAAGGGCTGAGCGGTGCTGAAGCCGCTGAATTGCTGCGCCAAGAAGCTGAGCGTTATGAAAGTGAAGCGAATGAGGCGGTGCACTGATGGCTGACTCAATAGACATGGCGCAGGCGCGCGCCGACGAGCTGCTGGCGCGCAACATTGCCAGCGTGATTAACCGCCCGGTCAGTGTGGCAACTTCATTCTGTGAAGACTGCGAAGCGCCAATTCCAGCAGCGCGCCGGCGTGCAATTCATGGTGTAACCCGCTGCGTTGAGTGTCAGGAAGTGAAGGAGAATTCCAGTGCTTTCAATAAATGAAACACATGAAATATCCATCGCGCAAAACGGGGATTATGTTTTAAGCCGAATGGTCTGGCGAATGGTTGAGGGGGAACGTGCGCGCATTTCCGAGGTGGCCGCTATTTATAAATCTGAGGTGCTGTTAACGCGTGATCTTATAAGCGATTGCATCGGCATTGCTGAGCATAAAAAAGAAATTAGTGAGCCGGGCCAAATGACGGGCATATATAGCCGCTTGATAATTGGCTGTCAGGAGATTTTTTCGGTTCTTTCCCCACTGCGTGAGCAAAGAAGAGCTGAATATCAAAATCGTATGCGTCAGGAAGAAAAGCGCGCAAAGGCATTCAAAGGCGGTGCGGTATGAGCACAATTCTGAAGTGGGCGGGAAACAAAACCGGCATTATGCCTGAGCTGCTTGCGCATCTTCCAAAAGGTGATCGACTGGTTGAGCCGTTTGCCGGTTCCTGCGCGGTGATGATGAATACTGATTATCAGGCTTATTTGGTTGCGGATATCAATCCCGATCTGATTAACCTGTATCGTCAGGTAAAAGAGCACGCCCGCCCGTTTATTATCACGGCGGCCAGCCTGTTTAATCAGAACACGACCGGCGAAAGCTATTATGAAGTGCGGGAAGATTTCAATCACAGCCCGGCGCTGCCGCTGCTTGAGCGTGCGGCTCACTTCCTGTATCTGAACCGCCACGGCTACCGCGGCCTGTGCCGTTATAACCAGCGTGGCGGATTCAACGTCCCATTTGGTAATTACTCAAAGCCTTATTTCCCATTGGCTGAGATTGAGGCTTTTGCCGAGAAAGCGCAGCGTGCGACGTTTATCTGCGCTGATTTCCGTGAAACGCTGCGCCTGACTAAAACCGGTGATGTGGTGTACTGCGATCCGCCTTATGACGGAACCTTCGCAAGCTATTACGCTCCGGGATTCGACAAGTCCGCACAGCAGGAGCTTGCCAGCATGCTGCGCGACGTTTCGGAATATTGCCCGGTCGTAGCTTCAAACAGTGATACCGATAATACGCGCAGCAATTTTGCTGGCTTTGATCTGACCAGCCTTAATGTAGCCCGCTCAATTGGCGTGGCTGCAGGCAAAGGAAAAAGCGCCGCTGAAATTATTGCAGTGCGCTGTCCCGCTGCAGTGAATAACGCCGCTAAGGCGCTGGCATGATTGAGGAGTTCGCTTACCCGTGGAATGCTCCACGGGAGGCCATCGCCAGCCCTTATCCTACCTATGAGGAAATGCACAGCCGCAGTCATATGATTGCGGCTTTAGTGCGTGCGCAGGAGCTACTTGAAAAGCAGCCGGCGCTGGTACAGCTGGACGTTAAGCGTCGTGTCAGCGATCTGGAAAAAACACAGGGAACAGCCCGCGCCAATGCGTACTTTGCAAAAACGTTTGTAGAGCGCACATTGCCACGTGTTGAAACCGTCTGCACACAGTATCGCCTCAGCGAAATGAAAGCCGGCACCTTTAACCTTCTGGCTGAAAACGCCACTGAAAAAGCCGGCGCGGCCAGTGCGGGCGGTCAGTTGTGGGAGTTGATGCGCCGCTTTAACCGGCTGCCTGATATGGCCCGCGCTGATGTTGATCTGCTGGCCGGGGATGTCGCTAACTTTATCCTCGCCGAGCTGGTACAGGTACACGCGCAGGCCGGCGACGAGTCAGATTACAAATACACCCACCGCGTTTACATGACCGCCGCGACTATCACCCGCGAAATGGGCCAGACTCCGCCGCTGTGGGATAAGGTTACTTCCCGCCTGTTTGATCCGGAAGAAGTCACCCCGGCAATCATGCGCATGCAGACTGACAAATGGTGGAAAGGGCGCCTGCGTCGCGTAGCCGCCTCATGGCGTGAGCATCTTCATATCGCCCTGGCTAACGTCAGCAAAAAGCACACCCCGTACGCCAGCAGCATGACCGTTTCAGAGTGGCGCGAGCAGAAGCGCCGCACGCGTGAATTTCTGAAAGGCATGGAGCTGGAAGATGAAGAAGGCAACCGCATCAGCCTGATTGAGAAGTACGACGGTAGCGTGGCAAACCCTGCGATCCGCCGCTGCGAACTCATGACGCGAATCCGTGGCTTTGAAAATATCTGCAATGAGATGGGCTTTGTCGGCGACTTCTATACGCTGACCGCCCCGTCACGCTATCACGCCACAATCAAGACCGGCCATCGCAACCGCAAGTGGAACGGCGCCAGCCCTGCGGAAACGCAGCGATATCTCTGCAGCGTCTGGCAGAAAATCCGGGCCAAACTGCACCGCGAAGATATCCGCATTTTTGGCATCCGTGTTGCCGAACCGCATCACGATGCGACCCCACACTGGCACATGCTGATGTTTATGCGTCCTGAGCAGCTGGAGCGCGTGCGTCAGATTATGCGCGATTATGCATATCAGGAGGACAGCGGCGAGCTGAAGACTGATAAAGCCCGCAAGGCCCGCTTTCATGCTGAGGCCATCGACTCGGACAAGGGCAGCGCGACGGGCTATGTCGCTAAATATATTTCCAAGAATATCGACGGCTATGCGCTCGACGGAGAGATCGACGATGAAAGCGGTAAAGACCTGAAAGAAACCGCCTCGGCTGTGTCAGCCTGGGCAGCCCGGTGGCATATCCGGCAGTTTCAGTTTGTGGGCGGCGCGCCGGTCACGGTTTACCGCGAGCTGCGCCGCATGGCAGACAGTGAAACCGCACACGGCCTGAGCGTTGAGTTTGCGGCCGCGCATGACGCAGCCGACGCAGGAGACTGGGCCGGTTATGTAAATGCGCAGGGCGGACCGTTCGTGCGACGTGACGAGCTGGCCGTGCGCACCTGGTATCAGGCAAGCGAAGATGTAAACGAATACGGCGAGGAAACCGTGCGCATCAAAGGCGTATTTGCGGCTGAGGTTGGCGAGGACACGCCGATCTTAACCCGCCTGGCACAGTGGAAAATTGTTCCGAAGCGTGCCGTTGAATTTGGTTTTGACCTTCAGGACGCGCCCGCGTCCTCTCGGAGTTCTGTCAATAACTGTACGGGCGGTTTGAGATCTGAGGATTCAACACCGCCCGGAGGTTATGAGAAATTGGACTTTGAAGGCATGAGTCGGAAGGAGCGGCGGCAGCTTCTCAACCGGATAAGAGCGGATCAGCCTGAAAAACGGCACCTGAAGCTGAGGCGGCCAGATAAAGTTGAGGCCGCATGCGATAACGTAATCAGCCAGGTAAGGGATTTAAGCGGCGAAACCATCAGCCGGGGTGAGGCTGTGCGTCTGCTGAGCGGCGCGCAGACAGAAATTGGCGGCCGAATGTTCCGTAGCGCATATAACGGTGAGCTGTTCCGGCCAAAAACAGCGCCTGAGCCGAGTCGTATATTAGAGCGGTTTAATCTATTAGCTGAACAGGCGAGGGCAAAAAATGCGCTTTGAGCCTGAAAAGGCTGGATTGCGCATCGGGATGGCCGGGCGCTAAAGGCGCAGGCAGCGCTTTAGTGATAACTCAGCATCCATAGCAAAAGGCTATTCATATCATGCGGATAAAAAGAGGGATTACCGGGAATATTTTCCTTTTGCTGGATCTGAATGCTGTGCTACTGTATTTATATACAGTTATTTTTTGGGGGGAGGGCGCATGGATTTGGATTTACAAGAGCGGGTAATGCTTGAGCGTGTTGAGTTGATTGCTCGGCTTACTACAGAGGGATTCTGTAAAGAACGCGACAGGGAAATAGCGCTAAGTCTTATAGCTGATATCGCTGCAAACACCGTGATGACTAACAAACAATTTTCGGTAGTGTTTTCGGCTACACCCCTAGAAAAATAATCTGTTAGTGCATTTCTATTTTTAGTGTGAGGCAACAGGGTATGGGCGGGCGTGATTACAATTTTCAGATCGTGTTTAAGGGTAAAGCCCTGCCTTATTTTCGCCCTGGTCAGGTGGTGATTTTTCAGCTTTCAAACAAGACCGGTAACGGCTTCTGGCTGGGTCGCACCTTTTCGCATTTCTTTGAGTTTGAGCGCCTGGCACCTTTGAGCTATCGGGATGCTTTTTGTCTGGCTAAGGCACTTACCGAACCTGAATCAGTTATGCAGGCACCTGAGCCGGATGACCAGTTAAACCTCTTTTGACCGGTTTTATTGTCATGCATGCATAAGGCGCATGGATTTGCATGCACAAACCACAGCTAAAAACATACGACGGGGCCAGTGCTGGCCTCGTTTTTTTTGGTTCATGCATCTGCATTAAAAGCGCTGCATAAAGCGGGCAGGCGTGGCGGGGATAGCATTGCGCGCGAGGGGCGCTGGCAGGCGTGCGCACGCCGCGCCAGCGCAGCGCAGGCGAGCTGAAAAAAGACATCCGGGACGGAAGTGCGCAAAAATAACAAACCCCGCAAAATGCGTCTGAGGGCGCATGCGGGGTTGTCTTTGCTGATGGGATTTCTGGCTAAGCGATGGGATCTGTTATTTCAGCCTTTCAGGCTGTTTTTTGCTCCAGTTCGTACGGCCTGAAGGTGATCACCTCCTCGCCAAGCCAGCTGTTAATTTCTTTAAATCGTTCCTGCAGCGGCGAGAGTTCGTTGCGCACAAAAACCTGCGCCGCCTTTACCGCATCCCCGAACCCGCCGGAGTTGTCCGGGATAATGCCCATCATCTGCGGCGGCACGCGGTGCGCGCTGAGCAGGTCGTCGCGGCTGGCCTTCTTGATGTTAAAGAAATCGTCTTTCGTTGCCACCTCGCTGAGCGGCAGAATCTTGATGCCGTCCGGCTTGCCGTTGGGCGCGTACATAAACAGGTTGCGGAAGTTGCCGATCCCTTTCGTGTCGCGCATTGCCTGACGCATCCGGTCGATATCACTGCTGCTCTGCGCGGCGTCGGTCATGTAGAGGATATAACCCGCGTGGGCGCCGTTCTGATAATACTTGCGGCGGAACAGGGTAGCCGCCTCATTCAGCCAGGCCGAGTTAAGCGCGCTCAGATACTCCGGCAGGCCGTACAGCTCCTGGTTAATATCCGGCTCCAGCAGGTGAAACACGCTGCCGGACGAAAATTCGTGCGGCTCCTTCCAGTCATTCACAAACCAGTAGGCGCCGTCGGCAATGCCTCTGCGGGTAAATTTAGCCGGCGACGTCTCAAGGCGCAGCGGTTTGCCGAGTCCGTTTCGGCGCAGCTCGGCAAAGGCGTTGCCGAACACCAGATAGTCGAGCGCAAATTTGCTGAACTCCTGCTGACTCAGCATCGGGTGCGGAATGAAGGTGGACGCCAGAATGTTGCGCTTCACGTAAATCGGCGAGCTGTGGTGCACGGCCGCGCGCAGGCTTTTTGCCAGGCCGTGAAAGCTCACGGGCGGCTCGTACCAGCGGCCGTTACCGATGCACTCGGCATAGTCCAGAATGTCGCGCTTATCCATGACCGGCGTAGGATCGCCAAAGGTAAACGCCTCGGCGTGCTGCGGTGCGGCTGCCTGTGCCGGCTGCGCGGTGGCGGTCTGAGCCTTGCGGCCTCTGCGTTTGCTCATTAGTAAAACTCCAGAATAGAAGGGCTGGCGCCGCCGCTGGCTGCGGTAAGCGGTTCGTTTAACAGTGCGTGCATGATGGCCCAGGCGACATCGGCATGGCTGGCCTCCTCGCTTCGGCTCGCTTCATAAGTTGAGCGGTTTCCGCTGGCCGTCATGGTTTTGCGGATAGCCATAAACGACTGCGTGATATCGGTGGCGCCGGCGTCGTACTCCAGACGGCCGCTGGTGATGGTGTCTTTTGCCTTGAGCACCATTGCCGTTTTGACCTCGGGCGAGTATTTAATCTCGCGCGCCGCCGGGAAAAACTGGCGTACCAGCTGGAAAACGCCCTGGCCGATGCCGGTGGCGTCAACGCCGATGTACTCAACCGTGTATTTTTTCGTTAAGTCCTCAATGGATTTCGCCTGCGCGGCAAAGTCCATGCCGCGCCACTGATGGCGCTCCAGCACGCGGAACTTGCCGCCCGCGACGACCGGCGGCGCAATCACGGCGCACCCGGCGCTGTCGCCGGTGTGTGAGGGGTCGTAGCCAATCCAGACCGGCCGGTACGCAAACGGGCGCGGCAGGTACGGGTTAAAATCTTCCCACTCCTCCAGGCTGTCGATCATGCAGGTCTGCAGCTCGGCAAACGGGAACACGCTTGCCTCGTCGTCCACAAACTCGCACATCAGCAGGTTCTGGTATTCCGCCGGGCTGTACTCAAGCTGCAGCTGATCAATATCAAACAGGTTGCAGCCGCCGCTCAGCGCGTCCTCAACCGTGACAATCTGGCGCCACTGCCCGTCACCGCACAGCGCGCCTTTTGCCAGGTGAGCGTGCGACAGGTCCAGCTCGATGCGGTCGTCCCGGTTGCGTCGTCCCTTATTGAACAGCTCGCCTGACCAGAACGGGTACGCGCTGTGCGACAGGCTCGACGGCGTGGAAAAGTATGTCGTGCGCCACTTCTTGTGCAGCGACATGCCGCTGGCAACCTTGCGCAGCTCCTGAAACTTGGGGATCCAGAAATATTCGTCCAGATACAGGTTGCCGGTGTAGCTCTGTGCGGTGCGCACGTTGGTCCCGAGGAAAATCAGGCGGGCGCCGTTCGGCAGCACAATCGGATCGCCTTTAAGGTCCACGTCAGCCTGACGGGCAAAGTCGAGAATGTAGTTTTTGAAAACGTGCGCCTGCGCCTTACTGGCCGAAAGAAAAATCTGGTTGCGCCCCGTGGTGAGCGCGTCTATCAGCGCCTCGCGGGCAAAGTAAAACGTCGCCCCTATCTGGCGCGATTTGAGGATGTTGCGGATGCGGTGAGTCAGGCCGGCCCGGTGCCAGTTGAGCTGATACTCAAAGCAGTTGCTCATAAACAGGTCTGTCAGCTTTGCGGTCTGTTCGTCGCTGAACTCGTTTTTCACGACCGGCTGACGCTCGCCCCGGTTGCGGTTGCGTACGTTGGGGTTTAAGTCCGCCTCGTTGCCGCTGCTCCGGTAGCGCTCAACGCGCGCCAGCCGCTCAATCTGTCGGCCGAGCGCGTCTATCTCTTTGTAGTCACCATTCCCCTTGACCTCTTTCATGATGAGCTGAATCAGCCGGGCTTCCATGCTGGATTCAACGCGACTGATGGGCGCAACGTCGTCCCACGTGTCGCGCTGCTTCCAGCTCTGCACGGTTGGCGTTTTCTGTCCGAGCGTCTCCGCTATCTGGCGGATGGAGTATCCCTGCCAGTAAAGCAGCGCGGCCTGACGGCGCGGATCGCTGATGATGGTTGTCGGTGTCATGTTCATGGCGTCAAGGCTACCGGGGCCAAAAATGCCGCGCCTGCTGTCCCTGTTTGCTGATGGCTCAGCGGGCTGGCATTCGTTGAGGGAAGGGACCGCGACGGGGAAACTGACCCCGAACCGAACCAACCCACTGACCGGAGCCTGTTACATGGCAACTAAAGCAAAGCGTTTCCGCATCGCGGTTGAAGGCGCTACCACAGACGGCCGCGAGATTTCCCGCGACTGGATTTCGCAGATGGCGAAGAACTACGACCCGGCCATGTACGGCGCCCGCATCAACATGGAGCACATCCGGGGCTACGCGGCAGACAGCGCCTTTCGCCGCTTCGGGGACGTGACCGCCGTTGAGGCTGACGAAATCGGCGACGGCCCGCTTAAAGGCAAGCTGGCGCTGTTCGGCTGGATTGACCCGACCCCGGAGCTGGTTGAGCTGACCAAAGCCCGCCAGAAAATCTACACCTCCATTGAGGTTAACCCGGCGTTTGCGGACACCGGCGAGGCGTATCTGGTTGGCCTGGCCGTCACCGACGACCCGGCGAGCCTCGGCACGGAGATCCTGAGCTTCAGCGCCTCGGCTAAATCTAATCCGCTGGCCTCGCGCAAGCAGGACAAAGGCAACCTGTTCACCGCCGCCGAAGAAACCACGATTGAATTTGAGGAGGTCGCCGATCCGGCCCCGCCCCTGATGGCCCGCATTACCGCAATGTTTTCCGCCAAAAAGAAAACTGACGGCGAGCGCTTCGCCGACGTCGGCGCAGCGGTCACGGCCGTGGCCGAGCAGGTGCAGCTGAATGCAGAAGCGCAGGCGGAAAGCCTGTCAGCGCTTGAGCTGGCTTTTAATGCCCGCCTTGAGGCCATTGAGCAGCAGGCCGGCGAGGGCCGCGCAGAGTTTGCCGCGCTGCAGGCGCAGCTTGAGAAAAACGACGGCGGCTTCTCCCGCCGCCCGGCGTCAACCGGCAGCGATCCGAAGTCCGGCGCGCAGACCGACTGCTGATCTGCCTGAACGCAGACACCTTACACAGAGATAAACAGGAAAACCCATGCGCAAGAATACCCGCTTTAAGTTTAATCAGTTTATGACCCGCCTTGCCGAGCTGAACGGCGTGGAAACCGACGACATGAACAAAAAGTTCACCGTTGAGCCGTCGGTCACGCAGACCCTGATGACCCGCGTGCAGGAGTCGTCCGAGTTTCTGACCCGCATTAACATCGTGCCGGTGTCGGAGATGAAGGGCGAAAAAATCGGCGTCGGCGTGTCCGGCTCGATTGCGAGCGTGACCGACACCGCCGGCGGCGACGAGCGCGAGACGGCCGACTTTGCCGCGCTGGATGAAAGTGGCTATGAGTGCGTGCAGGTCAACTATGACTTTCACATCCGCTACAACACGCTGGACCTGTGGGCGCGCTATGAAGATTTTCAGGCCCGGCTGCGCGACGCCATCGTGAAACGCCAGGCGCTTGACCGCATCATGATCGGCTTCAACGGCGTTACCCGCGCCAAAACATCGAATCGTCAGAAATTCCCGATGCTGCAGGACGTGGCCGTCGGCTGGCTGCAGAAGTACCGCAACCATGCCCCGGAGCGCGTGATGAATAACGTCACCGACGACGCCGGCGTCGTGGTGTCGGAGAAAATCCGCGTCGGTAAACACGGGGACTACGCCAATCTCGACGCGCTGGTGATGGACGCGACCAACACCCTGATCGAGCCGTGGTATCAGGAAGACCCGGAGCTGGTCGTTATCGTGGGCCGTCAGCTGCTGGCCGACAAATATTTTCCGATCGTGAACCAGTCGCAGGCCAACACCGAGCAGCTGGCCGCCGATCTTATCGTCAGCCAGAAGCGCATCGGCAACCTGCCGGCCGTGCGCGTGCCGTACTTCCCGGCCAACGCGCTGATGATTACGCGCACCGATAACCTGTCGATTTACTGGCAGGAGGGCACGCACCGCCGCCTGATTGACGAGGTGCCGAAGCGCGACCGCATCGAAAACTACGAATCGGTTAACGAGGACTACGTGATCGAGGACTACGCGGCCGGCTGCCTGGTGGAAAACATCGAGATGGGCGAGTTTCCGGAGCCGGTGAAGAAAGATGAAAGCGGCGACGCTGCAGCCACTCAGCAACCGGAGGCGTAACGCATGTTAAGCCCTGCCCGACGTCACCGCATGCGCCAGCAGGCGATTGAAGCCTCGCAGAACGCAGACAACCCGATGCGCCACGCCAGCGGCTATGAGCAGATGCTTGTCAAACTCAACGAGGACAAGCGCCGCCTGAAGAAAGTTCACTCGCAGGAGCGCAAGGCGGAAATGAAACGTCAGCTGCTGCCGGAGTACCTGCCGTGGGTGGCCGGCGTGCTGGAGAAAGGCAAGGGCGCGCAGGACGCCGTGCTGATGACCGTCATGATCTGGCGGCTTGACGCGGGCGACGTGACCGGCGCGCTGGAGATTGCCCGGTATGCGCTGGCGCACGGGCTGGTATCGCCTGACGGCTTTAAGCGCGGCAGCCTGCCGTATCTGCTGGCCGAGGAGGTTGCCAGCGCCGCGACGCGCGCCTGGACGGCAAAAGAGCCGGTTGATACCGGCCCGCTGCTGGCAACCATTGCGATGACGGAATCCGAAGACATGCCCGATCAGGTGCGCGCCAAGCTGCACAAGATTACCGGGTACGTGCTTCGCGATGCGGGCAGGGCTTCGGAGGCGATGTCCCACCTCGCAAGGGCGCTGCAGCTGCACGACGGCTGCGGCGTTAAAAAGGACATAGAGCGGCTGGCTACGGCGATGAAAAAGCAGGCCATCGCCAGCCGCTGACCGGACGCGACCCCGCGCACGGGCGGCAGGGCG
>Ga0308168_1001767_pt1 | contig 18949 bp, 18 predicted proteins | sample PhyCR2_FD_202133 | JGI IMG/M metagenome (GOLD analysis project Ga0308168, IMG submission 202133) | Phyllosphere microbial communities from UC Gill Tract Community Farm, Albany, California, United States - DLSLRC.R2 | ecosystem: Host-associated > Plants > Phyllosphere > Unclassified | place: USA...
CCAAACAACCAGAAACCGGCATCGTTGACGTGACTACAGATAATCGAACCGCCGGCAATACAGATCGACAGCGCCGCCATCTGTGCACCGGAATAATGCAGCGGCTCAATCACAGGCATAATCAGGCCCACCGCCGTTAAACAGGCCACCGTTGCCGATCCCTGAATAATGCGCACAGCACCGGCCAGCACGAAGCAGGCCAACGCCACCGGTAACCCGGCCCCGGTTAGCGCGTTACCCAGCGCCGGACCCACTCCGGAATCCACCAGCACCTGTTTGAACACGCCCCCGGCACCAATCACCAGCAGAATAATCCCCGCAGGCTGTAACGCCGCGCCGCAAATCTCCATCACGCGCTCTTTATCCATGCCCTGACGGTATGCCAGACCATAAATCGCCACCAGGCAGGCGAGCAGGATGGCGGTAAACGGATGACCGATAAACTCCAGCCACTCGTACAGCGTAGAGCCAGGCGTGGTAAAGCGTGCGCCAACAGTTTTCAGCCCGACCAGCAGCAGGGGAAACAGGATCAATGACAGACTAAAGCCAAACGAAGGCAGTTTGCTCTCATCAAATTCTGGATGATCGCCTTCCGCGGGGACACCAAAAGTCACATGCTGGCTGATGAAACGGCCAAACAGCGGTCCGGCAATCAGCATTCCCGGAATCGCGGCACACAGGCCCAGCAGAATCATCCAACCGAAATCAGCATGCATCTGCGAAGCCAGCAGCATCGGCGCAGGCCCGGGCAGCAGAAACGCCGCCGCCGCGGCCACCCCGGCAAACAGCGGGATAACCAGCTTCACCAGGTTATCGCCGGTACGGCGCGCAACCGCAAAGGCAATGCTGATTAACAGCACCACGGCCACCTCAAAGAACAGCGGCAGGGCACAAATCAGCCCGGCAATCCCCATCGCATAATGGGCACGGCTTTCACCAAAGGTTTTCAACATACGGATGGCGATCTGATCGACCGCGCCCGTTTCATGCAGAATTTTGCCAAACATCGCGCCCAGCGCAACCACTATGGCGAGGAAGCCGAGTGTACCGCCCATGCCCTTTTCCATCGTGGTGGCAATTTTATCCAGCGGCATCCCGGAGAACAGACCTGCGCCAATAGACACTAACATCAGCGCCACAAAGGCGTGCATCCTTGCCTTCATCACTAAAAACAGCAGCAGCAAAACCGAGCCCGCCGCCGTTAACACCAGTGTTGCAGTACTCATTACACCCTACTTATTTTTTTCTGTCGCACCGTCAATGGTTTTGAGTGTTGCCGCAACAACGTCATCAAGTGACTGATTAATATCGACGACCAGCACATCATCTTCATCGCTGCCCGGCTCTTCCAGCGTGGCAAATTGTGTCACCAGCATCTGCGGTTTGAAGAAGTGCCCCTTGCGTGCGCGCAGACGCAACTCAATGGTATCGAAGTCACCTTTCAGATAGACGAATGAGAGGTTGCTGTTACCTTTGCGCAAAATATCGCGATAACTTTTTTTCAGCGCCGAACAGACAATCAGCGACACATCGTTGGTGCGCTGCATAGCGAATGCCGCATCGTTGATCGACTCCAGCCACGGACGACGATCGTCATCATTCAGTGGATGACCTTCAGACATTTTTTCAATGTTGGCGCGTGGGTGCAGAAAATCACCATCGAGGAAGGCCGCCTTCAGTTGATGCGCAACGGCATTGGCAACGGCAGATTTGCCGCTTCCGGATACACCCATCAGTACGAAGACGTGATTAGGCGATGAATGAGTGGTCATTGTTTTGGCTCCGGCAGAGAGGTAGCAGATGTGTTCGGTTATTTGTTATCGGTAACATTGTCTGGATGTGCAGTAAGTATGGCAACAGGCACGGCGGAAAAAGCTGGTAAATGTGAGGAGGTTCAAAAAAATGACAGATTCAGACGGAGAGAGGCACAAAGGGATAATTCGATGGAGGCGAAGGGGTCGGGCATGCCCGACCCGTGTTAAATACTCCCGCCCGCCAGAATCGTAAAGCCGACGTCCACCGGTGCCGCATCCACGCTTTCACCGCGAATACGCGCCAGCAGCAGCGCCGCAGATTCATGCCCCATACGCTCACGCGGCGTCTGCACCGTCGCCAGCGGCGGGTTAACCACATGAGCAATATCGTGGCCGTGGAAACCGGCAATCGCCATCTGATGTGGCACCTGCAGCCCCTGGCGCTGGCACTCAAACATCGCGCCGACCGCCAGGTCGTCATTAGTACAAAACAGGCTGTCGGTCTGCGGATAGCGCTTCTGCGCTTCGCACATTAGCATCGCCCCTGCGGAAAACGATGACGCGGCTTCCATCATCACGCAGCGAGGCTCCAGCCCGGCTTCCTGCATCGCCAGGCGATAGCCCTGCTCTTTTTGCAAGGTGCGTTCATCCAGGCGGGCGCCGAGATACACCGTATGGCGGTGGCCTTTTTGCAAAATGGCATGGGTCATCTGACGTGCGGCCTCGACGTTATCAAACCCGACCGCCATATCGAGGCACGGCGAGATGCAGTCCATCATCTCAATCACCGGAATGCCGGCGGTTTCAATCATGCGCAGGCTGGCAGCCGTATGGGTGCGTTCGGTGAGGATCAGGCCATCAATGTTCCAGCCCAGCAGCGAGCGCAACTGCAACTCTTCTTTTTCAGCGCTGTAACCAAAATGGCCCAGCAGCGTCTGGTAACCCGCTGCATCGGTCACCGCTTCAATACCGCGTAATACGTCGGCAAAAACCTGATTGGTCAACGAGGGAAGCAACACGCCAATCGCCCGGCTCGTGGCATTAGAGAGCATATCGGGGGCGCGATTAGGGATATAACCCAGCTCATCCAGCGCGGCAGCGATCTTGCCCTGCAGCGCGGCAGAAACCTGATCGGGATGACGCAGATAGCGGCTAACGGTCATTTTAGTGATGCCTACGCGATCGGCAACATCCTGTAGTACCGGTCTTTTTTTCTTCATCTGGCTTCAACGAATAGGAACGAGTTGAGCTGAGTGTAACAAAGATAGGGATAAAAAAGAGAAAGGGTGCGGTAAACCGCACCCAAAATGTGACAGGGAGAACACTTAGACCGGCGGCAGATCGAACAGCAGGATTTCGGCATCGCTGCTGGCAACAATCGCCAGGGATTTTTCATCCCAGATGGCAAACGCGTCAGACGTTGCTGCCGCTTCGCCGTTGACGGTCACCTGCCCTTTCACCACCTGGATCCAGATGCGACGTCCCTCTTCCACATCGACGCTACCCTGCTCACCGGATTTCAGCGCCCAACGGGACAGCGTCATATCCTGGAACACCTTCAGCGAACCCTCACGGGCATCCGGTGACAGCACCAGCTGGCGCCCCTGCACATCGTCGAAGCGGCGCTGCGCGTAACGTGGCTCAATACCGGTTTTTTCCGGGATGATCCAGATCTGGTACAAATGCAGCGGTACGTCTTTGCTGGCGTTGTACTCAGAGTGACGGACGCCTGTACCGGCGCTCATAATCTGGAATTCACCCGCCGGGATCTGCTCTTTGTTGCCCATGCTATCTTGGTGTTCAACCGTACCGGACAGCACGTAAGTCAGGATTTCCATATCTTTATGAGGATGTGTACCAAATCCCTGCCCGCCATCAATCACATCTTCGTTAATCACGCGCAGTGCCGAGAAGCCCATAAAATTGGCATCGTAGTAATCGGCGAAAGAGAAGGTGTGGTAACTGTCCAGCCAGCCATGATTTGCATGACCACGATCTTGTGCTTTGCGTAAGTAAATCATATTCAATTCTCCTCAACGTTTTGACACAGTCTGGACCTGTAGCACTATGGATGATAGCGGATAAAATTGTCTTCTCTGTTCAAAATATTCGATATAAAAATGGAGAAAGAAACAGGAGAATTGCTGATGCGCGGAGAAAAACAGGCAAAAAAAAGCCAGCACCCGAGGCTGGCTAAGAAATACTGAAGCAATGTGAGCAATGTCGTGCTTTCTCAGTTTATGCCAGGGGCACTCCTGAAAACGCATGACAATAATAATCATTATCATTCGCACCTGTAAAGCCATTTTTTGATTATTTTTTGCTTGCTATGACGATAAAAAACCCTGATTTTAAAGAGGATTCTACACATTCAGGAGAGGGAAAATGAGTGAGATTGTTGTTCGACATGTGCTTGCGGAAGATGCGACTGCCATTTATCAGCTGTACAGCCAGCCGGAAACCTATGCCGATACACTACAGCTCCCCCATCCCTCGCTAAAAAAGTGGCAAGAACGCATCGCCTCTGTGCCGGATGGCATGCAAATGTTAGTGGCCTGCATGGATGATAAAGTGGCTGGCCAGGCCACGCTGGAAGTTAACAATCGCGCCCGCCGCCGTCATACCGCCACATTTGGCCTCGGAGTCGATGTCCGTTATCGCGGCCAGGGTGTGGCGAAAGCGATGATGCGCACGATCATCGATCTCTGTGACAACTGGCTGAACGTTGAGCGCATCGAACTCACGGTCTTCGCCGACAACCATGCCGCCATTGCGCTGTATGAACAGTTTGACTTTGAAACTGAAGGCTGCGCCCGGCGTTATGCCGTGCGAAATGGCCAGCAGGTTGATGCCCTTTATATGGCGCGTTTCCGGCGGTAATCGTCTCAGGGATGCCGCTGCGTCATCAGATCCTGATCGTTTTCATTTTACCGCGACGCTCAATCTTGAGCACCAATTGCCCTGCCGGCGTGTCCGCCAGGGCAATACGGAGTTGATGAATGCCTTCAGGCAGCACTTTACTGCCGTTCACTTCCACCAGCACATCTCCGTTTTGCAGACCAAAGCGGGCCAGTGCAGTCGGAGAATTCGAAAAGAACTCAACCCGATGCGCGTAATAACGAACGGAAAGGATGCGCTGCGGTTCAGACTCGTCGCGTGTAAAGTGCTGTTCCCGATAACAAAACAGCATTTTTTTGGGTATAAAAAGATAGCTATCAAAGCGTGCCAGGAAGTTCATCCCCAGACCATATGCCCCCTGTTTGTTCTCACGTACCAACAGCTTACCCAGCGGCATCTGATTAAAACTTAAGCCCGTCAGTGAGTATCCATCACTCACCTCCTGGACAGTTAGCCCCAGAACGGGCTGATTGATGCCCGTCAGTACCGCGCTTTCAGGACGTTCACGGCTTGCTTTAATCAACTCATCACCGATATAACTGTAATAGACGCCGGTATCAATCCTCATTGGAACCGGACGATGATGATAGTCCAGCAACAGTTCAGGCCCGGAATCATAAGCATCGCGATAGGGAACACACACCGGGTAATCCAGCGTACCGGGCGCTTGCTGCCAGACGCTGAGCTGCCCCTGTTGATTATCAACCTGCCATGCAAACTGGCGAAAAATATCCTGACCTAAAATCCCGTCAATTTTCACACCAGTCACCTGAGTGAACATACTGAGATCCATCCCCAGCCACGGCGCACTGGCGGGCAACACGCGATCGCCAATCGCTATCGCCATCGGCTGCCAAAGCAGGAGCGCATCTTGAGGCAGCGGCCCACCCGGCGTCTGAATACCCGCAGCAAGAATCGCCCGTTGCAACGCCGGAACCTGGTCACCGGGCAGCCGATGCGTCAGCTCACTCGCCAGCGCATTATCAATCACCAGCGTACTGATGCCGGTATCCAGCAGGAAATGATACTGCCTGCCGCTGATGGCCACTGGCACAATCAGAACATCGGGCCGCACGGGGCTCGTTAACAGGGGCGGTGGGGCGGCAGCAGGAGTACGGTCAGCCAGGGCCGAGACTGATCCCGACAGCAGCATGGCGGAAAAAATGATACTCAGTGCAGAATACTTCATAACCTTCCTTGTGGTGGATGCCCCCTGTTCCAGTGTGGGACCCGCATGACGTTTACGTCTCTCAATCTACGTTAAAAAGAGGATAAAACGAGATTTAAGCGTGCTAATTGTAGCGAAAAAGCAAAAAAACACTGCATTCAGCTTAAATACCTCATCCAGATATCTCACTCACCTCTGACACCTTGGTTTTGCGTTTTTTTGAGGTCAGGCGCGATCTCCAGCGGGCCGACCCGTTTCCGGGCGGCCCGCATCACATCAATACCCCGCGGTTAAATCATCTATGGTACGCGGATCTGACGCGCCGTAACGCATCCCGTCCGGGCCCAGCATAATGCTCTGCGTGCTGCCCATGGCAGACATCACCTTCACATTTTGCCCCTTCTGGCTCAGCAGTTTCAGCGTATCCGGGCTGAAGCCTTTTTCCACACGCAGCTGATCCGGTAACCACTGATGATGGAAACGCGGCGCATTGGTGGCTTCAGCGACGTTCATTCCGAAATCAATGCTGTTCACCACCATTTGCAGCACAGTCGTGATGATACGGCTACCACCCGGGCTGCCCGTCACCAGCCAGGTTTTCCCGTCTTTAGCGATAATGGTCGGCGACATGGAAGAGAGCGGGCGCTTGTATGGCTGTACCGCATTGGCTTCACCGCCCACCAGCCCGTAAACGTTTGGCGTTCCCGGTTTCGCGGAGAAGTCGTCCATCTCATTATTCAGCAGAATGCCGCTGTTACCGGCGACAATGCCGCTACCGAAATTGGTGTTCAGCGTGTAGGTGACTGCCACCGCATTGCCGTCTTTATCCACCACCGAGAAGTGCGTGGTCTGATTGCTTTCATACGGGGCCAGCTTACCGGGTTTAATCTCCGCGGAAGGGCGCGCTTTGGCGACATCAATCTGCTGCGCCAGCGATTTAGCATACGCTTTGCTGGTCAGCGCCTGCCACGGCACCTTGACGAAATCCGGATCCCCCAGATACTCCGAGCGATCGGCATAGGCATATTTTTCTGCTTCCGCCATCACCTGAATGGCATCTGCGCTGCCAAATCCCATCTTCATCAGGTCAAAGTTTTCCAGAATATTGAGGATCTGCACAATATGAATGCCGCCTGATGAGGGTGGCGGCATCGAGAAGACTTCATAGCCACGGTAGGTGCCGCTGATCGGCTTGCGCTCGATCGCACGGTAGTTCGCCAGGTCCGTTTTGCTGATAAGCCCACCGTGCTGCTGCATCTCGCCTGCGATCTCATCGGCAATTTTGCCTTTATAGAAGGCATCCGGTCCCTGCTGTGCAATCAGTTCGAGGCTGCGTGCCAGATTGCGTTGCACCAGCTTTTCGCCTTTGAGATAAGGCGTACCGTCGGCTTTAAAGAAGATGGCTTTACTGTTCGCATGCCCTATCAGCACCTCTTTACCGTAAACGTTCAGGTCATCCGCCAGTGAGTCATTCACCACGATGCCTTTACGTGCCAGCTCAAGTGCCGGTTTGATTAAGGTACTCAGCGGCAGCGTGCCATATTTCTGACTGGCCAGTGAGAATCCCGCCACCGTGCCCGGCACGCCGGAGGCAAGATGGGAAGTCAGTGATTTTTTGCTGTCGGCGTTGCCCGCCGCATCCAGGAACATATCGCGGCTGGCGTGTACCGGGGCCATCTCGCGAAAATCAATCGAGGTGGTATTTCCGGACGCGGTGCGCAGCAGCATAAAACCACCACCGCCGAGATTCCCGGCCTGCGGATGCGTCACCGCCAGCGCATAACCCACGGCGACAGCGGCATCCACCGCATTACCGCCCTGCTCGAGGATTTTCACCCCCACCTCTGTCGCCGTTGCATCGACCGACGCGACCATCCCGTGCTGTGCCTTCACCGGATGGAAGGTGTCCGCCCCGACCCCGTAAGAAACAGGCGGCGCAGCAGGAGCAGCAGCAGCCCCCTGCCACACCAGTAAACCCGCTAACAGCGACCACGACAGGCGCTTCAGAGTAGCTTGTGTCATCATTGTTACATCCTTTAATTATCTTTACGTTATGTTTGCCTCTGATAAATATGCACAAAAATGGATGAACTACGAGTTTTAACGCAAATCAGGAACACTCCTGGCGTGCAGATCTTGTGGCTGAAGTAGACTTAAGGCAGTAACACGGAGGAATAAAAATGAAAATGAAATGGTTAGTTATCTTTGCCGCCATTCTGCCGTTAACCGGTATGGCGAACATGCTGAGCAACAACAGCAATAACAGCAACCCACAACAGCCGGGCTACAATCCCAGCACGCAGCGTTTGCAGCAGAATATGCAAAACCAGCAGTCGCAGCAGAAGCTGAAACTCCAGCAGGATCAACAGCGTCAGCAGCAGGATTTGCAGCGGAAAATGCAGGAGCAGCGTGACAGTGCGGCCCAGCGCACCAAAGACGGTCAGGTGAAACAGCTGCCGCAGAATTGATGCTCAGGGCGAGGCATGCCTCGCCCCCTACAGTTTTACGTAGGGGTCGGGCATGCCCGACCCGTTATTCAGCGGAAATCCGGTCCAATCACATCAATGCGGTCGGTGCAGATCGCATCCACGCCCCACTGCAACAGCTCACGCGCCCGATCCGGGTTGTTAACCGTATACACCAGAATACGCAGCCCGGCCTGTTTCAGCAGTGCAACGCGCGCCTTATCCAGCAGCTTATGATTCAGGTGAATCGACACGCAGTCCAGCGTGGTGGTCAGCGCCTGCCAGTTGTCATCCCACTCATCCAGCAGCAGCCCACGTGGCAGCTCCGGTGCCGCCTGCTGTGCCGCTTCCAGCGCCTGATACGAGAACGATGACAGCAGCGGCATCACCTGCCCTTGCCACATCACCCTTGACGCCAGCGCCAGCACCCGCCCGGTTTCTGCATCCAGACCGGTGGTGGGTTTAATTTCGATATTCGCCATAAGACGATGCTGGCGGCAGCGTGCCGCGACATCAGCCAGCAGCGGCAGGCGCTCATCGGTGAACGCGCTACCAAACCAGCTACCGGCATCCAACTGGACCAGCTTGTCCCACGGCAACTGCCCTGCCACACCCCAGCCGTTGCTGGTACGGTCAAGGGTGTCATCATGCAGCAGGAAAATTTCACCGTCCTGCGACAGTTTGGCATCAAACTCAATCATCCGGTGGCCCAGTTGCGCACCGATATCGATAGCGGCCAGGGTATTTTCCGGCGCCAGTTTCCCGCCGCCGCGATGGGCAACAATGGGCGGGTATGGCCAGGTCTTATTCATTAGTCGATCCGTTGTCCATGAGGGTCAAAGAAGTGCAATGACTGCGGCGGCAGATGCAGCCACAGCGTGCTGCCCATCTCAGGTCGCACCGAATGTGGCAGGCGCACCACCAGTTTATTATTGCCCCAGCGGCCGTGTGCAAGGTTATCCGCTCCCAGCATTTCCAGCGTATCCACCACCAGTGGAATGCCGCCGTCCTGCCGGGAAGAGAGTTCAATATGCTCCGGACGAACGCCCATCGTCAATGCGCGATCGGCCCATTTTGCCTTCGGCACGCTCAGGGGAAGCGCCATACTGTCGCTGAGATTAAAACGTGAACCGTCGGCATTCACCTGCCCTTCCAGCAGGTTCATCGCCGGGGAACCAATAAAGCTGGCGACAAAACGCGTGGCCGGGCGCTCATAAATTTCCACCGGCGTACCGAGCTGTTCCAGCACGCCTTTATTCATCACCATCACCCGCTGCGCCAGCGTCATCGCTTCCACCTGGTCATGGGTCACGTACAGACTGGTGGTGTTCAGACGACGATGCAGCTGCTGCAGCTCCAGACGCATCTGCACACGCAGCCGGGCATCCAGGTTAGACAGCGGTTCATCAAACAGAAATACGGCCGGTTCGCGCACAATGGCGCGCCCCATCGCCACACGCTGGCGCTGGCCGCCGGACAGTTCACGCGGGCGACGTTGTAGCAGTGCTTCCAGCTCCAGGCTGCGTGCCGCTTCTTGTACACGCTGACGGATCTGTTCTTTTCCCATACCGCGAATTTTCAGGCCCCAGGCCATATTCTCCTCCACGCTCATATGCGGGTAGAGTGCATAGTTCTGGAATACCATCGCGATACCGCGATCTTTTGGCTCCTCTTCGGTCACACGGCGGGTATCAATATAGATATCCCCGCTGGTCACACGTTCCAGCCCGGCCACCATGCGCAGCAGCGTCGATTTCCCGCAGCCGCTTGGCCCGACCATCACCATAAACTCACCGTCGCGGATTGAGACATCCAGCGGCTGAATAATCGGGTTTATCCCATCGTAGGATTTCGTTACTGCCTGAAGTCTTACACCTGCCATCGTTATTTCTCACTCTCAACCAGACCGCGAACAAAGGCGCGCTGCATCACTAAAACAATCACGACCGGTGGGATCAGCGTGAGGATCATCGCCGCCATCACCAGGTTCCATTGGGTTGCCGCATCACCGGTGGCAATCATGCTGCGGATCCCCGCGACTGCCGTCCCCAGTTTGCTGTCGCTGACAATCAGCAACGGCCACATGTACTGGTTCCAGCCGTAGATAAAGGTGATGACGAACAGCGCTGCCAGATTGGTTTTCGACAGCGGCAGTACGATGTCCCAGAAGAAGCGCATCGGGCTGGCACCATCAATACGTGCAGCCTCCATCAGTTCATCAGGCAGCGTCATAAAGAACTGACGGAACAGGAACGTGGCGGTGGCTGACGCCATCAGCGGCAGGGTTAACCCGCTGTAGCTGTCGAGCATATTGAGGTCGGCTATCACATCCACCGTCGGGAAAATACGCACCTCAACCGGCAGCATCAGGGTGATAAAAATCATCCAGAAAAACAGGTTACGCAGCGGGAAGCGGAACCACACCAGCGCAAACGCCGACAGCATGGAGACGGTGATTTTTCCGGTGGTGATCGCCAGCGCCATGATCAGGCTGTTAAACAGCATGGTGCTGAAGGGCGCGCTGTTTTGCCCTACGCCGTGTGTCCAGATACGGGAAATGTTATCCCACAGGTGCGTACCCGGGATGAGCGGCATCGGCACCTGAAACACCTGTTCCGTACTGAGAGTGGCGGCAATAAACGCCACATACAGCGGGAACAGCACGGTGAGGATACCGAGGCCCAGCAGGGTATGGCTGAAAATATCCAGCCCGCGTCGGTTTTCGATCATTGGTAGCGCACCTTCTTCTCGACATAGCGGAACTGAATCACCGTCAGAATAATCACCAACACCATCAGCACCACGGACTGCGCAGATGACGAGGAGAGATCCAGACCGGCAAAGCCTTCACGGTAAATTTTATAAATCAGCGTCGTCGTCGCCTGTACCGGGCCACCGCCCGTGGCGGCATCAATCACCGGGAAGGTATCGAAGAAGGCGTACACCAGATTCACGACCACCAGGAAGAAACCCACCGGGGCGATCAGCGGCAACGACAGGCTGAAGAAACGCCGCACCGGGCCTGCGCCGTCAATCGCGGCCGCCTCCACCAGGGATTTCGGAATGGACTGCAACGCCGCAAAAAAGAACAGGAAGTTGTAGCTCATTTGCTGCCAGATCGAGGCCAATACCACCAGGAACATCGCCTGGCCGCTATTTTGCGCGTGGTTCCAGCTGTAACCCAGCAGTCCTAAGAAATGGGTAATCAGACCGAGGCCCGGGCTGAACAGAAACATCCACAGCACCGCCGCCACCGCAGGGGCCACCGCATAAGGCAGCAGCATCAGCGTCTGATAAAAGCGTTTAAGGCGCAGCACGTAGTCGACCAGCGCGGCAAATAACAGTGACACCACCAGACCAATCACGGTGACCAGACCGCTGAACACCAGCGTGGTCCAGAAAGAATCAAGGTAGTAGCTGTCGCCAAACAGGCGAATAAAGTTTTCCAGCCCGACAAACGTGCTGGAGATGCCGAAAGGATCGACGTTTTGGACCGAGTACCACAGGGCTTCGCCCGCGGGCCAGAGGAAAAAAATAATCGTGATTAACAGCTGTGGCAGCACCAGCAGGTAGGGCAGTGCTTTAGCGCGAAATACGGGACGGGGTTGGGACATAAAGGTTTATCTCGTGCGAAAAACGTCACAGGGGCCGACCGCTGTTCTGGTCGGCCCTGATGGGCGGCTCGGGGATCCGCCCCTACATGCGTCAACGTTATTTGGTCTGTTGTTCGAAACGACGCAGCAGTTGATTACCCCGTTCAACGGCGCTATCCAGTGCCGCCTGCGGAGTTTTCTTGCCGGTCCAGACGCTTTCCAGCTCCTCATCCACCACGGTGCGGATCTGCGGCATATTGCCCAGACGCATCCCTTTGGTGAACGGCAGTGGATCTTTGTTCAGCATCTGACGTGTCGCAATGTCCGCACCCGGGTTCTTGTCATAGAAGCCCTGCTGTTTGGTCAGCTCATACGCGGCCGTGGTGATCGGCAGGTAACCGGTTTTCTGGTGCCATTCAGCAGCAATTTCTGGTTTCGCCAGGAACTGCATGAATTTGGCGACGCCTTTGTAGGTTTCTGCATCTTTGTTTTTCATGACCCACAGGCTGGCCCCACCGATGATGGCGTTCTGTGGCGCGTTCGGCACGGTTGCATCGTACGGCATCATGCCTACGCCGTAGTTGAACTTGGCGTGGCTACGAATATCCGCCAGCGAGCCGGAAGAGGCGGTAGTGATGGCACAATCGCCGTTATAGAACTTAGCGGTGGATTCATCTTTACGGCCGAAGTAGGTGAAATCACCCTTCTTGTTCATCTCTTCCAACAGGGCAATATGGCGAACCTGCGTCGGTTTGTTGAATTCCAGTACCGCGTCAGTGCCGTCAAAACCGTTGTTTTTGGTGGCAACGGGCAGACCATGCCAGGCGCTGAAGTTCTCAATCTGGATCCAGCCCTGCCAGCCGCTGGCGTAACCACAGGTCATGCCCGCTTTACGCAGTGCTTCCGTATATTTCGCCAGATCCTGCCAGGTTTTTGGCGGCTGCTCTGGGTCAAGGCCGGCTTTTTTGAAGGCGTCTTTGTTGTAGTACAGCACCGGGGTGGAACTGTTAAATGGCTGGGAAATCAGCTGGCCTTTCGAATCGCTGTAGTAGCCTGCCACCGCGGGCACAAACTGCTTCGGATCCATCGCAATGCCCGCGTTTTTAAACACTTCATTGACCGGAACAATCGCTTTCGATGCCATCATCGTGGCCGTACCGACTTCGTACACCTGCAAAATCGCTGGGGCTTTACCAGAACGAATGGCAGCAATACCCGCTGACATGCTCTGCTCGTAGTTACCTTTGTAGGTTGGTACGATTTTATAGTCAGGGTTTTCTGCGTTAAAGCGGGTGGCCAGCGAGTTAACTTCTTCACCCAGCGCACCTTCCATTGAGTGCCAGAATGGGATCTCAGTGGCGGCCAGCGCATTGGCGCTAAGAGTCAGTCCCAGTACCACGCTAAGTGCGGTATGACGAAAGGCGATTGATGACATGTCGGTTTCCTGTACCCGGTGTTATAAGGCGCGTTATCGCGCATTCTTTGAGTCGGGAGGTAACATGACATGCGAAAATGACAGAAAAATAACGAAGTTATGACAGTGGGGTGACAGCGAGGTGACGGTCGGGGGGGCATTATTGATATCGGGCGAGGCATGCCGCGCCCCAACGGATAACGTAGGGGTCGGGCATGCCCGACCCGTTTTACTGGCATGCCCGCCCCGGACATTAACCGCCTAAATACGCACTACGTACCGCTTCATTGGCTAACAATGCAGCCCCGGTATCTTCCAGCACCACATGACCGTTTTCGAGCACGTAGCCCCGGTCGGCCAGCTTCAGCGCCTGGTTGGCATTCTGTTCAACGAGGAAAATCGTCATGCCTTCCTGACGCAGCTGTTCGATGGTGTCGAAAATCTGCTGGATAATGATCGGGGCCAGGCCCAGCGATGGCTCATCCAGCAGCAGCAGACGCGGCTGGCTCATCAGCGCACGACCAATGGCCAGCATCTGCTGCTCACCGCCAGACATGGTGCCGGCACGCTGTACACGACGCTCATAAAGACGCGGGAACAGCTCATACACCCGTTTAATGCGCTGCTGATACTGCTGACGCTCGGCAAAGAAACCGCCCATTGCCAGGTTCTCATCCACCGTCATACGCGAGAAGACGCGACGTCCTTCCGGCACAATAGCAATCGCCTCACGCATAATACGCGCCGTCTGCCAGTCGGTAATGTCTTTGCCGTCGAAGGTAATTGCCCCTTCGGTGGCACGCGGTTCCCCGCACAGCGTTCCGAGAATGGTGGTTTTACCCGCACCGTTGGCACCAATCAGGGTGACAATTTCACCCTGATTGATATGCAGACTGACATTGTGCAACGCCTGGATTTTGCCGTAATGCGCACTGATATTATTCAGGGAAAGCATAGCCTGACTCATATTATGCTTCTCCCAGATAAGCACGGATCACGTCCGGGTTATTGCGGATCTCATCCGGCGTACCGTTAGCCAGCGGCGTTCCCTGGTTGACCACGTAAATACGATCAGAAATACCCATTACCAGTTTCATATCATGTTCAATCAACAGTACCGAAACGTTGTGTTGGTTGCGCAGTTCCGCAATCAGCTCATCCAGTTCGTGAGTTTCTTTCGGGTTCAGGCCGGCAGCCGGTTCATCCAGCATCAGGATTTCCGGACGCGTCACCATGCAGCGGGCGATCTCAAGACGGCGTTGCTGCCCGTAAGCGAGGTTACCCGCCTGGCGGTTAGCCAGCGCCAGCAACCCGACGCGGTCCAGCCAGGTCGCTGCGCGGTCAAGCGCTTCGCTTTCCGCTTTACGGAAGGCCGGCGTTTTCAACAGACCAGAAAACACACCGCTTTTCAGATGCTGATGCTGGGCAACCAGCAGGTTTTCAATGACCGTCATTTCGCGGAACAGGCGCACATGCTGGAAGGTACGGACAATCCCCATGCGTGCGATTTTCTGCCCAGGCAGACCCGCAAGCTGCTTGTCCCCCAGCGTGATAGAGCCACCCGTCGGGCGATAGAACCCCGTCAGGCAGTTAAACACTGTGGTTTTACCGGCGCCATTCGGGCCGATAAGCGAGACGATTTCCTGCGGGCGCAGCTCCAGTTCCACATTATTGACGGCCAGCAAACCACCAAAACGCATCATCAGGCCATTAACGGCTAACAGAGGCTGAGTCATGCCTGGTCTCCTTTTTCTGCCGTTTTCAACTTCAGATGCGGGCGCTTCATCGGCAACAGTCCCTGTGGACGCCAGATCATCATCAATACCATTAAGCCACCGAGCACCAGCATGCTGTACTCGTTAAGATCGCGCATCAGTTCACGTGACACCACCAGCAAGATCGCGGCAAGAATCACGGCAAACTGCGATCCCATGCCGCCCAGTACCACGATCGCCAGCACAAACGCGGACTCGGCAAAGGTGAAGGATTCCGGGCTGACAAAGCCCTGGCGGGCGGCAAACAGGCAGCCAGCGAAACCGGCAAAGGCCGCACTGATGGTGAAAGCGGTCAGCTTAATGCGCGTTGGGCTGAGGCCCAGCGAGCGGCAGGCAATCTCATCTTCACGCAGGGCTTCCCACGCGCGGCCCAGCGGCATACGCAGCAGACGGTTGATCACAAACAGCGTGATCACCACCAGCAGCAGCGCCACCATATACAGGAAGATAATACGGTCGCTCGGGTCGTACTTCAGGCCAAAGAAGTTATGGAACGTATCCCAACCGCCGTCGCGTGCGCTGCGGTTAAACTCCAGCCCAAAGAGAGAAGGTTTCGGGATCTGACTGATACCGTTCGGGCCACCGGTAATCTCCGTATTGTTCAGCAGCAGAATACGCACGATTTCACCGAAACCGAGGGTAACAATCGCCAGATAGTCACCGCGCAGACGCAGTACCGGGAAGCCCAGCAGCAGACCAAACGCCGCAGCGACCAGACCTGCCAGCGGCAGGCTCTCCCAGAACCCCAGGCCATAGTAGTGGTTGAGCAGCGCAAAGGTGTAAGCACCGATGGCATAAAAACCGCCATAACCCAGCACCAGCAACCCCGACAGCCCCACCACCACGTTCAGGCCAAGGCCCAGCATGACGTAAATCAGCGTCAGGGTGGCGATATCCACCGTGCCGCGTGACACCAGGAACGGCCACACGGCGGCGGCAACAATTAAAGCCAGCAGGAACAGTTTTTGCTTCGGGGTTGAACCATCAATCCCCGGCAGGACCAGCGACGGGCCGGAGACTTTTTTCAGGCTGCTCTGCACCAGCGGGCGCAGCAGCTGGAACAAAAACACCACACCACAACCCAGCGCAATCCAGTTCCAGCGCACGTTGCCTGCGTTATTAACCACCAGTTTGGTGCCATCGAGATCCAGCCGCATTCCCATAAAGAATGCCGCCAACACCAATAGCATCAGCGATGAGACAAGGGCGTTAAGCAGGTTGAGCTTTTTCATACTTTCTCAACCTCCGGACGACCAAGAATACCGGTAGGCATCACCAGCAGCACCACAATCAGCAGCGCGAACGACACCACATCTTTATATTCCGTGCTGAGGTAGGCGGAGGTCAGGGCCTCTGCAATCCCCAGAATCAGGCCACCGATCATCGCACCAGGAATACTCCCGATGCCTCCCAGTACCGCAGCGGTAAAGGCTTTCATCCCGGCCATAAAGCCGATATAAGGGCTGATCACGCCGTAGAACTGGCCCAGCAGCACACCGGCCACCGCCGCCATTGCCGCACCAATCACGAAGGTGAGTGAGATCACCCGGTCGGTGTTAATGCCCAGCAGGCTGGCCATTTTCAGATCTTCAGCACAGGCACGACAGGCACGGCCCATACGTGAGTAGCGGATAAATATCGTCAGCGCCAGCATGGCGAGGAACGTCACGCTCCAGATCACGATCTGCATAGTGGAAATGGTCGCGGCAAAGCCATTGCTTTCGCCAATCGTCCACTGCCCGGTCACCAGACTTGGCAGCGCGAGATCGCGCGAGCCCTGGGTCAGGCTGACGTAGTTTTGTAAGAAGATTGACATCCCGATGGCGGAGATCAGGGCAATCAGGCGCTTGGACGATCGCACAGGCTTATACGCCACGCGCTCAATACTCCAGCCATAACAGGAGGCGATCACCACGGCGACAACGAAGCCGCTGCCAATCAGCAACCAGCTGGCATCAATCCCCATCATCATCAATGCGGCGATGACGATGAACGAGACGTAGCTGCCGATCATATACACTTCGCCGTGGGCAAAGTTAATCATGCCGATGATGCCGTACACCATGGTGTAACCAATGGCGATCAGCGCATAGGTGCTGCCCAACGTCACACCGTTGAACATTTGCTGCAAGAAATAGAGAAACTGCTCGGACATACCTTAATACCTTACGAATCCACCTGCACAGCGGGTGCAGGTGGATGAAAACGACAAAGGGCCGGGCATGCCCGGCCCCTACGGGGATGCGCTGAGCTACCCCAAGCATCTCCGTTATTCCGGGGATTCACCGGGTTACCCCACGGATCTGCATTATTCCGTAGGGGCCAGGCACGCCTGACCCGCAGCCTGGTTTATTTCACGGCAGTGGAAGAGCCGTCAGCGTGCCACTTGAATACACCAAACTCGAAGCCTTTCAGGTCGCCCTTCTCATCCCAGTTGAGGTCACCCATTACCGTTGGCACTGCTGCGCCTTCTTTCAGGTTTTTCACGATAGCTTCCGGCTCTGCGCTCTTGCTGCGCTCCATACCGGCGGCCAGTGACTGCAAGGCAGCGTAGGTTGTCCAGACGAATGGACCGGTAGAATCTTCTTTTTTCGCTTTCAGCGCATCAACGATAGGTTTGTTGGCAGGCACCTGGTCATAGCGTTTTGGCAGCGTCACCAGCATCCCTTCGGAAGCCGCACCCGCAATGTTAGAGAGGGAAGCGTTACCCACACCTTCCGGGCCCATAAACTGGGTTTTCAAACCGGCCGCACGTGCCTGGCGCAGGATCTGACCCATTTCCGGGTGGTAACCGCCAAAGTAGACGAAGTCGACGTTGTCTTTCTTCAGACGCGCCACCAGCGTAGAGAAATCTTTGTCGCCTGCGGTCACACCTTCAAACAGCACCACGTTGCCGCCCGCTTTTTTCAGGCTGTCCTGTACGGAACGCGCCAGACCTTCACCGTACTGCTGCTTATCGTGAACCACGGCAATTCGCTGCGGTTTGATCTCGCTCAGGATGTATTTTGCTGCGGTCGGGCCCTGGTCAGAGTCAAGACCGGTCGTACGCATAATCAGCTTATAGCCACGGCTGGTCAGGTCAGGTGCGGTTGCTGCCGGAGTAATCATCAGCACGCCTTCATCTTCATAGATATCAGAAGCTGGCTGGGTGGAGGAAGAGCACAGGTGGCCGATGACGTAACGGATGCCGTCGTTAATCACTTTGTTAGCGACTGCAACCGCCTGTTTAGGATCGCAGACGTCGTCATACTTCACCGCGACCAGTTTATCGCCGTTAATACCGCCTTTGGCGTTGATATCGGCAATAGCCTGCTGCGCGCCTGTCCACTGCATGTCGCCATACTGTGCCACCGGGCCGGACATCGCACCCACGATGGCGACTTTGATGTCTTTTGCCATTACTGCATGGCTCATTGCCAGAGCAACACAGCCCGCCAGGAACGCACTACCTTTACTCATTTTCATCCGAACTACCCCATCTGTTGTGGTTACTATTTATTATGTGCCGTGTAATCAGCGATAAACGCTTAACTAAGAACGAGTTAGAGTGACTACCGGCATTTTTTATGAATAAGGCTTTAAATTTCAGGTTATTAAACAGGAATATTCTGCTGTAAATCAACTGACATATTCAGTAAATAGCGGGTCCCGCAGGACAATTCACTAACACGAACGGTGGCATTTTAGCCGAATACCCAGGAGTTTATGCTGGCTGATAAATCATCAACAATGATTTACTCGGCATATAGGATAGAGACTCAACACATCGCCTCGTTTTTGTACGCAAAAACTAACACGTTATAGTATGGTCAACTTCGCTACAATATGCCTTTCTCACGTACGGGTTATTCCGATGAAACTGACTATCATCCGCCTGCAACA
>Ga0308168_1001768_pt1 | contig 18935 bp, 18 predicted proteins | sample PhyCR2_FD_202133 | JGI IMG/M metagenome (GOLD analysis project Ga0308168, IMG submission 202133) | Phyllosphere microbial communities from UC Gill Tract Community Farm, Albany, California, United States - DLSLRC.R2 | ecosystem: Host-associated > Plants > Phyllosphere > Unclassified | place: USA...
AGTGCTTTGCTAACTCGCGAAATCCGGCCAGCTCGCGATTATCAATATTTGCCATATCCTGTTTGGCATAAAGGAACGTGTAAAACCAGTGCTCCCCACCTTTCGCCAGGATAATGGCGCGATCGCGCTTCGGGTTCAGGCGCTTCTTATAAACACCACCACCAGGATCGTCAGCCTTCCCCCTGCACTACTGCCTCTATAGCGCGACATAACTCACTATCTTTAATGCCGTGAGATTTCGCTGCCTTGCTGAACCATTTAGCTTTGAATACGCGCATCAGGCTGACATCCTGTTACCTTAGCTATAGCACCTGGTGCTACATCACTCCTTTTGCATACTGATGCAAAGTGCCCGAAACCGACGAAATTTTAACCATGTATATCTGCTGTCAACAACCTGAATCGCCACGGATAACCTAAACACTTCCGAGCCGTTGATAATAGTGGTTTTCATATTCTGTCGGTAACATCTGATCGCTCGAACCATGCCGAAGCTTTTTGTTATGAAACATTTCGATGCAATCAAAAATATCGCTACGGCTTCTTCCCGCGTTCCGTAGATCTTTATCCGCTCGCGTTTCAGTAACTGGAAAAAGCTTTCTGCAGCCGCGTAATCGTGACAATTACCACAACAGCTCATACCCCCCTCCAGGGCGTGTAATTTCAGGAACGACTGCCACTCATGGCTTGTACACTGGCTCCCTTGGTCCGAGTGAACCAGCATCTGCTTTTGGGGATTACGCCACCATACAGCCCTCAGCAGTGCGTTCAGAACAATGTCCTTTATGCTCTGGGATTGCATTGACCAGCCGATTACCTTGCATGAGAACAGAATCAACAACCACGGCAAGATACAACCAGCCTTCGTGGGTTCTGATGTAGGTTATGTCCGTTACCCAACGCTCATCCGGAGAATCCGGATTGCACTGTAGCTGCAGCCTGTTAGGCGACACGTATTGGCCTCGCCTTTGCGTGCCCGCGGGTCCGGTAATCGACCTGAGCCTTTATCCCGACTCGTTTCATCAGTCGCCAGACTCTATTTACTCCGCACTTTTGCCCACTGTCCCGCAGATCCAGATGGATCTTGCGATAGCCATAGACGCATCCCGATTCCAGCAAGAACTGTTTAATCTGTCCTGTCAGTCTAAGATCTACCTGATCGCGTTGCGAATGCGGCTGCTGAAGCCAAGCGTAAAAGCCACTGGGATAAACATTCAACACCTGACAGAGCAGGCAAATAGGCCAGCAACAGGGGTTGTCACGCATAAAGGCGTACCTCAGTCGGACAGCTTTGCGAAGTACGCCGCGGCTTTTTTAATATGTCCGTTCGTCAGTAACCACTTCAGCTCCGTCTGTAGTCGGCGAATCTCGGCCTGATCATCTGACTGTTCTTTATTAGCCGATGAGTCCGGACTGTACTTCTTTATCTAGGCGTAAAGGCTGTGGGTGGGGATATCGAGACGTGTTGCAACGCTGCAAACAGAATGACCACGATCAACAACCTGTTTGACTGCTTCAATTTTAAACTATTCAGGATAACGCTCACCGCTCATGGGCACCTCTCTTCGAGTCATTTTAAATGACACTGAGATGTCTGTTAAACCCGTGGCGATTCAATAATCACAGTAGCTTGAATCTGGCCATTATCCAGAATACGCAGGATGACTTGATTATCAATCTGGTGATGGGAGCTATGTTTCTGGTGCTGCTAACGTTCTGGCTGGAAGCAATGACGTGGGCTGGAGTTAGGGTTGGCGTGGCGTTGAATGGAGCACTAGCGGGCGGTGTTAAGGTGGCGCAGGATAGTGGGGGGGAGGGCGGTGGGGCGGATGTTGTAACAAAAAAGCAATTTACATTCCTCTAAAAAATCCAGCATTAAATGTATTATCTCATTGATTGCTGAATTATAATAACTAAAGTATGCATGTTTTTATGCTTGGTAGTTAATATCAAAAACAATCGTTCAATCATAAAATAAACACTAACTGAGTTAGGGATATTTTTGTAATGAAAGCGGCTTTATTAAATAAATAGAGATTATGCTGTGATAACGTAATCGAGCAGGCCTCCCCCTAATAAATAAAAAACCCACTTCCATATCTGGGTAATACCTCCTAGAGCAATGAACATTTTCGTACAAAATAGTCATATCAAAAAAACATGGTACCCTACTATGTAACAAAGTAAAACAATACCGTATACGATCACTTTCTCTCCAATTTTTACTAAAAAATATTAAGGAATTTATCACTCCGATGCTTTTACTTGCTGATATACAGCTCTCATCAAATGGCCAGACGCAATATCTCTAAATGACTCATCATTCATCAAGCGCATAAATATTTCTTCATTCCCATCCATACGTTCAATAAATAAGTTTTCGAGCATTTTGTTAAATACAGGCTCAAAATTATCAAGGCTATTAGCTTTGACCGCCTGCCTTAACTGTTCATTCGCCACAGCTGATTCGCGCACCTGGTCAAAAAATAGCTGATCAGCCGGCGTGAATTCTGTACCAAAGCGCTCATTCAAACGCCCAACTAAGGTTGAAAGCTGCACATCTTCGTCAGCCTGACCGGTCCCCACATCCGTCGGACCATATAAAGCTTCTGGTTCACCGGCTTTAAGATCAATTGCCCCTTCACTAATTTTTTGTAACCGATAATATTTAAGCTCAACATCATCATCGATCTGAACGGTACGGCTATCGATAGTATGCGGCAATTTGGTCAGCAGAAAACGAGCATAAGTATATAGCTTCTCAAGTTCAGAATCCTGATACGGGATGATTTGAGAAACAAAACTATAGAGATTGCGGAAGCTGACTAGTTGTCCTTTAAATAGATTCTGATCTTCTTCACTAAGTGTTTTGAAACGCTCAATGGCAAGATCGAGTATTCCATTTAATTTTTTATGTTCTCCACCAGTAGGGTTCAATCTATTACGAAACCAGATCTCACACCAGGCACTAACCTCCTCGGTAGTAAACACTTTCCAGCCCGCAAGCGCATAGGCAAGCGTGTTTAACTGCTGCGGATCGGTATCATCCCCCTTCGGAGTAAACTCATAGTAGGGTTTAAAGGCGGTGTAGATATCTTCGGGCTCATTAACAAAATCCAGCACAAAGGTGTCTGATTTACCTCGTGTTGTTCGATTCAGCCGCGAGAGAGTTTGTACTGCCTGTATACCTGACAATCGTTTATCAACATACATACTATGCAGTAACGGTTGATCAAATCCCGTCTGATATTTCTCCGCAACTAATAAAACCTGATATTCTTCGGTATTAAATTTTTCCGGTAATTCGGTCTCTTTAATACCATTATTCATAGTCACTTCAGTAAACTTTTTGTCACTATATTCTTTAAGCGTAATCTCACCAGAAAAAGCGACTAAAGACTTAACGTCGTTATAACCCCGATCTTTAATATATTTATCAAAACCCAGCTTGTAGCGCACCGCGTGTTCACGTGAGCCTGTAACTACCATTGCTTTGGCGCGACCACCAATTTTATGACGGGTATGTGTACGGAAATGCTCAACGATAACCTCAACTTTTTGCGCAATTTCATAATCATGAAACTCGACAAAGCGGGCCAGAGCGCGAGCAGCCTTTCGGCGCGGCACTTCAGGATCGACCTCAACTTTCTGAAGCAAACGGTAGTAACGCTTATAACAGGTATAGTTCTTCAATACATCGTGGATAAACCCTTCTTCGATAGCCTGACGCATACTGTAATGATGGAACGGTGCTTTCCCATTCGCACCAGGCTCATTGAAAACAGCTAAGGTTTTAAACTTGGGCGTTGCTGTGAAGGCAAAAAAGCTAAGATTAGGCTGTTTAGTTCGTTTTAATTGCTCACGTAATAGCGCTTTTTTAGCCTCCTCACTAAGTACCTCATCGTCCATATCCAGTAACTGCTCAGCAATAGCAGCCTCGATACCTTCTTTATTAAGAATTTTTCGCAGTTCCATAGCTGTTTCGCCACTTTGTGAGCTATGGGCTTCATCGACAATCACTGCAAACCGTTTACCGGCAGTAGAGATCTGAATTCCCTTCCCATTAGCCTCCATTGTACGGATAGCTTGCGTAATAAAGGGAAACTTTTGGATCGTAGAGATAATAATCGGCACCCCATCAGCCAACGCTTTAGCTAACTGCTGAGTATTCTCATCTATTTTCTGCACTACACCGAGCTTGTGTTCGAACTGGAAAATAGTATTTTGTAACTGCTGATCGAGCACGCGTCGGTCAGTAATTACTACTACTGAGTGAAAAACTTTCTCATTATTAACATCATGCAAACAAGACAAACGGTGCGCCAGCCAGGCGATTGAGTTTGATTTACCGGAGCCAGCAGAATGCTGGATTAAATAATTATGGCCGGAACCATTTACTTGAGCATGATCAATACATGCTCTCACCGCATCCAATTGATGATAACGTGGGAAAATCAGAGTTTCTTTATAGTGACGCTTAATCCCTTTTTCAGTAGCTATCGTTTTTTCTTCGATATTGAGATGAATAAATCGCGCCAGAATATCCATTAGCGAATCGCGGGTTAATACATTTTTCCACAAATAACTGGTGCGTACATCCCCATCAACAGGAGGATTGCCAGCACCGTAGTTATACCCCAGATTAAATGGTAGAAAGAAAGTATCTTTTCCTTCTAACTTTGTCGTCATAAAGACTAATTCGGTATCCACAGCAAAATGCACCAGACAACGCTTTTTGAACGCGAAAAGAAGCTCTTTGGGGTCACGTTCAAATCGATATTGCTGTTTAGCATTTTCTACATTCCACTGTGTGGCCGACATCGAGTTTTTCAGCTCCATTGTCGCCACAGGTAGGCCATTAACTACCAATAAAATATCAGGGATCGCTCCACTCTTAGTGTTTACCTGACGTACGATGGTTAGACGGTTATCTGCGTAACGCTCCGTCGCGGAGGGATCGAGCCCAGTATTTGGTGAAAAGTAGGCTAAGCGTACAGTTTTACCAACACATTTGAACCCTTCACGCAGGACGGCCAGCGAGCCTTTAGCTGCCAGTTCCTTGATCAGACTATCCAGTAACAGAGTGGACGCTTTATGCGCATCCAGCATAGTTAAGCGAGCCCAAACTTTAGGTTGAGTATGCTGCACAAAGGCGACGACATCAGCAGGAAATAGCGCACTTTCCGCATCGTAGACGTAAGGGTCTCCCTTTTCATAGCCGCCTTTACTGATAAGTTCGTGCTCGATCGCCTTCTCAAAATCTATTTCTTTGTGCATTATTCTCACCCTTAAAATAGTTTGGATTCAGCTTGTTAGCGAATCACCTCAATGTTGCTATTTTCTAAATCAGCCAAAGCCATATCTTTAATTTCAGCATAGTGATAGTGGCGTATTGTATGATCGCGCAGTAGATACTTACCCTCCACATCTAGGTATAAGGTTGGGTCTGGATGATTACTCAGCACGTACTTAGTCGCATGGATGGCACTGCGCTTTGTTGTATAGGCGTTGATGATGGCATGCAATGCTTTAAGCCAATCTACACTAGCTTTCAGTTGCTCAGGAACATCGTGCGGAATACTTTCTGATTTGAACTCAATACAGTATACATGTAGTTTATTTTTCCTTAGATTAAATACTACGAAATCGCAACGCTTTGACCAAGGTTTGGCTGTATCGTCCAAGAAATGGAACAGTGGTAACGAAGAACCATTTTTTTGCATCCAATTTAATTACCAAGGTTTCCCCGGTAGTCCGCAAACTCACCTTATATTCAACGGCCTTGTTACCGCTTCTACCAAATATCCTCTCTTTCAACACCACTTCACCGTTGTTCGCCTGTACCTCACCGTAATGATTGATGTTCAGATATGACTTAAGACAATTAAAATAACCTTGTGCATTTAACGCCATTTGAAATCACCACAATTCATTTATTTATATTCTCATTCTTCTGAAGAGTTTCAAACCTACGTAAGTCTATTTTTCCAGTGACTGTATTAGTAATCAAAGCAGCACGATATTCCGCCAGTCTTTCGCATAGCCTCTGCTGTCTAACAACCAATTTATCGATTTGTGCTATTTTACAATCAAGGAATCTGGTGATGGCTTGTTGTTCCTCCAAAGGTGGTACCGCAACAGCTATCCTAACGAGAGCACTGGCATTTATGGCCGGATAACTGACACCAACTGAATTGGCAACCACCTCACCAACAAATCCATCAGACTGCAGCAGATAACCTGCAAATCCAGCATGAAGACCTTCTTTTGGCCGAATGACCGCAAAACCGGTTGAAACAATCATATTCTCCGGCGGGCTGGAAATAGGTGCGATGGCCTTAAGATATGTCCTGACAGTGGAAACAATGATATCACCGTCTTTAACTTTCCTTCTCGCACGGGAGGGGGCTTTCTCAAAAAGCATTGTTTCTGTTTTTTCAATGCCTTTTGTCAGTGTAACGCTTGAAATATCAACATAATGGATTTCCAGGTCAGGATCTGTCTGTTCATCAAGCACATCATCGTTATATGTGGCTACGTTTTTTAAACGCTTGACACTCCAATGTTCAGGAACTTGAGCCAGCCACTCTACACCAGAATCCCTCATTGGTACTAATGGGTCCAATCCCTTACTAACGGAATGGCTTATTAGTGCAGCACGTTTCTCCGTCAATTTATCAAGCAAGGTCTTTTGATTACGTATAAGTACATCAATCTGTGCCGTTTTATAATCGAGGAATCTAGTGATGGCTTGTTGTTCCTCCAAAGGTGGTACCGCAACAGCTATCCTAACGAGAGCACTGGCATTTATGGCCGGATAACTGACACCAACTGAATTGGCAACCACCTCACCAACAAATCCATCAGACTGCAGCAGATAACCTGCAAATCCAGCATGAAGACCTTCTTTTGGCCGAATGACCGCAAAACCGGTTGAAACAATCATATTCTCCGGCGGGCTGGAAATAGGTGCGATGGCCTTAAGATATGTCCTGACAGTGGAAACAATGATATCACCGTCTTTAACTTTCCTTCTCGCACGGGAGGGGGCTTTCTCAAAAAGCATTGTTTCTGTTTTTTCAATGCCTTTTGTCAGTGTAACGCTTGAAATATCAACATAATGGATTTCCAGGTCAGGATCTGTCTGTTCATCAAGCACATCATCGTTATATGTGGCTACGTTTTTTAAACGCTTGACACTCCAATGTTCAGGAATTTCTTTTAGCCAAGCGCAGCGAGTCGACTTATATTTTTTAAATTGTTGATAACGTTGCATCACACCACCTCCCGCAACATCGCCGCAATCTCTTTCTCAAGATCGCTGATTTCGTTTGTGATTTCATCCAACGAACGCGGCGGCTGATAAACATAGAAGTGACGTGTTAATGGGATCTCATAGCCTACTTTGGTTTTATCGTAATCAATCCACGCATCGGCAACGTGCGGTAAAACCTCAGCATTAAGGTAATCCTCACAATGTGTTTTTACTAAATCCAGCAAATTACTTAGACCAGTTTCGTTGTCATAGCCCAAAGGCAGTGGTAAGGCGATGTCTTTTGGCAAAGACACGAGTTCTGTATCACGTAAATCGGTATCGGGTTCAGGTGCTCCTTTAGCATCCCGGCAAATATCGGCTTCTGGATCTCGCTCAGATAAGGCAACCAGAATTGCCTTTTTAACCGGCGCAGCAACTTTAATATCGGCAGCTTTCAATTCCTTGTTTAATGCTTTCTCAAACTCAGAGCGATTGCGATATAGTTTATCACCATCCATATTTTGTAAGGCGATCTGAATAGCGAGCTGTGTTTTTTCGCCTTCAGCTATTTCAGCAAGGTACTGTGTTTCGTCTTTACGTTTTTTACTGGTGGCTAGGTTAACGAAAGCTTTCTGATCGACCAATCTGGCGATGCGTTCAGCACTGGCCTGAAAGTTAAGACGTAACGGGCGCTCGACGGTAATTTTTAGGAAACCAAAATCCCGGTTATCAAACAATTTGCTGCAAATTCGAGATTCAACTTTACCATCAACAATGACATCACTCAGCGCATCGTGCTCATGCTCAGCATACAAACGCACTAACTCTTTGATATGTTCATCAGAAAGTTCGTTGCGCTTATTGCCTAAACTTTTATCCATTTTGCGGAAATGTCGAGTACCATCAATGAGCTGAACTTTACCTTTACGATGTGCTGGCTTCTTATTCGTCACGATCCAAACATAGGTATAAATACCGGTGTTGTAGAACATCTGATCAGGCAAAGCGACGACCGCATCTAACATATCCTGCTCGATTATCCAGCGACGAATATTACTTTCACCACTGCCTGCATCGCCGGTAAATAGAGGTGAGCCGTTAAACACGATGGCTATCTTAGAGCCATCACCCCCGTTATTTTCACCCAGTTCATTATACTGCGGCGGATTGTGCATCTTAGAGATCATGTGTTGAAGGAATAACAATGACCCATCATTGATACGAGGTAGGCCAGCTCCGAAACGCCCGGAAAAGCCGAGATCTTCATATTCCTCACGCACAAACGCTTCTTCCGGCTTCCACTCAACGCCAAAAGGAGGATTAGCTAACATGTAATGAAACTTCTTGTTCCGATGTCCATCATGGGGAACAAAACCATTAGTTTTATTTTTTGCGTCTTTTACACCCAATGTATCGCCATAAATAAGGTTAGTGATAGGCTCATCTTTAATTAACAAATCAGAGCAACAGATTGCATAAGATTCGGGGTTATATTCCTGACCGAACAATTCAATATTGGCATCTGGGTTTAACCCTTTGGTAACACCGTCACCACAGATATGCTTTTCAGATTCTGAAAGCATCCCACCTGTACCCGCAGTGGGATCGTAAATACTACGGTAGATACCCTTTTCGTAGATACCATCCTCACCGGTAAAGATCAACTGCACCATCAGACGGATTACTTCGCGGGGCGTGAAATGGTCTCCTGCTTCTTCGTTCGCCTGCTCGTTAAACTTGCGAACAAGCTCCTCAAACAAATACCCCATCTGCAAATTACTGATACGCTTCGGGGACAAATCTATTTGTGATGAACAGAATTCCTGCATAACCAGAAACAGCCGGTTTGCTTCATCTAGTTTTGCGATCTCGGCTTCAAACTCGAACTTGTCGAAAATGTCACGTGCGCGCGGCGAAAAACCCTGGATATAGGCAATTAAGTTTCCGGCAATATTAGGCGCATCACCGATCAGTTTCTCAAAAGTAAAACCGCTGGTATTGTAAAGCTCCTGCTTGCGGCCATCAGTGGCAATGCGCGATAACGCCTTGGACAATGCAGGGCCGGTTATACCTTTCTCTTCCAGCCTCTTTTTCTCATCCAGTACTTTCTGCTTGTTTTCCGCCAGAACAAGATCGAAGCGACGTAATACAATCAAAGGCAGCATGACTCGCCGGTACTGCGGCGGGCGGTAGGGTCCGCGCAGTTTGTTTGCGATGTTCCAGATAAACCCAACAAGATTCTGATGCTGACTGTTTTGCATGAATAATTCCTGAATGCTTATGCTCATCCTGTAAAAAACTTACAGGGAAAATGTATGATTTATTTGTTCCACAATGTCTTGTGGATTTTTCCGGTCTGGTGATACTCCCCCACCAGCTCAATAAAATCTTTAAAATCCCGATTCTCTTCCACCAGACGGTTCACTGACTGCCAGTCCACGCTGGTACGTTCACGCGCTGGGATCAACGTCTGGCTATTAGAGAAATCATGCGGATCCAGGAGGATCACACCGATACCGTGCAACGCACAGAGCATCTGAAGTTCACGCTCCACACTACGTTGTTTATCTTCGTTAATTTCAGTCGCCACCAGATAGCCGAAATGCGCCCAACTAGAATTGCTGACCGCCTGGAAGAAACATTCACGCACATTGCTACGGTTTAGCTGTTTTTTCACCTCAAAAGACCACAGCCGTGTCAAACGCCCTTCACTATGGCGGACACAGTTTTGAACCACATCATCCCACTCTTTATCCAGGGGCTCCAGTGCAACAATATCGGGGTATAACCAATGGTTTCCTCCCAGTCCCTTATTGTTGCTAGAACGCTTTTCGTCAATACGGCGGCACAACAGACCTTCTTCCTGAGAGAGATAATCAATCAGGATCGGATACAACGAATGCTCGGTAAAGCTAACAGTTCCAACCGTTGGTTCGGGGGCAATATTGGCATCCACCTTTTCAACCACAGATTCCCCCCAATAAAACAATCGTGGTCTTGGCTTATCACGCGTCATCACTTGCGGACACATAGCTTTCGCTTTAACAGTCCGACTGCCACCAACCTCAGCGGTAATCTGGCTTAAAAAAGCTTCATCGCTGGCAAAACGTGGATTTTTACGTTTTTCTGCCAGCTCGCCAGTGTAATGATCAATAATCTTCTGTGCCAGTTGGCGGGCTGTGAACTGCTTATCGGGGTTTGCCTGCAATACGTTAATAATCATTTGGGGACGACTGGTCATATGCCTTCCTGCGTTGATACGCACGGCTCTGTGTATCAACTGTTAAGCGATGCGTGATTTACGACTCCTGGGGATGTACACAGTTTACCTTTCAGGGTTTCAGACATAAAGCATCGATTAAATCCTTAATCTGGCACTGAACACTAGACCGGACTTCAGAGCAACAATCCCCAAACTTTCGCCCTGATAAGAGTGACACTTGATTATTTTTTATACCGCGCCAATCTGTACAATTTTTGTACCTTAAATCGGAGCCTTCAGGTTGCCTCCTCCTCGATGAGGCTCGCCTTTTCGTCCGCTCCGTAGCCATCTGTTGGTTACTGTCTGATTACTTCAGAGTATTTTACTCCCCGTACCTGTCGACTCCCGACTAGGGGCGCTGTACCCGGCTTCTTTATCATGAGGTTGCGCTTATGAACAGAAGCAACGATCTTTACCAGAAAATCATCGAAGAAATTATCGCCGTGCTAAAGAAAGCCGTAATCCCATGACGGGAGGGAGAGCCGATAATGCCAATGAAAGCTCTATCCAAGCTGTTCTCTTACGGCATCAATATTCATTTACTCTGGAACAGCGCAGAGCTATAGGAATACAGGTACACCGTTGCCATCGAACTGATGCAGAAACCGGAGTAGATTTGTATGTTACTGCTCGGCCACAGTGATATTAAGGTGACGCTCAGCTATATTGAACACAATATGGAGATGCTCAGAAGTTGCGTGTAGAGAGATTGACAAAACAGGAAGGGAGTAAAGAGACTTGGCCCTAGGCTTCATAAACAAAAAAACCGTAGATGCGGCTATTTTTCAATTGCCGTCAACATCCAGCTTAATTGCACAAGTTACTGATTGTTATAGCTTTTCAGATTAGCTACATCGTTTTTGGTGCGAAGGCCGGACTCAAACCATGCTGCAACCCTATGTTTTATATTAAAATAAAAAAACAAAAAACTCTAAATGCCCCCTTTTGTGCCCCCTGTTTTTTTAATCAATTCTCTAGGGGTAGATAGTCACTTAGCTTGAAGAGTAGCCAACCAGCAGATTCCCCGACCGATGAGTTAGGCTCCAAAAGACGGAACCTAACCGCACTGGCCCTTACTGGACGAGATAGCAACTTGCATGGATTAGCTGAAAAGCCACCGTCCGGCTTTCGCTGATTCAACGAGCATATGAATCGTCAAGGGTTTCGGTTCAACGTCAGGGAGTTTTTGGGATTTAGGCCTTAAGAAGTTAGGTAGAAATCCTTTTTCATAAGGCCAGTATGCAAGAAAATCAAATTCACTGCTATCAACGTTAAATCGCTCGAAATAGTCATTCATTATTTCGTCGCCAGTTTCTCTGGTCCAAGGATATTTACCTGTTGATAGACTGGTTTCAAGCGTTAGCTCAGGCTTCTCTTTTGCAAAAAGAGGCTTAGAATTATAATTATTGTCATACCACTCCAACACAGCGCTTTCCATTGTGTCTTTTACCATAACTTGTCACCTTCCTTTGCAATCAGGTTATAGCTGTGAGTCGTTTTCCATGCAATTTGAACCACGTCATTCATGATAAATCCTATACCCAATATGGGTATCCAGCGCCCAGCGAAAGCACCCAGGTTATTTACGTAACTGAATCTCAATCCTTTGATGCTTTCGGTAGTGAGTGTTGGCCAGCGGTGTACTCTAATCTTTAACCAAACACGAAGATTTGCACTCAAGATTGAAGTTCCCTTGGTCGTACCGGCTGGTTTTGCGCGCGTGGTTTGAGTCGGTTGGCCTAAAATTATCAGTGCTAAAGTGGCTACATCTTCCACACCAAGCTGTTTCTGAGCCTCATCCAGAAACACGAAGAAAAAAAGCTCTCCAGCAGTGAGATTGAACATTCCTTTGTAAAAATACGTCCCTCTCAGCTCTTCGACTGTATCCATTACGCATCTCCTTTATAACCTTCTCAGTACCTTAACTGCAGAATTGAGGTTCGTCTAGAATCAAAATTTGAGATTTATTAATTACAGCAGAGGATGCTGAATTCAAATTTTCAACAAAAAAAGATTTTATAGAAAACCCTTCACACTGTTCACCTTCCATTTTTATCGATATATATCAGTAAATTACTTGATGAATGATAGATATAGGGTGAAGGGTATCATTCATCACCGGTGAAGTTCATGCATAAAAAAACCGGCTTTCACCGGTTCTGATAGTCATGCTGCTGTAGGGGCGTCGCACTTTGGCAGCCAGTCGGTGCTGCTTTCTTCCGTCAGGTCAAGATTCGTCTGCATATCCAGCTTTGTCCGCCGCTTCATGTAGTGCTGTCCGTTCCGGCCAGCATGGTGGCGATTTCCGCCATGATGCTTTTACCACTGCCGCCGGGACCGGTGACTTCCAGAAACAACTGCCAGTCGTAGCGGTTCGCCAGCACCATAAACAGCGCGGCCAGAATGATGTCGCGTTTGGCCGGGTCACGTCCGGCGGCGCGGTCGAGCCACTGCCAGAAGTGCGGCGCGTGGTCCGCCAGCGTTTCGCCATGAACGGGTTTTGTGTAATCCACCTCGCTGACCGTGCGCAGCCAGAGGTCTTTACTGTGCGGGCTGAAGCCGCCGGTGCGGGTATCCAGTACGCCGTTACGGAATCCAATCAGGCGGCGCGCCGGGTCGGCCTGCTGCGGCAGCATCAGCTTCAGCGTGTCCACCACGCCCGAAATCTTGCCCGCCGAAAACGGCGCGCGCAGGCGCTGGAACAGCTTCGCCACGTCGCGCTCGAACTGCTTCCCGGAAATCACCTTCCACGCGCCGGAGCGGTAGCGTTTCTGTTCACGACAGACGGTCAACCGGGCGCGCTTTCGTGAGCTGCTTGAGCAGAGCGGCGGCACCGTCACGCCGGAGATGAAGGCGCTGCGTGCGGAGTATCTGGAACAGCAGGAAACGGCATCAGACCTTTCCGGGTTGATTGCCGAAAAAGAAAAGCAGTTACCTGCTCTGGCCGACGCTACCGGACGCAAAGCCAATGCCTACGTGTTCTGTCACGAGGGCATCATGGACGAACGTATCGACATGCTCATTGATGAATTTTTTATCGTCCATGGCGTTGAACTGAGCAGTCTGCTCAGGATGAAGTACAGCCAGTTTGAGCGGAATGGCTCAGTCTATGCGCCGGGCGTTATCGAAGGTGCAAACGATGTAGATACGTTGTATCGAAAATTTGCAGTGAACCTCATTGAAAAGTGGACACATAAAAAACTGCCGCTGAAATTCCGGGATGACGTCATCAGCCTGACCGGTGCTTACCCCTTCAGAGGGGCCAGAACCGACCGGCGCAAGCGAAAAATTTTCTGAGCCAGAGAGATAACCCCTGACTGATGCCCGGCTGCGCGCCGGGCTTTTTTGTGTCTGCTAATCACCGAAGTGAGCGTGCATGTCTATGCTGCATGAAAACGCATGAATTTCAGGCACCGCTGAACGGCGGGAAAGGCCAGCTGCGGCGCGGCGCGGAAACACTCATGCAGGCGCATGAAAACCGCTACATGAAGTGCGCAGGCGTGGCGGGGCTACGAGCGCGCGCCAGCAGTATTACTACAATTGACAATAAGCTGAGTCATTGCGAAAGTACTTAAGGGCTTTTTAACTGGAATATCTATGTTTACAGAACGAATTGCTAGATGGCTGGGTCGATCATCCGCCACCAATGGTATCAATCAACCTGAAGGCCTTGAATGTGTTATCAGCTCGGATATTGGTTTGGTAAGAAGTGAAAATCAAGATCTCATAGCTGCCATTAGAGTAAATACCCCTGCAAATGTGGGAAAACCTTTTTTTGCATTGGCTTTGCTTGATGGTATGGGTGGCATGCAAAATGGTAAAGAATGTGCCGTTAGCGCGCTTTCCACCTTTTTTTATTCTTTAATAAGATATCGAGGTGACACATTAGAATTGAGATTACATAATGCCACTATAGAAGCTAATTCTTGCGTGTACGAGCTTGCCCAGGGACAAGGCGGGGCGACTTTATCTGCGGTTATTATTGAAAACGGTGCTAACCCAGTGACTGTGAATGTTGGTGACAGTCGGATCTACTCTCATAATATTGAAGGCGGACTTAATGCAATTAGTAATGATGATTCATTAGAGGCTTTAGGAGGACATGGAAAAGGTTTACTACAATTTCTTGGTATGGGTGATTCAATCAAACCTCATATCACCACGCTAAAAGATGATCATGAAAAAGTAATAGTTACTTCTGATGGAACGCACTCAATCTCACACGATGCTTTTGAAGAGATACTTAATAATACACCTAATATTTTAACTTCAGCCAGAAGGATTTCAGAATACGTACGCTGGTGCGGAGCTAAAGATAATGCGTCGTTAGGAATATTAAACTGTGACAGCATAAAGAATAACTTGAAAAACCATAAAGATATTGGAGTTGAAATCTGGGATCCGTATGGAAATCTTCATATAATGTGGATGAAGAATTATCCAGCAGGACAAAATTATTTCAGTCAAAATACCGTTGACGAAAATGAGAAAGATAGAACCCTGCCTAATCAAGAAGAAAATTCACCAGACAATGAAAAAAAAGAACAATTTATTAGCGATGATAAAAAAAACCCACAAGGAGATTTATTCCCGGGTAATACCAAAGCAGTAGAAAACCCGAAAACAAAAAGACAGTATCGTTCAAAAAGAGTCAAAAACAAAACACAGATTGAAAAAAAAGATGATCAAACAGTTATAATCGATATCAATGATGGAGATGAAATTAATGAAAAATAAATATACACTCCCCCAAAGATATACTGTTCAAGAAACGATTCCCGGCGGAGGAATGGGCGACATATTAACGTGTAATGACACTCATCTTGACAGAACAGTTATAATTAAAATATTAAAAGATGGTGAAGAAGAACGGCGTTTACTTGATGAGCAAAAAGCATTATTAAAACTTAGATCCAAGCATGTTGTACAACTTTATGATTTGATAGATATTGAATATAACTCCAAAATTAAAAAAGGACTAGTTTTGGAATTTATTAAAGGCGTCGATCTAAAGTTTTTAGACGATGACTCGCTTACTAAAAAACTAAAGAAACTGTGGCAAATAGCTTGCGGTTTAAAGGATATCCACTCCGCCGGAGTAATTCATAGGGACATCAAACCCAATAACATCCGAATAGACGAAAATGAAATCATAAAAATACTAGACTTCGGTTTAGCCAGATCATCGGGTTCTGAAGCTTTTACCCATTCAGTAATAGGGACATTAGGTTATATGGCTCCAGAACTATGGCGCCACAAAGATATAAGCTTTGATCAAAAAATAGATATCTATGCTTTTGGGGTAGTAGCATTGGATATACTAGGCATAGAAAAACCTCAGCAATTATATATGCAACCTCCGCAAAGAATAACAAACCTGCCCGATTTAGACCATATTCTTCAGAATAATCTGGCAAGCGTTTTTTTATCATGCTTAAGCTATGATAAAGATTCACGCCCATCAATGAATTACATTGAAGAAAATATCGCACGATATCTCTTAAAAGACAAACATAGAGCATTATTCGTGTTAAACGGGAAGAAGTATGAGTTAAATAAAAGCAAGAGAGATGTAAATATTACTTGGGGAGGGGGTGGGTCAATGCGAATAATTTACGATGGCTATGATTTCAAAGTATCATCCTTTACTGGAAGTTGCACTATAAATAATCAGAGTACAACTGTCAACAAAGTTTTCCCAATATGCAGTGTAATAACATTGATTAATGGAAGCTCAAGAACCTTTGTAACCTTTGATATATCAAGACCTGAGGTGATTTCATGATAAACCCTGGAAAAGTTATTGCAGAAAGATATAAGGTATTAAATTACATTGGCAAGGGTGGTATGCAAGATGTCTTCAGGGTGAGGGACATTAAACTAGATATTGAATTAGTATTGAAAACCCCACTTGCCGGTTTAGAGGGTAAGAGGTTCTTGAAGAGTGCTAAGATAGCGGCAAAGGTAAATCATCACAATGTTGCCAAGACATTTGACTATGTGGAAGACAATGAACGGATTTTTCTTGCAGAGGAATACGTTGAAGGCGAGGACCTAGAAAAAAAATTAAAGCATTTTGACTTCTTAGATCCTCATTATGGTGCCTGCATACTACATAACTTGGCTAAAGGAATAATGGCATCTCATAAAGCTGGTGTCATCCATCGAGACCTCAAACCAAGCAATGTAATGATTTCAGGGGGAGCACACATATCAAATTTAAAAATAACCGATTTTGGTATAGCAACCTTAACAAAAGAACTTTTCGATGATGCTGCATCAAATGGTGACCTCACTCGCTCAACTTCAGGAACGATTAAGGGTGCCCTTCCTTTTATGTCCCCGGAGTTGATGTTTGGTGCGAAAGGAGGCGCAATAGAGTCATCAACTGACATATGGTCACTTGGAGCTTTGATGTTTAGGTTGCTGACCGGGGAATTTCCTTTTGGTGTCTTCTTAGATGCTGCAGTTAATGTTAAGACTAAAAGCAGAAAATCTTGGCCGACATTTATGACCAGCAACCCTCAATACGAAAATCTGTCAAAAGAACTACAAAATATTATAGACTCTTGTTTAGAATATGATGCAGGCAAGCGCCCTTCAGCTGAAGACTTGGTAAAAAGATGTGAGAGCTTATGCTATATCTCCGAGCCAAGGTTTATAGGAGACGTCTATAATATAATCCAAAATGGATACAGTGGATTTATAGATGGCAACCCTACAGATTCTTTTTTTAGCATGGATAGCGTTTATGGTATCCAAAAGCCTAATACTGCAGATCGCCGAAAAGTATGTTACTCAACCTTCCCTGGAAGCCCAAGGCCAAGAGCACATCCAATAATTCTTTGGAAAGACTAAGAAATAATTTGGCACTTAAAGTGCCAAATTTCTTAATTGCGTCTCCCCTTGGCTGCATATTCATAAGGGGATATTTTTTCAATCTTATTGTAATATAAATAATCAGCCCACCACTGGATCATTTTACGCCTCTCATCCAGATGATTCGATGTGTGAATATAAGCCGCTTTAACGCCATTGCGCTCTGAGTGGCTCATTTGCCGTTCAATAGCATCGTCGCTCCATAGTCCTGACTCACCTAAAGCGCCGCGCGCCATCGTTCTGAATCCATGCCCACAGACTTCAGTCTTTGTGTCATAACCCATAGCTCGCAAAGCATTATTGACCGTGTTTTCACTCATTACTTTTTTAGGATCGTGGTCACCGGGAAACAAGCGTGGGTTATCACCGCTAAGTTGCTTTAGCTCGTTAAGTAAAGCAAGCGCCTGCCGACTTAGCGGAACAATGTGTTCCTCTTTCATTTTCATACCACGATGGGAGTAACGAACTCCTTCAATCTCTTTGCGTTGTGCAGGAACACGCCACAAGGCCTTTTCAAAATTGAACTCATCCCACCGGGCAAAGCGCAGCTCACTGGAGCGGACAAAAGTCAGTAATGAAAGCTCGACGGCTATACGCGTCATGATACGCCCACGGTATGCGGCAAGGCGCTCAAGAAATTCAGGGAAACGGTTAAAAGGTAATGCGGGGTAATGACGAGCCTTAACCGTAGAAAGTGCCCCAGCCATATCAACAGCGGGATTCGATTCAATGTAATCATTCTGCACGGCATAGCGCATTATCGCCGTAACACGCTGCTGAAGGCGCTGAGCGACGTCATGCCTGCCACTGGCATCAACGGCCTTAATGGGTGCTAACAGCTGGCTGGTTTTCAGCTTACGAACATCTGCCAAACCAATATGAGGAAAAATATACAGCTCAAGATAGCGAAGGATGCGTGAGCGGTGATCGTCACTCCATCGCTTGTTACTGCCGTGCCATTCGCGGGCGATCGTTTCAAAAGTATAAGCCCCCGCATTTTCAGCCTGGGCTTCTTTCTGTTCAGCTTTGGGGTCAATCCCCTGCCCTAACATCTTTTTAGCTTCGTCACGCTTAGCACGTGCCTCAGCAAGCGTTACTGTCGGCCAGACGCCAAAGGCAAGCCGGTCTTCTTTTTTGTCGGCTGGCCGTCGGTACTTCATACGCCAGTACTTTGATCCTTTGGTCGTGACCTCAAGGTACAAACCGCCACCATCAGCCATTTTATAAGTTTTTCCTTTAGGCTTTGCAGTGTCGACCTAGCGGGCATTCAGCTTCATTTTGGGGGCACATTTCTTATCGAAGTAGGGATGCCCCCAATTATGCCCCCAGCGGGGTCTGGATTGCAACGGATGTGCTCGGACGATGCCGGATGATAAAACAAGCCTGCATGTTGATTTTAAAGGGTTTTTTGGACTTCCTCGGATGAGGATGGACAGGATACTGGTGCCGAAGGCCGGAATCGAACCGGCACGCCTCGCGGCGGTTGATTTTGAATCAACTGCGTCTACCGATTTCGCCACTTCGGCACTGAAGGGTATG
>Ga0308168_1001771_pt1 | contig 18915 bp, 22 predicted proteins | sample PhyCR2_FD_202133 | JGI IMG/M metagenome (GOLD analysis project Ga0308168, IMG submission 202133) | Phyllosphere microbial communities from UC Gill Tract Community Farm, Albany, California, United States - DLSLRC.R2 | ecosystem: Host-associated > Plants > Phyllosphere > Unclassified | place: USA...
CGATTTCTGGCGCGTTCAGCGTCCTGTTCTCGCGTGGAAGCACGTAGATAAGCAAAGATGTACATTTTTTACCCACAAATGACTTTAAGGTTATGACTAAGGATAGTATGACTTTTATATCATGACTTAAAGGTAAAAACGCATGATTTTAGGGGGTGACATTTGGGTATACCCAGCCAATTTTTTATGCTTTGTACAAGCATGTCGGATTTTCCACAGAATTCACGTAGCGCGATCAATTATAAAGAGTACTAAACGTCCACTATGAGCAAATAACAGACGTTTCGCTCATAATGATTGATTATTACCATCACATTCAACATAACAACGTGTTCAAGAATCACACTTCCTTACATGCCATGTTATGGTTAAAACCCTTCCACAACATAAGGATAGATCCATGATTGTCAGAACATGGCACGGATGTGTACCGTTCAGGCATGCTGAGGGCTTCGCAAACCATCTGCAAAAGACCGGCGTTAAACATTCAGAGGGGACATCAGGGAACTTAGGGGCATATGTACGGCGAGAGACGCAGGGTGGATGGGAACATTTCTTCCTGGCAACTTACTGGAAAGATCTCGAGGCAGTGAAAGCATTCGCAGGCGAAGAGTACCAAATTGCAGTCACCTATCCGGACGACGAGCAATTTGAGTTGCTATCCGATCCTTATGTCTTCCAGCACTACGTCCAAACCGTATCTCCTTTGTAGTAATTCGCTGGCCGCGGCCATGAGGCGGCCACTTCCTCTTCTGTAAGTGCCAGTCACTCATATTTACCATGAAATGCAATGTTCGAACCATGACGGCAGGCGCTACGCCTGCCGGACTTCACCGGAAAAATTCATCCACCGAATCGCTCCACTCATGGCCTGACTTTGACCACACCTCGTTTATTGGTGGAGGAAACCCACTCCTGCAGTACCCGTTCTTTCCCACGAAATCGAACGCTCCATGCGGGTATCCGTTAATCAGAAGCACACACTTCTGACTGTCTTCAGACCAGCCAATTTTAACGTCAGAAGGAATATGGCTGTCCGAAATATCTTCAGCGTTGTAGATATGCACCGCGTCCTGAATCGGGTTGCCGTCGACGGACTCATCGAGAGCGTAGAAATATCCGGTCTCACCGTCGTCCTCAAAAACGGCGGCCAGCATCCCCTCAGGAGCCAGGCTCTTTATCACCTGCGCTTCACCAACTACAAGCTCGGCCTGCATTGTCACTAAAACTGTCATCCGATTTACTCTCCTTTCCCTGGCATTACGTTAGATAGCTTTCAAACTTATAACGACTTTACCATAACATCTGTTCGCCGCACCGCCGCAGGCGCCCTCAGAGCATTTCTGCGCGTTTCACGCCAGAACCCGGCCCTTTCCCTGCCCGAAACAGCGAAATTCGCGCCGATAATTTTTACGCTACTGCATGGCTATGCACGGAAGTGAATGGCGAGTAGTTGGAATGCATATCAGCGACAGCCTGCTGTTTTAAGCATACATTCACCAAAAATTGATTACCGGAACAATTGCCTCTCAGATTTTTTCATGTGCGTAAGACAGGAGTGTTCAGAGCGAAAGGCGGACAAGCGTAACCGTGCGGGCGATATGTCTGGTTTACCGTACGCAACGTCTTACTGAATAAAAAACGGCATGAGGAATGGAAAAAAGTGTTCAGGAGTGCGGGCAAAGTCATCCTGTCATCTGACAGAAATGCTGCACTTGCCTCAGCTCATATCATTCTTCACTTATTCAGCACTTCCCAGGCCATGACCGTCAGTGAACTATCACCCTGATTGACAAGCCTCCGGGGGGTACGTATAAAACTGACCGATAATAATGATTTTCATTTACACCGTGGTTCTTTTCCCGCCCTGCTGCTGTTATCCGGAGCGTTTCGGACAGCACCACACAGGCCACAATCTGAAAATCTTCCACCGCCAGCCGGCTCATCCGGAGCTAAAAACAGGTCGTATTATGAAAATGCTGAAAACCGCTGTAACCCTCTGTGCGCTTGCCATGGGATGTGCCGCTTCCGCTTTTGCCACCACGTATCCACTGACGATAGAAAACTGCGGTCAGAAAATGACCTTCACGCATGCGCCTGAGAGGGCGGTCGCGCTGGGACAGAACACCGCGGAAATCATGCTGCTTCTGGGGCTGAAAGATAAGCTCGCCGCTACCGCCTTCTGGCCCACAAAAGTGATGCCGGAGCTCGAAAAACAGAATGCGCAGGTAAAATTACTGACCGTTGAAATCCCCACGCTGGAATCCATCCTGGCGGTCAACCCGGATTTTGTGGCGGCCCAGCTTCCCCTGTTGCTCGGCCCGGACAGCAAGGTGGCAAAACGTGAGGACTTTTCCTCGCTCGGAATAAACAGCTACCTGTCTCCGGGAATGTGCGCAACCAGGAAGAACACCGGTGACATCTACGGCAGCCGCGACGCGCTCTGGAACATGGACCTGCTGTATAAGGAAATCACCGATATGGCGGCCATCTTCAACGTTCAGGACCGCGGAGAAAAACTTATCGCCGACTATAAAAATCGGGAGGCGGCCCTGCGCAAAAAGTTTGCAGGACGTGCCGGCAATCCCTCCTTCGTATTCTGGTTCTCCAGCGCGTCGCCGTCTTCTGACGCCTACGTGGGGGGTAAAAACAGCGCCTCCGGCTTTATCGCCAGCGTACTCGGCGGCCATAACGCCATTACCTCCGCCACAGAATGGCCGACGGTAAGCTGGGAAAGCATCATTGCGGCCAATCCTGATGCCATCGTGGTGTCCAGCCTGGACCGCAACCGGTGGGCGCTGGATAAGGCCGAAGAGAAAATCAAATTTCTCAAAAGCGACCCCGCGGTCAGCCAGCTTGAGGCCGTCAGAAAAGGACACGTCTTTGTTATGGATGGTCAGGCGATGAATCCAACCGTCCGGACCCTTCCCGGCGCGGAGCAGGTGGCAGAACAGATGGAAAAATCAGGAATTAAGTGATGTCGGCAGGAAAATTAACGTCAAAACTTATCAGGCGTACCGTACTGACGCTGGCTTCGCTGTTGCTGCTGTTACTGATGGCCGGCTTTGCGGTGGGCGTGGGCGAGCTTTCCATTCCGCTGCAGACCACGTTTTACGCCATCGGTAACAAGCTGGGCCTGACGGCGGTCCCCCTGAACCGCATTCATGAAACGGTTATCTGGGATTTCCGGCTGAGCCGCGCGCTGGTTGCCGCCTGCAGCGGGGCGGGCCTGGCCGTCTGCGGCGTGGTGCTGCAGTGCCTGCTGAAGAATGCGCTTGCTGAGCCGTACGTGCTTGGCGTCTCCGCGGGCGCCTCGACCGGTGCGGTATCCGTGGTTGTGCTGGGGCTGGGCACCGGGGCAGTTTCGCTGTCGGCCGGCGCTTTTACGGGTGCCTTCGCTGCGTTTGCCTTTGTCGCCCTCCTCACCAACGGCGCCAGGGGCGGCAGCGAGCGCACCATCTTGGCCGGCGTGGCTGCCTCGCAGCTGTTTAACGCCATTACCGCCTACATCATCAGCACCTCTGCCAATGCGCAGCAGGCCCGGGACGTCATGTTCTGGCTGCTCGGCAGCTTCAGCGGCGTGCGCTGGCCTGAGTTCACCCTGGTAATGACCGTGGTGATGTTGGGTCTTTCCGTCTGTCTCTGGTACGCCAAGGCGCTGGACGCCTTCACCTTTGGTGAGGACGCGGCGGCCTCGCTGGGCATCCCTGTAGGCTTTATCCGGCTTGTCCTGTTCTCCGCGACCGCCCTCATGGCGGCGACCATCGTCAGCATGGCTGGCTCAATCGGCTTTGTGGGGCTCGTGGTGCCGCACGTGGTGCGCTACTTTTCAGGGCCGCTGCACCGTCCGCTGCTGCTTGCCAGCGCCGTGGTGGGCGCCCTGTTTATGATGCTGGCCGACATTGTGTCACGGACGGCGATAGCGCCGCAGACGCTGCCGGTTGGCGTGGTGACGTCGCTGGTCGGGGTGCCGTTTTTCGCCGCCATTCTTTACCGCGCCCGGAGGAAACTGTGAGCATCAGCGCCAGAAATATTTCATGGCGAATCGGCAAAAAGCTCATTGTCGATGACGTCTCCCTCAACGTATCGCAGGGCCAGACGCTCGGCCTGCTGGGTCCGAACGGCTCGGGTAAATCATCGCTCCTGCGCATTCTTGCCGGCCTGCGCCGGCCCGACAGCGGCAGCGTGCTGCTCGACGGCACGGACATTGCCCGCATGGGCAAAAAGCAGGTAGCCAGGCGCGTAGCCTTTGTGGAGCAGCACGGCGCCACCGATGCCAATATCCGGGTCGGGGACGTGGTAAAGCTTGGCCGCACGCCGCACCATTCGCCATTTTCATCCTGGACCGTCGCGGACGACCACATCGTTACCGAGGCCCTGGAGCGCGTGGAGATGGCTGACAGGCGTTCGCAGGGCTGGCAGAGCCTGTCCGGCGGTGAACGTCAGAGGGTACACATTGCCCGGGCGCTGGCCCAGTCGCCCGTGGAGATACTGCTCGACGAACCGACCAACCATCTGGACATTCATCATCAGATACAGCTGATGCGCCTTATCAGCACGCTGCCGATGACCAGCATCGTGGCGCTGCACGACCTGAACCATGCGGCCATGTTCTGTGATTCACTGATTATCATGCAGCACGGGCGCATCGTGGCCAGCGGCACGCCGGACGAGGTGCTGACCGAATCGCTGCTGATGGACGTCTTTCAGGTGGAGGCGCGCGTGGGCGTTTCGCCCTTCCACGGTAAAAAGCATATTCATTTCCTCTGAAAAAGCGGGCGCATGTATAAGGTGCGCCCGCTCTTCAGGCCGACTCTTTCGCCCTCTGATATAACATATCGTCGCCACCCGGCTTAAAGCACAAGCGTTTCATCATCCGTATAGGCCAGCGCGCTGACCAGCTGACCCGGGTCGGTACTTTTCAGCAAGGGGAAGTTCAGCAGCCGGAAGCCGTTGCTGAACAGGATGTCGCAGGTCTTGCTGGCCGTATCCAGCCTGATATCCCGGAAGTTGCGCATGACAAAGCGGCGGCATTTTTCGCGATCGGTTTTAAGAGCCAGGTTCAGCAGCGAAATATCGTTAACGGTGGCCAGCCGCTCCCGGCTCTTCAGAGCGTGCATCGTTATCTCGTTACTTTTGAACTCCCTGTGCAGCGCCTTTATCCTTTCGGCCAGCGCGGTCACCTCAGGCGCCACCTGCAGGGCTTCAACGAGCTGGTCAATGCTTTTCAGAATCAGAATATTTCGGTCCTGCAGTACCCTGACGGGCACTTTAATGGTCTGTCCGGGCTGAAATTTATCCACAACGGCCAGCACCGTTCGTATCAGGTTGGCATCGGCAATGTCTCGCCTCAGCGCGGGCGCGTCGCAGCGATGAAGGCGCCGCATGGGACAGACGTAATATCCCATTCCCCGCGCGTCGATGCCGTTCAGCATAATGCTGTGGCCGCACGCCTTACAGGTCATTACCGAGCGAAAAAGATTAATCAGCCAGGGGTTATTTGTCTCTTTATCCTTTCCGTAAGGCCGGCTCCGGAGTCCCCGCACGGCACTGAACGTTTTATCGGAAATGACGCGGGGAAAATAGCCCGGGATTTCCTGAATGCCGTTTGCGATTGTCCGGTATGACGGGACGTACACGCCGGTAAGCGCCTTATTGGAGAGAAGTTTCTCTATGGTGGAAGGATTCCACCGTCCTGCCTCGCCGGTCAGCGTAACCACGTTTCTGTCGTTGAGCATTTTGGTAATACCGTTGATGGAGTTGCCCTCCAGACGCAGGCGAAATATCTCCTGAAGGGTGGCGGCGTGTTCGGCTATAAGCTCAAAGATTTTTCCGTCATGGCTCACCCTCAGCCACCGCGGGCAGCTGCGGGTAAGGATACGGCCCGATGCCTCCGCTTCGTCCCGTTTTTTCTGCCAGGCGGACTTCATACGGCGCGACTTGATTTCGCTTTCCTCATTGGCCCGCTGCGCAATGAGAATGGCCTTTATCAGCGAGTAAGGGTCATCAAGAGAGTCTTTTGTGTAATGCGTGTGATCGGTCAGGGTAACCACATCTATGCCGGCGCTGAGAATACTGCGAAGCCGCTCTGTGGCCTCGCCAATCTTTTCGCGTGAAAGGCGGTCGAGGCTTTCCACAAGCAGTACCGTTCCATACGGAATATAACCACCCTGTACGGCCTCCATAAACTCAGAAAAAGCACCGTGAACGGCATGGGAGCCGTCAAATGCGCTGAGGCCGAGGTCTTTGTAAGTAAGGTCATCCAGCAAATAATCCGGATGCGAATCCAGCCACTCTGCCACGAGTTTATTCTGGCGGCGAAGTGAATCTCCGTACTGCTGCGAGGAAGTGGAAAAGCGAAGGTATGCGATGGCTTTTTTCATTGCTGATGCTCCGAAAGAACATGAGCGATGATGCTGGCATGAAACAGCGACTCATTAAGAGAAGGCCTTCTAACTTTACTGCAAACCTTCATCTATCAGAAGATAGATATGCCATGGTTGCAAAGCTGCCACACATCACATTTAAGTCCGCTATGAGCGAAGAGCGGACGAAGTGGCAGAGGGAAAGCATCAATGTTAATGTCCGGAAAGTTCATGTTAAAACTCTGTATGGCATTTGTCATCGACGATTAAAAAGGGCTGTTAATGGCTACAGTTGAGGTATTAAAATTAAAGTATCCAGGCGCAGATGCCTGGCAAATGGGCGACAGTCCGGAACTGGCTAGCAAGCTTGCTGACCTGATTAAAAAAGGGATCAAAACGGCCTCCTGCGGATCTCTTACCTCTTACCAGCAGGAAGAGCCTGCGCCGAAGATTGGTAGCTATAATATTATCCTTGATGGCCAGAACGTCCCGGCCTGCGTAATCAGACTGGTTTCAATGCGACTGGTGCGTTTTTGTGATGTTACTGAGGAGTTTGCCCGCAAAGAAGGTGAAGGCGATTTAAGCCTTGAATACTGGCAGACAGAGCATCAGCGATTTTTCACCTGCACGGGACATTTTTCTGATGATATGGAGCTGATCACAGAAGAATTTGAGGTAATCGAGGTCCTGTAAGATAAAATAAACGTTCTGGCGTTTGAAACCTGCCATCTATAACAACGTCCACTTCTGGCACGTAGCAGACCTGCGATCTTGTAGGTCCGCAATGAGCGAGGAGCGGACGTCAAAAACATGGCGACTGAATAGCTCTACCACATCAAACATAACAACCCTGCTAAAAATCAGCAGAAGCCAGCTCAACCAGCCTCTTGAGCGCAGAACGGGGATCTGACGAGCAATATTCCATGACGCCTAACCAGACAATTTTTTGTTTGTCGAAACCCTGATGGTAAAACTGATAACGAAGTCCCGGCGCGCAGACGAGAAGTACAGGATAGCGCGTTATCAAAACCTCAATATCGGACTCTGTATCGTCAGCAATAACCCTGCAGTTTATGTCGAGCCTATCCAGCTCTCGTTGAAGCGACTCGATATACTTTTCTGTAAGCGCGTAAGGAAAATATCCCCTTTGCAGCGGTGATCGTCCCAACGTGGGGCTGGGACTGTGCACGACGTAGATAATTTTTCCTGTCATAACTCTCCCTGTTTTTGTCAGTTCACCAGACTACAGGCCTCAGTTGTACGGCTCCGCTTTCCAGCAAGGATACATCTAATATAAGCTTTCTACTGCTACTACACACTACGCCTTAGAACCATTAACGTGGGATAGCCTTTTCCGGTATCTTTCATGCCCATCATCATGCGTTTTATACCACTCAAGGCTTTCCGCCCGAGCGTCGCAGCCGGTAAGCAGTACGGCGGCCATCAGGCTCATTGAAAGCAGTCCCATTTTCATCATATCTTCCTTTTAGTGAGCGAATCGCGACAGAAATTATAGCCTGGCAGCGCGCACAGTTGCACGGTTCGGCAGAATAGACGTTTCACCGAATGAGTGGAAATCTGCTGAAGTAATTCCCTGTATCGGCAGGATTGAGGAACAGCTGAGCCTGATCCACAATTGAGGTCGGGAAACCACGTTTAATGGGCATAACAGGAGAAGTGACGCATGACAGCCAGCGAAATTTTTAAGATATCGACGCCGTTTATTATATTGATAATATCTGTTCTGTTTATTCCACTTCTGAAGCGGGGAAATGAATTACGCAAAACTTTTTTCGAGCTTTCTGCTGGCGTGAAAACTGAAGCGATAGATTATCTTCTGAATTATAAGGACACGAATCAACCCCTGAAAACGTTGTCTCATAAGATTAAGATGGAAGGCTATAAGCTTGATAAAGATGTGAAGTTCTCAACGAAAATTATCAAGTTTTATTATCACGACAGAAGTAAAAATGCGCGGTTTTGCAGGAACGTATTGAAAGCAAGGGGAATGTACTCAGTTAATGAAGCGAAAATATCTTTCAGGCCTGCCATGTATTTAGGCCTACTGTTTTTCAGTTTGGCAGCTGCTTTTCAGATCTGGTTTGGGCATAAAATTTACAATCCGGATGCGACGGGAATCGTTGACGCGCTCCCTTCGTTCTCTCTGGTTGCAGGTGGTATCGTTTATGCCTGCATTGTGTTTTATATAATAATTCAGTGCATCGTTATTAAAGTGAGCAAAAAGAGGTTTAACGATTTCGATGAAAATCAGCCTGTCTAAAGCGATAGATACTGTCAGATCTTGCCGCCCCGCAGGGCGGTTTTTCTGTTGGTTAAATTGGCATTTTACCGAATCCCCGCAGAAGGGCGTAAAAAAACCGCCTGGCGGCGGCTCATCTGACTTTACCAGCTCTTGTTAGGACTACTCTTTGTAAAAGAGCCGCCGTGTACAGTGGCATCAATGGCATTGCGACAGTCTTCGGTGCCGCGTGGATCGGAGGCATTCCTGCATTGCTCATATTTAGCGTTGCGCTCATTATCATGCGCTTTATACCACTCAATGCTTTTAGCTCCCGCATCGCAGCCGGTAAGCAGTACGGCGGCCACCAGGCTCAGCGAAATTAGTCCCGTTTTCATCATATCTTCCTTTTAGTGAGTGAATCGCGACAGCAATTCTAGCCCGGCAGCGCGCACAGTTACACGGTTGGGCAGAATGTGGGGTTTACGGAACGATGGGAGAATGGCGTAAAAGACGTCCATATGACCTGACAGGTTACAAAAAATCCCCCTGCTCTGATGTGGTTAAAGTTTCTCCGCGCTCAACCGATAAAAAAAGCTTAACCTTGATTATTGAGGTAGCGTAATCCACAAAAGAGTGGATAAGTGCTGAGATTCGGCAGAATAGGTGTTTCAGGCGAAATATTGCCTGTCACCAAAAATTAATTTGCTATTAAAAATAGGCTGTTACATAAGGAAAAAATGATGAAGTTTAAATTCAACCCAATGATTTTTTTGAGCGCAGCAATATTATTAAGTGGATGTAGCTCTCCAGCGCCGAGTTCCAATGTACCTCTTGATATAAAGGGATATCACATTGGAGATTCAGTCAAAGTTTGTAATGGCAAAGAAGTATCCGAGAGAAATAACACTTCCTTGTGTGCGCCAGGTATAACTACGCTTGCAAATACTCCGGTTAAACAAAGTACGCTCGCTTTTTATGACGGCAGACTTACATTTGTATTCGTCAAACTTTCTCAGGCCCAAGGCTTTTCTCAAACCAGCCTCCTTCAGGCATTGTCGAAAAAATTTGGGGCTCCATCAGGCAATGAAATAACACAGAAATATATGTGGACTAGGAACGGTGACGTTATGTTACTGGATGAAATCGGTGGAACGCTAGTGATGATGGGTAAGGATGTGGATAAAATTCAAGATGCTCTAGCAACTTACGACCAGAAAGATCTGTAGCTATTAAATTGCATTTTTTCATAAGTAAGCTTTAATTTATTGCTGTCTTTCGGGGCAGCTTTTTATATTTTTGGGGCTAGGAATCGGTGGTTTTTTTATTTTACCGAACAAGCGGGAGCATACTTAGAAAATCGCCGCTTGTTTCGTCGAAAACTCCTACCTAAGAGTTAACAAAATATTGTAAGAAATGTGTTCAGTAAGTTAGATTAAATTAGTGAAAAATGCTAGCCACTTCCCGACAAAAAATCTGCCTACTTTGTAGGTCTTTATGATCTGATCACTAAAAGCTGAATGCCTGACATTTAGATAAGGTTAATTATTTTCAATACCTTGAATGATTAGATGAACAGAGTAGTCCCTTTCCTAAATACCTGAATGCGCACTTTTCTGCCAGATAAAAAAATCCAACCCGCTCTGATAACCAGCCGGGGGTTATATGAGGCAGCCATGAAGCTCTCCGCTTGTTTCACCGGGTCTGCCAGCGTCAGACCCGGCACCCCCTTATACTTCAGTGTGACTGTCTCATTATCGCTAAAACTTGCTGAGAGAGAGGCATTGCCCGGCTGCGGCATCCCTCTCATTAAATTGCATGTTACTCGGAAAGCCGGATGACTCGCCCCTGAGTAAAGGGCTGACACCGGGCAGAAGCCTTTTTCAGTTCGGCAGCTTTTTCTTTATCATAACTCCTGTCCCATGGCACAAAGCGGAGCATATTTCTGTAAGGTTCCCTCACCGACCCGGGACACAGGAGCTTAACATTGTTGAGTGAATAAACCATAATCCCCTTCACGCTGAAGCTTTTTTCCCCCACGGTCCCGGCTCTGTGCCATTCTTTGCTACTGAAATGCGAGGCCGGAATATCAGCGTTATCAATCTGAAAACGCCGGGCTGTCCAGTCTGAAATACCTGCGAACGCCATTGTTTTATCAACCAGCACTACATAAAAGGACGGCACATACATGCCGGTCAGCAGTGGCCAGAGTACAACGGTAATGGCCCCAAACCTCATAAACCAGACGCTGTTCCTGACAGCCGGTTCGGTATTCACATACACCGCGCCCGGAAAAAGCAGCAGCATCCCCAGCCCTGAAATCAGCACGGACACTTTCAGCATCATCGTGATGCTTTCGCCAGCTACTTTCTGGTCTATCCAGCCGATAATAGTGGGGAGACCGAAGATGAAAAACAGGATGATAACCAGAAGCAGAAGTGCGGGGCTGCCGGTGTACAGCGTGAGGGCTGTCCTGATACGGATTCTGGCAGGCTGATATTGCTGGGCAGTTCTCACGGCCTTTCTGAGAAATAAATAGTTGATCAGAAACACAGACATTATTCCCGCCAACAGGCATGCCCGGTCTATAAGCGCTTTATGCTCCGGATACCTGTCTGACATAAAGGCCCAGCCAAAAAAGCAGAAAACCGTGACAGGAACTGCAACCAATGCTGACAGCGTAATTCTTCCTTTTATATCTCTGTAGTTAGGAAGACTGGACGCACGTATGGGCACGGAGATGCTGAAGATCACTGAAGGCAGAAAAAAAATAACGGCAAAAGCGGCCAAGGTCAGCATCATAAAGATGAACACGAAATTAAAAAGTCCTGAAACCGAGAGGTTTTCAGTAAACAGAGAGGCATTATCAAAGGCGCCAAGATAGGTTCTGATAATGACAACAGACATTAATGGCGGCATCAGGCTGATGAGCCAGGCTGGTTTGTTCATTGATGCTCCTGAGTAAGAAAATCCGTTAGGGTAAATTATCCTGTCTTGGCAAAACGGTTATGCAGAACAGGATGCGACTTAACTACAGATCCCCGTACAGGGCGCGCAGTTCCGCCAGCACAGGTGCCACATCCGTCGCTGCCACCGCCCCCAGAAACCCCGCTTCCAGTTCCAGATACTCTTCCGGGCTCATGGCGATGTGGACACCATCCAGTCTCAGAACTGCCATGTTTCCATCGTCGCGCGGGATATACAGCGACACCAAGCTGTCACGGGCGCTCCATTCGTGCGTGGCCCCCAGCCAGGCAACGGTAGCCAGGTCGGTGCAGCTGGTGGCTACAAAATCGTAATTGATTTTGATATCAGCGTAGGCTTCGGCCTCGATAAAACCAGGCAGCTGGCTCTGCTTAATAATGCCGGTCAGGGTATGAGACATGTGCTGGGTAGCGGCGGTAGCGGTCATTGAAGAGATAATCATTATATTGTTCCTTTAGTGCCTGGACTCGGCAGGGCGGATGGGCTGAAGCAGCGCCATGGGGTGCAATGTAATAGATTAGATTTTGATTGCCAATACAAACAAGAGACTTAAAAAACCATCAACTAGATGCTGAAATTGGGTTGCTATTATACCTTGCAGGCTATAACATATTTATAGCTCGCAGGTTATAGATGGAGATTAAGTAATGGCATGGAAAGTCGTCACAAGAACGTTTTTCGATGTTTGGTATGAGGAGCAGACCGATGACGTGCAGGAAGAAATTGCAGCACACCTCCTGATACTTAAAGAAATTGGCCCCCAATTAGGGCGACCACAGGTAGATCAGGTCAAAGCCTCCAAATACAAAAACATGAAAGAATTGCGTGTACAGGTTGGTGGGCATCCATTTCGGGCATTCTTCGCCTTTGACCCCGAACGCAAGGCGATTGTCTTGTGTGCAGGAGATAAAAAAGGTGAAGACGAAAAATTGTTCTACAAACGCATGATTAAAACTGCAGATATTGAGTTCACTTCGCATCTGGAATCACCGGAGATAAAAGACGATGGCAACGCTTAAAGAAATGATGGCAAAACGCTCCCCGGAAAGCCGTGCGCGTATCGAAGCGCGTGCTGCTGAAATCCGCCAGGAGATCACGCTTGCAAAACTGCGTGAGGAATTAGCTGTTTCGCAGACTCATTTAGCCGAAGTATTAGGCGTTAAGCAGCCTTCTGTTGCGAAAATGGAAAAGGTTGATAACGATCCTAAGCTGTCAACGCTGAGGCGCTATATCGCCGGGTTAGGCGGGGAACTGGCGCTCGACGTTAGGTTACCCGATGGCAAGCGTATTGCCTTAAGTCTGTAGCGGATTCCTCTTTCAGCTACATCCAAAACCCGCTACGGCGGGTTTTTTATTTCCTCGTTATTGTCGCAGTTCGCAGGTCAGCACCAGCCGCCTCACTTCACTTATTATTTCCTCCACCCAATCGCGATTAAAACCCGGTATAGTATCAAACCCATCAGCGATATCAGCCTGTATTGCGTCGATATAATCCAGCCCAGCCCGCGCCACCTCCACCAGCTCCGAGCCGGCGCGACGAAGCGCCAGTAACCCTATGGCCATCTTCTACGCCAGCGCATGATTAGGGGCAAACACCAGGTTGTTCTGCGGTTGAGCGGCGAACATTTACAACTCTTTATCAGTGACGCGATCGTTAATCATGGCAGTAGTCATCGGTGGCGATCACATTGATCGCAGGTGCAAAGTCAGCAGGTGTAATCAACCGTTCAGCAAAGGCCAGGTGCATAGCGATATTGCTGCGGGAAAGTAAAAACGCTACTGTGCCGGCACAATGTGCCTCTCTGCCGGAGGGTTTGTAACCCTCCCCCCCTATTCATCCTCTTCTCCGCCTATCAGGCGCGTAGTTTTGTGGCAATAGAAGGAGAAATAATCGTCTCGCAGCAGGTGCGATTTAATGTGCCCTCCAGGCGTCCGGAATTAAGCTTGATGCCACCAGCTTTTAAGAACGGGCAGTTAGCGCATGGTGCTTTTAGCCGAAAAAATCTGCGCAAGTTCATCGTTGCTCCCTATCTATCAGAAAAGTAAACCAGTTCGTTAAGCCCCACTTCCCGCTTATGCGGCCAAACATAGATTTCTGGTTGGTCAGCGCCAAAAGGTCGCGCGATAGGATTCGCTTTTCATTCCCTTTGAAGATTAAAACCCCATTGGTGCGCAGCGCGCGAAATGCCTCAACAGAGCATTTGAGTAGGTCATCGCGGCACGGTTGAGCGCCCATACTTGAGACGCTGCCTGCCTCACTCTCCTGCCCAATCTAGGTGCGGCGAATCAAAGGCAATAACGAAAAACAGTCGTTGGGGAAAGGTAGTGATCGGAAGTTAGCAATAACCTCCGAGTTGATAACCAGCTCGGGTCGGGCATCTGGTGGGTTTGTGCAATATCGGAATGCAGCACGCAGGGATGGGCCTTTTCGAGCCACATCATGCGTCGGCCATAACACATGTTTAATACGAACTTATCCCAAATTTCTGTAGATAATTATTTAGCGGCTTATGCTGGAAATCGAAGATTAATTCATTCTCAAGGCGATTAAGAGCTCTACAAATGACCAGATCCAGCCTATCTATGTGACAACGTCACAAATTGTGATTGAAGCTGACTTTAGTTAAGAGAAGTATTGTTAATTCAGATGCACGATCGCTAATGGCTCGAAGAGATACGCTGTAAGTAAATGTTAACAGCTGGTGAAAATTCATCCGAAACTCTCCAGATCGCGCTACGTGAATTCTGAGTAACCACCAAGGGTCAGGGTCGCCAGATTTCACGTAGCGCAACTAGAACAAACACCTATTTTCTGACCTGTGCAGAGATTTTCTGAGCCGACAATCACCATTAAGTCTACTTTAGGGCAACAGGCACCCGATTTCAGCTATAACTTTATATAACACTAATTATATAAAGTTAATCAGAGGAATTGCTAATACAGATAAAAAGGAGTTAGCCACATGGTAAAATTGACGCGCTCACCGCTAATAAAGGTACAACGGTGTTAGTAGCACCTTACATAATTCCAACTTCCACTCATGTTGGACTGCTATAATTGCTATAAGCAGGCATAAATATGCAAATCACTTCCTATTAAAAATGATGAGATAAATAAATCGGATCGGGGTGAGCCGAACACTGGACAGTTTTGCATTATCGGACGATTTTGTCCTGCATCATTATGGCTATCGGATCGCGCAATGCGGCGACATGTTCCGGGGCGTTGGCTACAAAACACTCCATATAATAGTGTCATCAGCTGTCAGCGGCACGAGATGTGGGTTTGTGGCCGCTGGGTGACGGGTCGGGGGGGCACTGAACAGAATAACTGTTTTGTCCAGTAAACTTAGAAAAGGGAAAGGTGACGGTTGCAGGGATAATACGGCGATTACTGATTGCCTAGCGTTAAGCCTCCTCATCGCGGTTAATAACTTTTCCTCTAGAAATACCAACTGACAGTGATGACCAATCACCATTAAAATGCTTTAACCCATGAATCACCCAGACCTGCTCAAGTACCCAAATTGCCTGGCTGAAATCGTCCAGTTTTTCCAGCGTCGAAGATGTCATAAAATCCTTTTCGTCGTCATATACGCTCACATACCTGTCGTGAAATATTTCAAGGCCGGTCAGTTCACGCTCTTCTTGAACATCAATATTTTTGGAATGGGTTACGGCATTCCTGAAAGCAACCATTTCAAGTATTGTTTCTTTGCACTTTTGTATTGGCTCTATATCCGGGACTCCTAATCTGTTTGAAAGCCATTCAAATTTACCGGACAACGTGGCATTGGTGTAGCTTTTGTATTCACTTGTTTTTGTGAATACGGCTTTGCCGTATGTCAGTAACTTTGATTCAAGCGTAAAGCAATAAAAAGCCAACGCAGGGATGATTTTTTTAAAGCGATGACCCGTCTTTGCATTTTTAGCTTCTTCATGTAGATTTATTGCTATGGATTCCAGAAAGCGGTCGTTAACAATAACGCCTTCAATAATATTCATATTCGGTATTTCCGTTTGTAGGGGAGTAGAGGTAACTATCGGCACGTAGCGGAAAAATTTTATGTGCGGTATGCAGCGACAGGCATTATAATGCAGACTGGCCTTACAGCAAAGCATAAAATTTATATGACAGCGCCTATTTGATAAGGGGTAAAGATGGAAACAGATACCGAATTTCAGTACCCGAATATCATAGACTTTTTCGGCACAACTCTCTGTCACATCTGTCATTTTACTACTCTTGACCTGTTTGATTACGCGGCCTACGCATAAATATGCGGAAGGGAATATAAATAAAAGTAATTTGGATATAGGTGATCAGATCAGTCGTCAGCTTGAAAAGAGCAATGAAATCAATCATGAATACATCATTGGCTGCTTCAGCACTGTGTTTAAGAAACTTGAAGAAATATACTCGTCTATAAACCCTAAGTCGATGGTGATCGCGCTGTATAACTTTTTCGAACATCAGATGAAAACCCTGTGCATTGAAGTGAATAAATTGCTTCCGGCAGACGTAAGCGATAGGTATTTCCGTGACGTTTCCATCAAAAATTACCGTAAATTTCTCCGGCGCGAGGCGGGATTTGATATTATCCGGGGGGTTAATCTGGACACTCTGGGAGGATATGCTCAAGGTAGAGCAAATTCGGCATGTGCTGGTTCATTCTGAAGGTGAGATTGAAGAAAACCGGGTTGACCGACACGCCGATATAGAGAGTTACTGCAAACGGAAAAAAATCAGGCTTAACCGCTACCGAATTCTCATTGATAACGGGTTTGTGGCAATGCTGATTTCAGACTTGATCACTCTCTTCGAAAAACTGGATCACAACGTTCATACTTTTATAAGACAATACGAAAACGAACATGCCCGATATGACGACTCACTGCCTGTGGGAGCAGCCAAACAGTCGTTGTGATTTGCGTTCAGAACTACGACGCGCACTGGACAGAATGACCGTAAAGATCCAGTGTGAAGGGATGAAAGCCAAACATGATAGAATTCCAGCTCCCACAGACCTTGTACCCTACTACGTAGCCCGGAAGGCACTATGACAAAGCAAACCTTGGAAGAAAGATTTAAGGCACTTGAGCAGGACTATCAGGCGGTAATTGCTACAAAATATACCGATAAAAACGTGCTTACTCACAATAATGAAATTTATGTTGATGCCGGTAAATATAAAAAATGGATTGCTAGAGTGAAAAAATTAATTGAGGACAGCTACGGAAATCAGTCCGACTATTATAAAGACTTTAATAATGTAAACAGCGCATGGTCTACTAACTTCAACACCCTGATAAGAAGTTTTAAGCCGTTGTTTGATGCTGCCAGAGATGACCTAGCGCACTCTGCTATCAACACAGATACACCTGAAGAAAGCTCAGCACTAAGTATCGTTCTGAATATCCTGAACAGATTTCCGGCTTTTGTCCGTCAGTTAAAGAGGCGGTACAATGGCCGTGCGCCGCTTGAAGTTAATGACGAGTATGATGTTCAGGATATGGTTTATGCGCTGCTGACCCTGCACTTCAATGATATCAGGGCGGAAGAGTATACTCCCAGCTTTGCGGGCGCCGCTTCAAGACAGGATTTTCTTTTAAAAAAAGAGAAGATTGTGATCGAGGTGAAAAAAACCCGTGAAACACTGGGAGCCGGTAAAGTTGGTGGGGAGTTGATTATTGATATGGCGCGCTACCGCGCCCACCAGGACTGCGATACGCTAATATTATTTGTCTATGACCCGGATGGCTACATAAATAATCCTTCAGGTGTAAAAACCGATCTGGAATCTAAAGATGTGGAAGGAAATGTGAAGGTGGTTATTGCGCAGTTCTAACACGCTTGAGTATCAGCTTATAGAATAAGATTTTGTGCCCATGCCAGCTGGTCGAGCTTGAAATATCGCGATGGCGCAATCTTACCATGATATTTACCAGTCCTAGGGATAGCAAGGCCAAGAAAGCTAAGCGTTATAGAAAGGTCGTTGCCATAAGCTGCCGCATAAACCCCAACATCATGAAAAACAGTTCTTTCAAAGGAAATATTATATATTTTTTATAATTCACGTATTAATTTAACTAGTAAAAAAATAATGGTTAGCCCCATCATTATAGTTATACCTCCTTGAGAATTTATCCCTATGGCTTTAAAGCCAGCATATGCAAGTGATACTGCTCCTACATCGCCAATTACTCTAAGAGCTTTGATAATCGGAATGCGGCTTTTAGGGAAAATTGCACTTACACCTAAAGAAGTAAACAATGACATAACCCCAACAAACGCAACTTCGATATTATTAAGTTTAGCCCCAAAAAATACTGCTAAAAATAAGAAAACACTGGGGAATGCTACTACTGTTACGCAATACTTGAAAATTTGCCGCGGGCTCATCCTCTTCTTTTCAACAGAAGGATTAGTGCGTAATTTAACACCGAGCACTTTTAGAATTTTACCTCGATATCCTTTACTGGCATTGCTATTTTCATCAAGTAATTCACGTATTTCATTTTCCAAACGCATAGATTTTTGATGAATTTCACGCCATTGCCTTTCTAGTTGCTTTGGGTTCAGCTTGGTAGGCTCATGCGGTTCTGTTATATCTAAATCAAGCCGTGGATTTATTAAATCATCAAGTGGTGTTTTATAACCGTTCATGTGCTGTCCTTACGTTTTATCCCTAGCTGTCGCCGGATATATTTGAATCAGCAAAAATATACATGAGCCTTTGACTGCACTGCTCCTGCTCCGGACTGTTGCAGGTAATTTCACACTACAATGCGTAAACTGCCGATGCTGATCGTCTGCACTCAGAGGTACATTGAGGCTCAAATTCCCCCCGTTAAGAACCACAGCCATCTACAAAAAGGCTATATAAGTGAGCTAATCACTGAGGTTTCTGTCTAAATAATTAAGCTTAAGATGCGAAAGGTTATGTAAAGCGGCGATTACACCGTTCTGCCATTCATCTGCAAGCCGAGCATTAAGGTAAAGAGTCCTGCTGACTTAAAGCCGACTTATGTCGCAAATTTAACGCACTAATGCTAGTCATGGCAAGCTCGTTTCGGCGCAAACTTTCTTGTAGTCAGCGTGCAATTCGACGACATCGCGAGCTTACGCACTACATGATGTGAGGTAATCCGGACACCGCTACTAATGCGCCTGATTGAATCGCCACGGATAATCTAGACACTTCCGAGCCGTTGATAATACTGGTTTTCATATTCTGTCGGTGACATCTGATTGCTCGAACCATGCCGACGCTTACTGTTATAAAACATTTCGATGTAATCAAAAATATCGCTGCGGGCTTCTTC
>Ga0308168_1001774_pt1 | contig 18870 bp, 17 predicted proteins | sample PhyCR2_FD_202133 | JGI IMG/M metagenome (GOLD analysis project Ga0308168, IMG submission 202133) | Phyllosphere microbial communities from UC Gill Tract Community Farm, Albany, California, United States - DLSLRC.R2 | ecosystem: Host-associated > Plants > Phyllosphere > Unclassified | place: USA...
TGGGCGCAGGGCGACATGTCGATTCGTGGTCGTGACGGCGAAAGCGGTCTCAGCCAGCTGACCGAAGCCAAAGCGCCGATGACCTTTGCCTTCGTGCCGTTTGATACGTCACGTCTGAGTATCGGCGCCACACCGGTTTCTCTCAGTGCAGGCAGCCCTTCCGGCACCGGCAATGCACGTTTCGGTCAGGGCGCACTGGCAGCAGCGCAGTCGGCGCAGAAAGATGTTGCCGCCGCAGCCGCAGCGGCCGGTCTGGATATCGCCAACTACAGCACCTTTGCCAAATTGCAGGCGGCCGCAGCGGCGAACTCCAGCACCAACTGTACTTCCGCCAATGCCACGTCCGATCAGTGCGTCGCGTACAACACCATTACCGGCACGGATCCGACGACGTATGCTGCGCCATCCGCCGGAAATCAGAGCGCGACCGGCGTGGAGGTGAATGCCGCGCTTACCGGTGACAGCTACAAAGCCGATATCGGCAGCACGCCGCTCGGGCAGGATCTGAACTCACTGGTCGGTGGCGTGCAATGGGCACCGAAACTGACCGACTTCACCACCCTGCGCGTGACCGCTGAACGTCGTGCCGTCACCGACAGTATTCTGTCTTACGTCGGTACCAAAGATAATTACAGCGGCAAGGAATGGGGTCAGGTCACCAAAAACGGCGGCAGCATTAATCTGTCCTACGATGATGGCGACGCCGGTTTCTATGCCGAAGGCGGTTACTACAGCTATCTGGGTAATAACGTGAAGAGCAACACATCGGTGAACGCCAATGCCGGTCTGTATGTCCGCCCTTACCGTTATGACGATCGCGAGCTGAAAACCGGTATCAACGTCGGTTACATGAACTTCGACAAAAACCTCAGCTACTACTCTTATGGTCAGGGTGGTTACTTCAGCCCGCAAAACTATGTCAGCGTCTCCTTCCCGGTGGAATACACCCAGAAGTATGACGACTGGGATCTGAAACTGTCCGGTGCTGTGGGTTATCAGTCTTACTCTCAGGATAAGAGCGCCTACTTCCCGAATAATCCGGAACTACAGAAACAGCTGGAAGATCTGGTGACAGAAGGTTACGGCACCGAAGCCTATTACGGCGGTAAAACGCAGAACGGCATCGGCTGGAATGCGGGCGTGGGCGGCAATTATCATCTGAACAAAAGCATGCAGATTGGCGGACAGGTTGGCTACGATACTTTCGGCGACTACAACGAAAGCACAGCGCAGGTCTACTTCCGTTACCTGATGGGTCAAAATTAATCGCGGTGAAATAAAACCATGCAAGAAAATAACTATACTCAGGTCGCGCAGGAATATTACCGCCAGCGTCATACCACACCGGGCTGGCAAAGCCTGGTGCAGGTGCTATTTTCAGGTATTCTGGCCTCCGCCGATGACGAAGATGGCCGTCGTTTTCTTACGCTGATGGGCAATAATCTGGCGCGTCAGCATCCGCTTCCCGCTTCGGCGACACTGGGCGAGCTGGAAGACAATATCAATCATATTCTCAGCCGGTTCGACTGGGGTGTGGTGAAACTGGAAGCCACTCAGCAACAGCTGGCGCTGGTCCACATTGCCTGGCCGGTTTCACCGCAGGGTCAGGATGACGAGCTTTGGCGCATCGCGCTGATCTCGCTGTTTGAAGGTCTTTATGCGGAGTGGTTGTTGTCACAGGGCGGACAGCCTTATGTTCCGCTGCGCTGGCAGGAAAGCACACCGGAAGACGCATTCGTTTTCCGTTATCAAAATGGTTTGTAAGGGATCACTATGTTGTTATTTCGACGCTACAGTCTGGTGCTGTGGTTCGGCGTTATTTTCGCGTTTTTCAGCTCTGCCGTAATGGCTCAGGATTCTGGCTGGTCGGCGTATAAAAGCCGCTTTCTGATGCCGGACGGGCGCATCATTGATACCGCCAATAAAAACGTCAGTCACACCGAAGGCCAGGGATTCAGCATGTTGCTGGCGGTCTTCAATGACGATCAGGCGACGTTCGATAAACTCTGGCAGTGGGCAAACACCACGCTCTACCGCAAAGATATCGGGCTGTATTCATGGCGTTATGACCCGAACAGCACCCCGCATGTAGCGGATACTAACAATGCCTCTGATGGCGATACGCTGATGGCCTGGGCCCTGCTGCTGGCGGGCGATAAGTGGAACGACAGCCGTTACACCAAAGCCTCGGAGAAATTGCAGACGGCGCTGATCAAATACAATGTGATTGATTATGCCGGGTACAAAGTGATGCTGCCGGGCGTGAAGGGTTTCAATCAGACCAGCAACGTGACCGTCAATCCGTCCTATTTCATCTTCCCGGCGTGGCAGGCGTTTTACGCTCACAGCCATTTGAAAGTCTGGAAAGATCTGGATGTAAGCAGCACAGCGATGCTGAGTAAAATGGCGTTTGGTGAATTCCGTCTGCCAACCGACTGGGTGGATATGCAGGCCGATGGCACCCTGAAACCGGCCAGCCGCTGGCCGACGCGTTTCAGTTACGATGCGGTACGCATCCCGCTGTATCTCGGCTGGGCACATCCGGGCAGCCCGCAGATGGCACCCTTCATTCTGTGGTGGCAGAAATCCCCACGCGATGCGACACCGGCCTGGATTGACGTGATGACCGGCACCAAAGCGGCCTACAACATGTCGCCAGGCCTGTTAGCCATTCGTGATTTCACCATGGCTAACGCCGGCGCCATCAGCCCGAATCTGGCACCGAAAGACGATTACTATTCTTCCACCCTGCAACTGCTGAGCTGGTGGGCGAGTCATAAAGGGTAAGCATACTCTGGAATAAAAAGGCCAGTCAGGGGGATGCTGACTGGCCTTTTTTGTTGTGATCGATTGTATATATACAATCGATTAATTCTAAAATGATTGCATATATACAATTGATTTATCCAAATTTGATTGTATATTCAATATTGAAAATCAATAAATCTATTGTAAATATGCAATTAAAAGGTTTCTCTATGTGGGATAAAGAATTAAAAATCAAACAGGTAGACAACCTTCTCAATGAAATGAAACCTCGACGCAAAGCCAAGCGTCCAAAAAAAGGATGGATACAACTTCTCAGAAGCGCGCTGGGCATGAGCACCCGCTCGCTTGCCGAACGATGTGGTTTAAGTCAGTCGCGCATTTCGCTGATAGAAAAAGGTGAAATTGAGGGATCGCTAACGCTGAATACACTGGAAAAAATCGCTGAGGGCCTGGATTGTGAGCTTGTATACTTTTTGCAGCCAAAGCAAGGGCGAACGCTGCAAGAACTAAGAGAGCAGCAGGCCGAGAAAAAAGCGAGATTCCTTAATCAGTACACTGAAATTCATATGTCGCTGGAACAGCAACCCACATCATCAGCTTTCCAAAAATCGACACAAGACAAGCTTAAAAGCGACCTATTACAAAAATGGCCTCGGGATTTCTGGGATGAAAAATGAGCGAAACCATCAATAATGGCCTTCCTGAAGGGGCAACGGAACTTAGCCCTGACGATCTGGCCGGTTTAATTCCCGACTACATCTTTACCCGGGAAGACCTGAATCAATTTGAAAAAACGAACATACAGCAGGCATTAGCGCATCTCAGCCGTCAGAAGCTGAGTTACATAGAGATCTTAACTGTCGATTTCTGTCTTCGATTACACCGCAACATGTTCAATAAAACGTGGGAATGGGCGGGTCAACTCAGACGCAGAGAAGTAAACATCGGGAATACGCCACCTTATATGATCTCAATGCGTGTCAGAGATACTCTCGATAATGCAGTTTTCTGGATTGAAAACGAAACTTACCCACCCGATGAAATCTGCCTGAGACTTCACAGAGACATTGTATGGATCCACCCTTTTCCCAACGGGAATGGAAGGCATTCCCGGATATTTTGCGACGTGCTTCGTCGCGCGCTTGGAAGGGGGTTCTTTCCCTGGGGGATATCAGCAGGCGAACTCGTTTCACCAGATGCACATCGCGCTGAATACATTCTCGCTTTGAGAGAAGCCGACAATGGCGATTATAGGCGCCTTATCAGATTTGCTTCTGACTAAAAATTGCCCACAAAAAAGCCCGCTTTTTGGGGTCAGTCCATTTCGCGGGCTTTTTCATATCAGCAATATTACTGATTTACGGCAACGGTCTGCGTGGTGCCGGTTTCATCCTGATCGACGGCAAAGCAGGCGACGAGCTGATCGCCGTACTGTTTCAGCTGTGGCTGGAACTGTTTGCAGGTGCCGAACGCACGGCGGCAACGGGCGTTGAAGGCGCAACCGGCAGGCGGATTCAGCGGGCTTGGCAGTTCGCCGGTCAGCTTGATGCGTTCACGGCGTTCGTCCGGGTTCAGACGCGGCGTCGCGGACAGCAATGCCTGCGTGTACGGATGGCGCGGATTACTGAAGATGGCGTCTTTCGGGCCCTTCTCCACGCAACGACCGAGATACATCACCATCACTTCGTCAGCGATATGTTCCACCACTGACAAATCATGCGAGATGAAGACGTAGGACAGCCCTAAATCCTGCTGCAAATCCATCATCAGATTCAGTACCTGCGCACGCACGGAAACGTCGAGCGCGGACACCGGTTCATCGGCGATCACCACGTCCGGATCCAGCATCAGACCACGGGCGATAGCAATACGCTGACGCTGGCCGCCGGAGAACATGTGCGGATAGCGGTCGTAGTGCTCGGTTTTCAGGCCGACTTTCGCCATCATCGCCAGCGCTTTCTCGCGACGTTCTTCGCGGGTCAGTTTGGTGTTGATCAGCAGCGGTTCTTCGAGGATCTGGCCGACTTTCTTGCGCGGGTTCAGCGATCCGTAAGGATTCTGGAACACGATTTGGATCTTCTGACGACGCAGCTTTTCAGCGGTCGCATCAGGTTTCAGCAAATCCTGACCACGGTAATACAGTTCACCGCCGGTCGGCACTTCAATCATGGTCAGCAGACGGCCCAGCGTGGATTTGCCACAACCGGATTCGCCCACCACTGCCAGCGTTTTACCGCGTTCGAGCGTAAACGACACGCCGTCGAGCGCTTTCACCGTGCGTTCCTGGCCGAAGATGCCCTTCTTCACCGGGTAATGTTTTTTCAGATCAATCGCGTGCAACAGCGGCTGCGATGAGGTGTTATCAGGACTCATAAGTAGGTCTCCCGGCATCATCCAGCGGATAATGGCACTTCGACTGACGCCCGTTCGCGAGATCACGCAGCGCAGGTTCTTCTTTACGGCAACGGTCAGTTGCATACGGGCAACGCGGATTGAGCAGACAGCCGTTCGGACGGTCATATTTGCCCGGCACTACGCCCGGCAATGACTGTAAACGCGCTTTGTCAGCGGCGAATTCCGGCAGTGAGCGCAGCAGCGCCTGAGTATACGGATGGCGCGGCGCACGGAAGATTTCCGTGGCTTTCGCCGATTCCACCACCTGACCGGCGTACATCACGATGATGTGATGCGCGGCTTCCGCCACCAGCGCCAGGTCATGGGTGATCAGCATCAGCGCCATGTTTTCTTTCTGTTGCAGCTCAAGCAGCAGCTCGATGATCTGCGCCTGAATAGTCACGTCGAGCGCGGTGGTCGGCTCATCGGCAATCAGCAATTTCGGGCGACAGGCGATCGCCATGGCGATCATCACGCGCTGGCTCATCCCGCCGGAAAGCTGGTGCGGATACACGTCGAGACGCGAAGCCGGATCAGGAATACCGACCAGATTCAGCAAATCGATGGTGCGCTGACGACGGGTCTTTTTGTTGCCGCCCTGATGCACCTTGATAGCTTCCATAATCTGGAAACCCACGGTGTAACACGGGTTCAGGCTGGTCATCGGATCCTGGAAAATCATCGCGACTTCGGCACCGACAATCTGGCGGCGCTCTTTTTCGCTGATGCCCTGCAGATTACGGCCACCAAACTCCAGTTTTTCCGCCATCACTTTGCCGGGGAAGTCGATCAGTCCCATCAGTGCCAGTGAACTGACGGATTTACCGGAGCCGGACTCGCCGACAATCCCAACCACTTCGCCCTGTTTCACGCTGTAACTGATACGGTCTACCGCGCGGAACGGCGTCCCTTCGTCACCAAAGTGAACAGAGAGTTTATCCACGGTCAGCAACGTTTTGCCGACCTGAACATCATTCGTTAATGTTGTTTCCATCTCCAACCCCTTACTGCTTAAGTTTAGGGTCGAGGGCGTCACGCAGGCCATCACCCATCAGGTTAAATGCCAGCACCGTCAGCAGAATGATCACGCCAGGGAAGGTCACGACCCACCAGGCACTTTGAGCAAACTGTAAGACGTCCGACAGCATGGTGCCCCACTCCGGCGTTGGCGGCTGTGCGCCCATACCGAGGAAGCCCAACGCTGCCATATCGAGGATGGCGTTGGAGAAGCCGAGCGATGCCTGAACAATCAGCGGCGCTAAGCAGTTAGGTAAAATATTGATGAACATCTGACGGGCAGAACCGGCACCGGCAACGCGCGACGCGGTCACATAGTCGCGGTTCACTTCCACCAGCACCGCCGCACGGGTTAAACGGACATAGTGCGGTAACGCTACGAAGGTCAGCGCCAGCGAGGCGTTAACAATCGACGGGCCGAAAATGGCGACCAGCACCAGCGCCAGCAACAGGCTTGGCAGGGCCAGCATGATATCGACCACACGCATGATGATGGCGTCCACCACACCGCCGTAGTACCCGGCAAACAGACCGAACACCACGCCGAGGATCAGCGACAGTACGACCACCAGACAACCGACCAGCAACGATAAACGCGCGCCGTACATCAGACGCGACAGAATATCGCGGCCCACGTCGTCGGTGCCCAGCAGGAATTTCCAGCTACCGCCTTCCATCCAGACCGGCGGGCGCAGCAGCGCGTCACGGAACTGTTCAGCAGGCAAATGCGGTGCAATCACGTTCGCGCCAATCGCAATGACCAGCATGATAATGATGTAAGCCAGGCCGACAACGGCCCCTTTGTTACGCTTGAAGTAATGCCAGAATTCGCGCAAAGGCGGCATCGGCACTGGCGCAGCCGTCACTAACTCGTTAGCGACCGGCTCAGTGGTTTGAGACATTGTGCGCCCCTTATTTCTTGTGGCGAATACGCGGGTTGACCACGCCGTAGAGCACATCTACCAGCAGGTTAACCACGATGATCAGAGTAGCGACCAGCAACACCCCGCCCTGCACGACCGGATAGTCGCGGCGCTGGAGTGCGTCGATCAGCCACCGGCCGAGTCCCGGCCAGGAGAAGATGGTTTCCGTCAGGATAGCGCCGCCGAGCAGCGTACCGACCTGCAAACCAATGATGGTCACCACCGGCAGCAGCGCATTGCGCAGTGCGTGGATGACGATCACCCGCATACGGCTGACGCCTTTGGCGCGCGCGGTACGGATGTAGTCTTCGCCCAGCACTTCCAGCATGGAAGAACGGGTCATACGCACAATCACCGCCAGCGGAATGGTGCCCAGCACGATAGCCGGTAAAATCATGTGCATCACAGCATCCACGAAATCACCCGGTTCGCCCCAGAACAGCGTGTCGATCAGCATAAAACCGGTCAGCGGCAGGCTGTCGTCCAGGAACACGGTATCGCTTATTCGCCCCGATACGGGCGTCAGATTAAGCTGTACCGAGACCAGCATCACCAGCATGATCCCCCACCAGAAGATGGGCATAGAATAACCGGTCAGTGATATCCCCACGGCCGTGTGGTCGAATATCGATCCCCGTTTTACCGCCGCCAGCACACCCACCGGAATACCGACAAAGATCGCGAAAATCATCGCGCAGATGCCCAGTTCCAGAGTGGCTTTAAAGCGCGGTACAAATTCCTGCCAGACAGGGGTGCGGCTTTTTAAGGACGTGCCCAGGTCGCCATGCAGCACACCGTTCACGTAGTGCAAATATTGCTGGTAAAGAGGCTTGTCGAGCCCCATATCTGCCATCAGCTGGGCGTGACGTTCGGGGGAAACCCCGCGCTCGCCTGCCATGATGGTGACCGGGTCGCCTGGTATCATGTGTACGAAGGCAAAAGTCAGCAAAGTAATGCCGATAAACGTTGGGATAACTAACCCCAGACGTCGGAGTATGAACTGCAACATATCCCGTACTCTCTGTATAAAATGCCCGGAGAACCGTAGCTCGCCGGGCTTATTGTGGCTCACATTTCTTTCTTGAGAATCAAGGCTGTACTGAATGGCCCGCGAGCAAGGCGGAGGAGCACAGCAATCAAGACATACCTTCAGGTAGGCGAAGATTGCGAGCACCGCACAACGCAGCCCCCGGGTTATTCAGTAAGCGATCACTCCATTGAGACGTTTTCGAAGTGGTGTTTGCCGAGCGGGTCTACGACATACCCTTTAACTTCTTTACGAACAGGTTCGTACACGGTGGAGTGAGCGATGATCAGCGCAGGTGCCTGGTCATGCATCACAACCTGAGCCTGCTGGTACAGCGCAGCACGTTTGGCGTGATCGGATTCAGCACGGGCTGGCTGGATCAGATCTTCAAACGGCTTGTAACACCAGCGGGAGTAGTTGGAACCGTCTTTGGCTGCCGCACAGCTGAACAGGGTGGCGAAGAAGTTATCCGGATCCCCATTGTCGCCGGTCCAGCCCATCATCACAGACTGGTGCTCACCGTTTTTCGCACGCTTGAGGTATTCGCCCCATTCGTAAGTCACGATGTTGGCTTTCACGCCGATTTTCGCCCAGTCGGCCTGGATCATTTCAGCCATACGGCGTGCGTTCGGGTTGTACGGACGCTGTACCGGCATCGCCCACAGATCGATAGTAAAACCGTCTGAGTGACCTGCTTCTTTCAGCAGCTCTTTGGCTTTCTCAGGATTGTATTCGTAATCCACGACGTCTTTGTTGTAGCCCCACATTGTTGGTGGGATCAGGTTTTTAGCCGGCTGGCCAGCACCCTGATAAACCGCATCGATGATGGCTTTTTTGTTCACAGCCATGGTCAGTGCCTGACGCACTTTCACTTCATCCAGCGGTTTCTTCTCAACGTTGAAGGACAGATAACCCACGTTCAGACCTGGCTGTTGCATCAGGTTGATGGTTTTATCTTTTTTCATTGCCGCGATATCAGCCGGGTTTGGATACGGCATGACCTGGCATTCGTTTTTCTGCAGTTTCGCGTAACGCACGGAAGCGTCAGGCGTGATGGAGAAGACTAAACGGTCGATCTGCGGCTTGGTGCCCCAGTAGCCTGGGAATGCTTTGTAGAGGATGCGTGAATCTTTCTGATATTGCAGAAGCTGGAACGGACCGGTACCGATGGGATCCAGGTCAACCTTCTCAGGGGTTTTCGCTTTCAGCATGTTGTCAGCGTATTCCGCAGACAGAATTGAAGCGAAGTCCATCGCCAGGTCAGCCAGGAACGGAGACTCAGGGCGGTTGAGGACGAACTGCACGGTGTTGTCGTCGACTTTCACGATCTTGTTGATCAGATCGCCCATACCCATACCTTCGAAGTATTCATAGCTGCCGCCAGAAACACCGTGGTATGCGTTATTTTTGTCCAGCTGACGCTCGAAGGAGAACACAACGTCATCCGCGTTGAAATCACGGGTCGGTTTGAATTCCTTGTTGTCCTGCCATTTCACGCCTTTGCGCAGATGGAAGGTGTAGGTTTTGCCATCGGCAGAGATGTCCCACTTTTCAGCCAGGCCCGGCTGGATTTCGGTGGTTCCGATCTTGAACTCAACCAGACGGTTGTAGATAGGCACGGAGCTTGCGTCATACGTGGTGCCTGAGGTGAACAACTGAGGGTTAAAGCCTTCAGGTGAACCTTCAGAACAATACACTAACGTTTTTGCCTGGACACTGGCCGCAACGGTCAGCGCAATCAGGCCCATACTGAATTTCAGTAGCCCCGACTTACCTAAAGAGATTGTCATCGCTTCTGCTCCATCGATTAATGGTGATGTGGATGTGTGTGTTGTGTATACAGCTCACGTCACCCTTTATTTTTATTTGCGGGTGACTGTGTTTGCTCGTGCGCTGCAATAAGTCCAACCAGAGCATGGTGAACTGCCATTTTTTTCCTGCGATCTGTAAAGTTGCCTTTACAAAAGCTTACCGGAAATAATCACTGGTCTTCCTTGGGGCTATCAATTTGGCAACTCCTATCCTTGACGTCAATATAACCATCAGGCATTTACACAGACTGTGAGTTACAACAAACAAACATAAAAAAACATTTCGTTAACCAAATCAGGACGAATGTTCAGTCTGCACAGCAAATAACCACACAATCCCCTTTGTAAAAGAATATTCCTGGGGGTTTCACCCATTTTAAATCCCTAAAAATTTCTGGCTAAACGATGAATATATGAACGGTTATTTTTGAGATAGGGGTGGAAACCAGCGGAAAATGCTGGGAAGTGCAGCAAATGACCGTGCACGTTCAGAGAACGTGCTTACCCTGGCACCGTCAAAACACCCCAAAATGGCGCAAATGCACAGGGGTGGTGCAGGTCAATATCCGTACCGGTTTAGCGTGTTTTTCCGGCATCAGGGAGGGAGAGGACGGACATTGATTGAAACGAATATGTTAAAGAGTTTTTAAACTGTGGTGCGATTATTGCTTGTGATCGCGCGCTTACCTCCAGTCCCTCAAATTCCATTTATGCAGAACGAAAGAACAGGAGATTTAAGGATGTGCAGAGCGATTATTTATGAATCTTGCGTGGAAGTACGCAAATTTGAACGCGTAAAAGCAATGCATTTGCATTGGAAATGCAGATGCATTACGCTGACATGATCGCTCAAATAATCATCATTATGGAGTTTCATTATGTCAGCCTCGGCAGTATGGGGAATCAAACTCGAAGCAGAATCCAAAGTCACCCGTCGCTTCCAGACCACCATTCCGGCGACTATCCGCAAAGCGTTAAATCTCACCGAAAATGATCGTATTCAGTACAAGATTTTGCCGGACGGACAGGTCGTTATTTCGAGACAGCTCGAAGAAACGGAAGATCCTGTTATCAATGCCTTCCTCGATTTCGTTGCGACGGATATGCTTAATAATCCGGAAAATATGCAGCCGGTCACGTTATCTCTGCATGAAAAAATCAATGTACTGACAGCAGGGATGGCTATCGATCTTGAGAGCCCGCTTTCTGACGATGATGAGTAAGGATTATGCACAATCAGGCCATGGAGATTAACGGATGGACTCTTCTCGCTCATCCTCTGATCCTGCAACAGATACAGAAACTCACTGATCAGGTTGTCCTGATGCGCCGCAAAGACCCGGTGGGTTATAAAAGCAAAAATGCCACCAAACGACTGGCCGCGATTAATAAGCTGATGTTTGATGTTATCCCGCAAGATCCGGCACGTGTCGAATTCCGTCAGGGCGATACGTTAGGAGGGGAGTTCTCACACTGGTTCAGGGCAAAATTCTTCCAGCAGTACCGGTTATTCTTTCGTTATAACCTGAGAAGCCGGATCATCATTTACGCCTGGGTTAATGATGATAAAGAATTGCGGGCATACGACAGTAAAACGGACGCCTACCGGATGTTTAGCAAGATGCTCAAAAGTGGCAAACCACCCGACAACTGGCAGGCGCTATGGGAAGAGTCAGACAATGTGTTGGTTCAGGAAGAACTGCCATAGACAGGAAATTGGATTTACTACAGGCGAAAAAAAACCTGCTTTAAAAAGCAGGTTTTTCAAATGTGGTCGGCGAGAGAGGATGACGCGCATCTGCGATGCTTGCCCTGCGGGTCGTTGCTAAAGCAACGTTGTCTCGCTTCGCTCGACTCAAACCTCCTTCGGAGGTTCTCATCCTCTTTTACTACAGGCGAAAAAAAAAACCTGCTTTAAAAGCAGGTTTTTCAAATGTGGTCGGCGAGAGAGGATTCGAACCTCCGACCCACTGGTCCCAAACCAGTTGCGCTACCAAGCTGCGCTACTCGCCGAATGGGGCGCATCTTACTGCGACCCCCTCAGAGCGTCAACGGCTTTTTATAACATCCGCACTGACTGCCCAGATTTTGTCCTATACGGCGCCAAAATAACCTATAGCTTCTGTTCTGCCTGAGGTTTGGCACACCAGTTATTCGCCGGATTAATACCACCGTCTGGCGACGTATAACCCAGACACCCCAGAATCGAGTCAAATAACTCAACGTGACGTTTCTTCGCACCGACCCGCTGCTGTGCCTTTAGCTGCTCAAACGCCCGCTTGTGGTCTGGCTGCTCCAGGAAGCTGTCAGAAGCCCACACCATCATCGGCACGCGGAACTGCTCCGGCGGGGCCATCTCGCGCGGCGTGCCGTGCAGATGTGAATTCTCATCAATGGATTCACCGTGATCAGAGGCATAAAACACCAGCGCTTTCTTATCACGCAACTGATCAATCACGTTGTCGATAAAGGTATCGGTGTACAACACGCTGTTATCAAAGGCGTTGATCAGTTCATCTTTGGTACAGGTGTTGCTCTTACACTCCGGCGTATAACGTGCGTAACTGCGCGGATAACGCTGGGAATAGAGGTAATGCGAGCCTTTTGTATGCAGGATCACCAGATGCTTACCTTTCGGGTGCGTTCTCAGCGATTCCTGCAACTCATTGACCAGCAACATGTCATCGACCGGCTTGCCGTCGTTGCGCTTTTCAGAGGCTATGATTTCGCGGAAAGAGAAGTTATTGGTGTCCGCGTTGTTGTAGAACCACAGCTCGCTTTGCATCGCGAACAGCTCAGAGGTGAAGCCCAGCGACTTCATCACCGCGAAAATATTCTGCTCTTTCAACGTACGCTGCGGGTTGTCCGCCGTACCGCCTTCGCGCACAAACATACAGCGCAGCGACAGCTTGGTTGCCGTATCGCACGAGGTACCGCGGAACGCCACCAGATTCTTTTCTTTCGACAAGCGCGGCGTGGTATCGCGCTCATAACCCAGAATGCCTAAGTGATCCCAGCGGGTAGTTTCACCGATGATAAATACGACGTAGGTATCGTCGATATCTGCGGGCGGAACGTAGGTGAATTCCTTCGCCGGATCAAAGTAATTACCGGCATCCCGGCTTTCATCAACCTGCGTATAAGCATACAAACCCAGCGCGGCCAGCCAGTTAGACGGCAGATAGGAGTGCGCGACGACGCCACCATAGCTGGGCAAGTCGATGTTGGTTTTCTTCTCATTCACACTTTGTTCGTGGTCGAGATATCGCAGCGGCAGCCAGACCAGTAACGCTGTCGCCAGCAAAACGATCAATGGCAACGCACGTTGCCCCGGCGTTTTTATCTGCTCCATCAGCGTCAGACGCAGGTTGTTTTTCCAGATAAGGAATAACGGAACAGCACTGACCAGCGCCATCCAGATAAACAGATGCCACCCGATGATTTCTTTGCTGAGGTCGATATCCGTGGTCATCACCGAAACGACAATGCCGTACCCAATCACCACGTTGAACATCACCATGTAATAACTGGCGGCGACCGAAATCAGCACCAGTAATGTGGCGATGATGCGGAAAAACAGCTTTCCACCCAGCGAAATTAAACGCAGCACGAAGAAGGTAAACAGGACGATGGCACAAACTTCGGTGACTGCCTGAATCAGTTCAGTTGAAGTGAAATGATTGACCAAAGCGGCAAAGCGGCGTTGAAACACGGAGACATTCAGGAAAATGCCAATGTAAATCGCTAACAATAAAGAGATATTTTGCTGCGATAGAGTCTTCACTCTATTCATGTAATGTGGTTTTCCGGAAGTTTTTTGAAAGATTCTGAATCATTGTGACATGTTTATGCCCCTCGAGTTCACGGATTATGCTGAGATTACGTTTATATACATACTTGCCTGAACAGCAGGAAAGAAGCGCCCTGCAGGGGAGACAGAGAGATCATGGCGGGTTTTTCAGACATGAAAAAGGAGGCCGAAGCCTCCCTGGTATTTCATTAAAACGCCCCTGGTGAAGGCGGTATGACTAAAAATTACTTAATATTCAAAGTGACGTCGATGTTGCCACGGGTCGCATTGGAGTACGGGCAAACCTGATGGGCTTTCGCCACCAGTGCTTCTGCTTCGCTGCGCTCGAAGCCTGGAAGGGTAATATCCAGCTGAACTTCGATACCGTAACCGCCCGGAATTGCGCCGATGCCTACTGCGCCATCAATTTTGGCGTCCGCAGGGATCTTAATTTTTTCTTGTGCGGCAACGGCTTTCAGTGCGCCGAGGAAGCAGGCGGAATAGCCCGCAGCAAACAGCTGCTCTGGGTTAGTACCGCCGCCCATGCCGCCCATTTCTTTTGGTACACCCAACTTGACGTCAAGAACGCCGTCGTCAGAAGTCGCACGACCATCACGACCACCGGTGGCTGAGGCATGAGCACGATACACCACTTTTTCAATAGACATATTTCGTTCCTTAATCAGTGAGAGCCATAAAATATTAAACGATTTAATCGCACACTACTTATTTGATTCTATCAAACGCGTCTAAGATGCTCCTTCAGACTCGTCTGTTTAACACTCTTTAAAGCGAAGTTTTACGCTTTATCCTGAAGCTTAGCCCGTAAGACTTCCAGTTGCTGCTTCAGCGCCACAATTTCGCCAACTTCACATTCGGTCGCACACAAAATGGCTTCGGGAATACCCTGCGCTTTTTCGCGTAACGCCCGGCCTTCTGCGGTCAGGGAGATAATCACCTGGCGCTCATCGGCTTTCGCTCGCTGACGCATCAGCAAACCGGCGGTTTCCAGACGCTTTAACAATGGCGTCAAAGTAGCAGAATCGAGAAACAGTTTTTCGCCGATTTCAGATACCGTGACTTCATCACGCTGCCAGAGCACCAGCATCACCAGATATTGCGGGTAAGTCAGTTCGAGTTGCCCGAGCAATTTACGGTAAACCTTATGCAGTGCCAGATTCGCGGAGTACAGCGCGAAACACATCTGTTGATCCAGATGCAGCATGCCGTTTTGTGTTGAGTCGGTATCTGTTGTCATGTTCATGTTGCCAATATATATAGCGCGCGATATTATCGCAAGCGCTTTTTATGTTATCTCAACCCGCAGGTTCAAAAACCTTCAATCCGCTGCAGCATATACGGATAAAACGGGTTGGATGAAACACGCATCAGCTGATCCATACTTACCACCAGCGCACCGCTTTCACCCCGCGCGGCCAGCGTACCGAGCCTGATACCAAATTGCGCAGGCCCTTGCGGATTGCGCCCGTACAGCGAATCGTCTGTCGGAAAAGGCAGCGCGACATGCGACAGCGAATAGAATTCTGAAGGATAGTTCAGACCGAGTGGTGTAACTGAAGCGCTGTTTTGCCCCGCTACTGTGATTTTCGCTACCGTGGCCGCATCATCCGGCGAAGCGTTGGTAATCACCGTCGTCTGATAGGCGCGCGGCGGCGCAGGCAGCAGGCGCTCAACGGCGGTTTCCGATGACGGACGCAGCAGCGGCCCGACATACGCACTGCGGTTAATATCAAACAGTACCAGCTGGCTGCCGTTTGCCGGGAGCTGATTAAACAACGCCGTCACCACCGCACGGGCGCTGACGGTTGAATCAACCACCGACTGGAACGCCAGCACAGGCGGTAACTGTGAAAGCTTGCCGGACTCCGCGTCCTTACTGATTTGCTGTTGCAAAACATGGGTCAGCAGATAAGACTGACGCGCCGCTTTCACCGGGAATGAATTGTATTTAAAAGGATTGAATTCCGGCATCAGATTCAGCCAGGCGGTTTTGGCAAAGGCAGGAAAAATTGCCGGCCAGCCCGCATATCCGGCAAAGCGCGCAAAACTGGTCACGCCAATCATCGGGGAAATCAGCACAATGCGCGAAGGGCGCGCCAGTGCAGGATCATCGAGCGAATCCAGGGTGTATTTCATCGCCAGCGCACCGCCATTGGAAAAACCGACCAGTTGCAGCGGCACATCCGCACCTGCTGCACGTCGTGCCTCGCGGATTGCCAGCCGCGTTGCCGCCAGCCACTGTTCCCAGTCGACGCTGGTCAGTCCGCCCGGCACGGTGCCATGTCCGGGCAAGCGAATACCGACGGCAACGAATCCACGGCGACGATAATCCTGCGCAATATGCCGCAGGCTGTAAGGGGAATCGGTCAGACCGTGCAACAGTACCACCGCGCCGACCGGTTTACCGTCGGGCATCAGCTCATAAGAGCGGTTCCAGTCCTGCGCAAAATGCTCGGGATAAATCGGGCTGCGATCGTAATAGCGGTTAAGCGGAATACGATCTTCTCTGTCGAGTTTGTCCGTCACCTGCTGCTTCACTTCAGCAAACGCCTGCTGCTCCGCGCGTAAATACGCCGGCCAGTCGCTCTTATCCAGTTGCTCCGCACTCAGTTCGTCCGGCACCAGTTTGTGCCACGGCTCAAGCGGCGGCCCCTGTAAGGCGTCATAAGTACGCACAGCCAGCAGCGTAATAATCACCAGAATCAGCGCCAGTAACAGCTTTTTCAGGCGTTCAGAGAGATGACGAAGTTGCATTAAATAGGGATTTCCTAAAAACAGTTTTGCAGAAAGACAGCCTCTTAAAGATATGTCCTTCCTGAGCATTATTGCGAAAATAATAATGCAATTACCTTGAACGGTGGCTGCACAAAGCGCAAATTTTCGCCCCAATTTTGCCCAGTTGCATTCCGTCCGTGGTGCAACAAATATACAACCCGGTCATACAACAATGACTAAACCCAGCAAAATCAATGAATAATGAAGTGGCACAGGCTTTGCTTAGATGAATTCAATCTTGTATACCAGATGGGATTCAAAACATGGCTTCAGTTTCAGACACCGTCACATCACCCTTTCGCGGTTTTACCTTGGGGGAATGGCAGCAACATTACCGCGGTGCGCCAGACAGCCTGCGCACCACGCTTTCTCTGGTTATGGGAAGCCTGAGTCAAAACGACAATGCCTGGATTTATCTCGCCACCGCAGAGCAGCTTGAGGCGCAAATCCTCCACCTTGAAGCCCTTCGCCATCAGCATGAAGGCTTGCTGAGCACCCTGCCGTTGTATGGTGTGCCGTTCGCCGTTAAAGACAATATGGATATCGCGGGCTGGCCGACCACGGCGGCGTGTCCGGCGTTTGCTTACACCGCAGAAGCAGACGCTACCGTGATTGCCAATCTGAAAGCCAAAGGCGCAATAGTGATTGGCAAAACCAATCTCGATCAGTTCGCCACCGGCCTGGTCGGCACCCGTTCGCCGTACGGCGCAGTCCCTAATACCTTCAATCCTGATTACGTCAGCGGCGGATCCAGTTCTGGTTCGGCTTCCGTTCTGGCACGGGGTCTGGTGGCCTTTTCGCTGGGCACCGACACCGCCGGTTCCGGCCGTGTTCCGGCAGGCTTTAATAATGTCGTCGGGCTGAAACCGACCAAAGGCTGGCTGTCGAATACCGGCGTGGTTCCGGCCTGCCGCCTGAATGATTCCGTCTCGATTTTCGCCCTGACAGTGGCCGATGCCCAGACCGTCGCCCAGGCCGCTGGCGGTTTTGATGCTGCCGATGCCTACTCCCGTAGAAATCCGTTTACTGCGCCGGTCGCCATGTCACCGCATCCGCGCTTTGCCGTGCCGGACAGTCTGGAATTCTTCGGCGACGCGCTGGCGGAATTTGAGTTCGATCAGGCGCTTGAACGTCTGAACAGCAGCGGCATCACCCTCGTTCCCGTCGATTTCACGCCGTTCCGCGAACTGGCAGAGCAGTTGTATTACGGCGCATGGGTGGCAGAACGCACCGTGGCGGTCGGCGAAATTTTCGAAGAAAGCCCGGAAGCGATGGATCCGATCGTTCGCGGGATTGTCGCCAATGGCCTGAACTACACCGCGAGCGATGCCTGGCGCGCTGAATATTTACGCGCTGAGCTGTCACGCAAAATCAATCTGACGCTGGAAGGGTTTGACGCGCTGGTGGTGCCGACATCGCCGACCATCCGCACGCAGCAAGAGCTGGTGCAGGAACCGGTGCTCTACAACTCGCAGTTCGGCATTTACACCAACTTCACCAATCTGGCGGATTTGTCCGCGCTGGCGCTGCCTTCCAGCATGCGCGCCGACGGTCTGCCCGCCGGTATCACGCTGATTGCTCCGGCCTGGCACGACGATGCACTGGCCAGTTTTGGCCGTCAGTGGCAGCGCAGCCTGAATCTGCCGCTCGGCGCAACCGGGCTGGCGATGAAATCCGAAGAATTCATGACCTCCGCGCCGGTCAGTGCTGCCTGCGTGCGGGTTGCCGTGGTTGGCGCGCACCTGACCGGGATGCCGCTGAATTTTCAGCTCACCAGCCGCAACGCGGTACGCGTCGAACAAACCACGACCGCTGCAACCTACAAACTTTACGCCCTCGCCAATACCACACCGCCAAAACCGGGGCTGGTGCGGGCAGAAGGCGGCAGCGCGATTATCGTCGAACTGTGGGATATCCCGCTGGCGCGCTTTGGTGAATTCGTCGCTGAAATCCCGGCACCGCTCGGCATGGGTTCGCTCGAACTGGCTGACGGACGCAGGGTGAAAGGCTTTATCTGCGAGCCGTGGGCGCTTGGCGAGGCCACCGATATCACCGCATTTGGCGGCTGGAGAAGTTACATCCAGAGCCTGAATTCACCGGTCAAAAGCTGAGGGCGCGTACATGTTTAACACCGTTTTAATTGCTAACCGTGGCGAAATTGCCTGCCGCGCAATCCGTACGCTGAAACGTCTGGGCGTGACCAGCGTGGCCGTTTATTCCGACGCTGACCGCAATGCACCGCACGTCACGCAGGCGGATATCGCCATCGCGCTGGGCGGCGAAAAGGCCAGCGAAAGCTACCTGATGATCGACAAAATTCTGGCCGCCGCGAAAGAAACCGGC
>Ga0308168_1001775_pt1 | contig 18869 bp, 15 predicted proteins | sample PhyCR2_FD_202133 | JGI IMG/M metagenome (GOLD analysis project Ga0308168, IMG submission 202133) | Phyllosphere microbial communities from UC Gill Tract Community Farm, Albany, California, United States - DLSLRC.R2 | ecosystem: Host-associated > Plants > Phyllosphere > Unclassified | place: USA...
AAGTCTTCGGCCAGGACATTCCCGACATCATGGAGTTTGGTCCCGGCAATGGTCCGGACGGTCAACCGTTCGCACCAGACGTTCAATCGCTCGTTCTGCATTCACAATTGATTGTTCACGGCACACGCGTCATGTTTTCCGATGCGATGCCGCATGATCCGGTGGCGATCGGACAAAATGTCACGCTGGCCCTTCATCTGCCGGACGTCCAAATCATTCATGAGACATTCGATAAGTTGGCGCAAGACGGTAACGTCATCATGCCGATCCAAAAAACGTTTTGGAGTGAAGCCTACGGTATCGTTGAAGATCCGTTTGGTGTTCAGTGGCAGTTGAACCATGAAGTGAGTGAAGTGACAGCGTAATCTCAAATTTTATTCTAATCAAAAGGCGATTCCATTTTGCGGAATCGCCTTTTGATTAGCTCTCACTTAAAAAAAGTTGAATGCATAGTCGATGTAATTAAATGCTCCAACCACACTTGCCTCACCTCTACTGAAAAGTCTTCATTTCCGAATACCTCTACTCTAAACGGGAATGTTTCTAACAATTGGTGCTCCACTAATTGCCGCGCCTTTAAAACAGCAACCGTCCCTTCTACTCCTGATAACGAGCGATTCATACCATATGCTTGCTTCGTGTAATAGGATACGAATCTGTCCACCCATTCTGTCGGACGCTCTTTTAGTCCTTTGGGGAAGCTTCGTTATAAATCTGATTGATCGACATACACGAGAAGGAGTTATAACGGCTCGATGATTGTCGCCAAGCGTTTAAATATACGCTTGTAGCATTGCTTCCGGTAAATTGTATTTGATGGCCCCACCGTTAATCATTTTTACAAAAAGCAGCGTTCCACGACATATGTCGCATCCGTCTCTAAGGTTTGAGTGACAAACGCTTTCCACTTCTTTATGATCAGTGATTGATGTAACTAGAATGATAATTCATAGATATCTAGTACTTGTAGAAATGCGAGTGTTGCTTCTCGAATATCCTGTTCTGACTACCACTGACGATACGATATTAGCTCGTAATCATTGACACCTCAGCAAATCGTAGGATATCAATTGAAGCGTACTCGCTTTGAAAGTCTGTCTATTTATCAATCGTTAAGTAAGGGAGACTCTCATAATCCGTAGCGTGGTTGAGATTTCTCTCGATATGAAGACGCGTGTTAGTTTGTCGCTTTTGTAGTAGATCTCTCGATGCTTCAGCTGTTATTGTTTCACCCGCGCCTGGTAGTCCTTCAATTAAGAATAATTTTTATAACATTCTATATCTCTATTTCAAAATATAATAATTTATCTTCGGGAATGAAATAAATTTTCGGAATTTATGATTAGATGCATTTTTAGTATACAAATAATCTTCTATCAGTAATTCTTATTTTATATTTAGACGATTTAATAGTTATAAAAATAGATCCTTAATCTATTCAAAAAAACCGAACTTTTTTTAAAAATAATTCCATTTATATTATATAATTAACCATAATACATTTTAAAAATCAAAAAATTACAAGGTAGTGATTATTTTAATGGATGATTTAATATTAAATCCTTATGCACCAAATTTAGTAGAATCAACGCGTTCAATCGGTTATTCATTCGAAACTGCATTAGCAGATATAATCGACAATTCAATCAGTAATTTTTCAAAACGTATTGATATAAAATTTTCAACTTCTGATAAACCTTATGTAGCGATAATCGATGATGGTTCAGGGATGAGTAGCGATGATTTAGAAAACGCAATGAGGTATGGCAGCAGTAATTCTCTTAACGATCGTGCTGAAAATGATTTAGGGCGTTTTGGATTAGGATTGAAGATGGCTTCGATGTCTCAGTGCAGAAAGTTAACGGTAGTATCAAAACATAATAATAAATTTTCAGCTGCATGTTGGGATTTGGATTATATACATAAAACTGAGAAATGGTCTTTAATAAGATTTACAGATGAAGAAATTACAAAACTTAGACACGTAATAGATTTAGAAAAATATAAATCTGGAACAATTGTCATGTGGGAAAACATGGATAGAATTTCAGAATCGTCGCACGATTTTGAAAAAGAATTTAATGAAAAGTTAGATTTTGCTGATAAGCATATAAGTCTAGTATTTCATAGATTTTTAGAGAGTAAATTATCTAAACAATATTTTGAGATTTTTTTCAACAATCGAAAGGTTGAACCAATCGATCCATTCATGTTAGCTAACCGTGCTACACAACAACTCGAAGAAGAAATACTATTTATTGATAAAACTCAAATAAAGATTACTCCCTTCATCATTCCTTTCATGAGTAAGTTGTCAACAAAAGAAAGAGGTATTCAGGATGATTATAAGGATTTAAATCTAAAACAAGGTTTATATATCTATCGTAACAATAGATTAATTGTTTGGGGAAAGTGGTTCCGATTACTTAGTGATAGCGAGCTTAAAAGATTGGCAAGGGTTCGAATAGACCTTCCAAACAGTATTGATTCACATTGGAAAATAGATGTAAAAAAATCGTCAGCACAAATCCCTAGCGTAATAAAAGAACAGCTAAGACGGATTGTAGTACGTGTTGTAGGCAAAAGTGAGCGTGTATACAAATACCGTGGTAGGAAAGCTAATCATAGTGAATTTCATCATATATGGAACAAAATAGATACTAGAGAAAAAATACAGTATCTAATAAATCGTGACATACCAATTTACCAAGTTCTACTTAACTCTTTAAGTGAAGAACAGGAAAAACTACTAGATGGATTTATCAAAAGTCTGGAAGATGGATTCCCTTATTCAGCAGTTTATTACGATTTAGCTCAGGACAAACAATTTGAAAGCCAACTGTTGGAAGTAGAACAGGTATATCAACTTGCAAAAAATACTATTGACGGATTATCAAAAAATAAAGAAGAACAATTAACTAATTTGAAAAGTTTATCTACTATAGATATGTTTCAGAAATATCCTGATGTTATTAAATTGTTAGAAGAGGAGTTTCAACAACATGAATAAAGAAATAGTTATAGCCTTAGAAGACCTAGCTAGCATAATGTTACCTAAAGATAACTTAGAACAGATTACAGAAGAAAAAATTAAAGAAACCGTTGAGAATGTAGTCCCATTAACAAAAATGAAGTTTAACAACATTGAAATAACGAAAGTTGATATTAATGCTGCCATAATGAATCTTGAAGAACGTTATGCCATAACGATGGACACCGGAACATTGCTTAAAGAGGATAATTATAAGAAATGGTACTACAATTCAAAAGCTGAAAGAGGCACTTTATATTGGGATCGTTACAACAGATATTTAAATACTGATGTCAAATTACCACAAGTTGTAATTAATAAAATTGACGATGCTTCTGAGGATATTATGGACGTCTTAGGCGATCCATTATCCGAAGTAGGATTCCAACGACAAGGATTAATTATTGGTTCTGTACAATCTGGAAAAACTTCTAATTATACTGCATTAATAAATAAAGCTGCAGATAGTGGTTATAAAGTTATTATTTTATTGACCGGTACTATCGAAAAACTCAGAAAGCAAACCCAAGGGCGAATTGATGAGGGATTTGTTGGAATGGATAGTCGAAATAGATTTAATGGTAAAAATAATAAAAACTCAGTTTTAGGTGTAGGTAAATATGACAATAATCTCAATGTAGTTTCATTAACTAGTACAGATAATGACTTTAATCAAAATTTAAATATGAGACTTTCTTCTATAACGGATCCAGTAATTTTTGTTATTAAAAAAAATAAATCAATTCTTGAAAAATTGCACTATTGGCTTAAAGAAAAAAATGCTGATCAGTCTATAGGTATGATTGATTTACCTATGTTACTGATTGATGATGAGGCAGATAACGCTTCTGTGAATACTAATAATCCAGAGAAAGATCCAACAACAATAAATAAAGGTATACGAAACCTATTAAAGTTATTTAAAAAATATAGTTATGTAGGTTTTACTGCAACTCCTTTCGCTAATATTTTTATTGATCCACAATTAGAAACTGATGAAAACGACTTATTTCCGAAAGATTTTATTTACCTATTAGAACAACCTTCTAACTACGTTGGTCCTAGAGACGTGTACAGTGAAGACGGTCAATATAATTATATGATTCGATATAACGATGATATGGAAGATATTTTAGAATTAAAACATAAAAATGAAACAGCCATAACATCATTACCCGAATCATTGAAGACCTCCATATTAGTATTTTTATTATCTAATGCCGTACGCGATTTAAGAGGACAAGAGAAAAAACATAGATCTATGTTAATTCATGTTTCAAGATTTATAAGCGTTCAGAAAAATGTACAGAACCTAATTAAAAATTATTTCAATGATGTAAAAAAGCAGATAAAAAATTATATTCTTTCTGATTCAGAAGAACCCTTTATTAAAGAATTGAGAAACTTATTTGAAAAAGAGTTCGGAGAAGGTGAAGAAATTTTTTATGACTCTACAAGGTTTAAGAAAATTCCAATAAAAGAAACTTGGGACGACGTAAAAGACATCCTTTATAAATCAATCAGTCCTATACAGGTTCACACTGTAAATAGTCATTCTGCATCTCAACGTATGAATTATGATGAATACGAAGATGGATTACGTTTGATTGCAGTTGGCGGTCTAAGTCTTGCGCGTGGTCTTACACTTGAAGGCTTAATTGTTAGTTACTTTTATCGGAATACAAAAATGTACGATACTCTTATGCAAATGGGAAGATGGTTTGGATATCGCGATGGTTACGCTGACTTATGCAGATTATGGACTTCACAAGAGTCTGCAGGTTGGTATGAACATATAGCTGAAGCAACTGAGGATTTACGTCTACAAATCAAGCAAATGTCCAGAGAAAACAGACGTCCAATAGAGTTTGGCTTACGAGTCAGATCAGCTGAAGATGCTCCACTAATTGTGACGGCGAAAAATAAAATGAGACATTCTGAACAGATAAAGCTTTTACGCCAATTAAATGGAAGAATGATTGAAACTGCAATTTTACCTTCTAAAGAAGATGATATAAAAGCAAATAATGAGATTATAGAACGATGGTTAATTAAAAACAAAGAATATTACGTTCAAGACTACAAGAAATTAGGTTATGAAAAACCAACCTATAAAAATGTCCCAAAAGAAGTGATTATCGAACTATTAAAATATTTAGAGTATCCATATATGAATGAATTTTCAAAGGACAGTATGATTTTAAATGAAATTACTAATAGTTCATCAAAGACACTTGATTTTTGGGATTTGGCAATAGCTACTACTAATAAGAAAACAAAAGATTCAGAAGTTTTATTCGGAAATATATCTATTAATCCAATCACACGTTCTTTCGACTTGTTCGGAACAGGTAATTATGTCCGTATATCAAAATCTAAAAGACGATTAGGTACAACTAGCTATGCCTTAGCTGGACTTGATACTAAAAAATTCTCTTCAATAAAACATAGTGTCGACACCTTACTTAAAGGTCAAACAAATAATAAAGGAGGTAAAAAATCACCAACTCAAAATATGTATTTTAATACAGGTATTTCAAGAAACCCTCTTATCGTAATCTATCCAGTACAACTACTAAAAAGTACGGAAGATACAGATTCCTCAATAAATGACTATGTTGATTCCTTAAATAGTTTAATTTCAGGAATCAGTATAGGGATTCCTGACATTGAAGGAATGCAGTCTCTGACATATGAATATGTAGTAAACAAAATCTATCAAATGGAACTCATAGAAGGAAGTTCCAGTCAGATTGATTGGGAAGAAGATTACGATGAAGATGAAGATAATGATGACGAAGATTGATTAAAATAAATAAGGAGCCATATATATGATTTCAGAAGAAAATAGCTATACAAGAATAAATGGCACTGATATTTTTGGAATATATCTAGGTTTCGACAATGAGGGAAGAACAAGCATGTTTGTGAAATTATCACGCAAGCCTACGATTAATTTAAAAAACACACATTTAATTCATGAATACAATAAACGAAATGATGGCTTATGGGCACTAACTGTATCAATTAACGAAGATAAATATAAGGGAGTATTTCATAAGCTCGTTTATGACTTAGTTGACATCGTTCGTGATTCTAACAGTCCGACAATTGCTGAGAGATTGTTTTTACGTCGTTTTATTGAATGGAAAACACTTTTTGAAGAGTATGTAAACTCAGAGCTGAACTTTAATGAAATCGTTGGTTTAGCTGGAGAATTATATTTTTTAAAAGAATTTATGTTTGAACGCTATGGAGTAAACGATAGTTTACTTGCATGGTGCGGTCCTAATGGATCGGATAAAGATTTTATTCTAAATAAAATTTGGTTTGAAATCAAAACTAAGTCTTTTAATAAAAAAATAATCCACTTAAGCAATGAAAATCAACTTCAATCACAGTATATTGGATATTTAACGATTATTTCTTATGAAAAAAGTAGCTTAATAGATTTTAAATCTACAAATTTAATCAAACTATATAAAGCTATTTGTAATTTAATTCCTAATCAGGGTTTGAGAATAGAATTTGATAAGAAACTCACTAATTTAAACTTCGTACCTGATGCAAAATATCAAGATATTAACTTAGAGTTTAAAGATATCGAGTTTTATGAAATAAACGAAGTATTTCCCAAAGTAAATACTGACAACCTTCATGAAGCAATAACTAATATAAAATATGATTTATTTCTTCCAGCGATTAAAAAATTTAGAGTGGAGTTATGAATATGGAATTATATAGAGACTCTTTAGTAAATGAGATTAAATCACAAGGAAATTCTGAAAATATCTCAGACCGCGAAGCTTTCTTTCAAATATACTGTGAAAAACTCGAGCAATCTGAAATCATTGAAGATTTTCATTATCTTCATTTTAAAGGTAAGGGAAATCGCAATCGTTCTATTCAAATTGATGGGTATGCTTACAATGAATTAGATCAAAAGCTTACACTTTTTATAATACCTTCGTTAACATATTACGAAGATAAAATTTTAAGCCTTACAGAAGCTGAATCATTATTTAACCGTGCTAAATTCTTTTATTTTGATGCCGAAAAAATAACTTCAGTTTCTGAAGAGAGTTCTGAGGGCTACGGTTTAGCTTATGGTATCTCCAATAATGAAATGACTGTCGACATACTTGAAATCATTTTATTAACCGACTATTCTAAGTCAAGTAAAATTAAAGTTATTGAAAATACGATTGAAGATAATATCCGAATTGACTACTCTATTTACGATATTCTACGTATGAAAACTATTGATGATTCTGAAACAGGAAAAGAGCCTTTAGTAATTGATATTTGGGACGAGTTTGAGATGTCTGGAATCCCCGTACTTCCGGCCTCTACAAACGATGAGTATCAAGCTTACTTATGTAATATTCCCGGAGAACTACTAGCACGTATGTATAACAAATATCAATCAAGACTACTTGAAGGAAATGTACGATCTTTTCTTCAAACTAAAGGAAAAGTAAACAAAGGCATAAGAAGCACAATTTTAAATCAACCTGAAATGTTTTTTGCATTCAATAATGGCATAGCTGCAACTGCTGAAGAAATAACTATAAACGATGGCCCTTCTGGAAAAGTAATTACAAGGTTTAAATCTTTGCAGATTGTAAATGGAGGTCAAACAACCGCATCACTTGCAAATTCATGGGAAAATGATAAAAAAAATAACTCACATAATCAAATAAAATTGATTTATGTCCCTATGAAAATTTCAGTTGTTTCACAAAAATCTGCAGAAGATTTGATACCTAACATATCAAAATATGCTAATAGCCAAAATAAGGTAAGCGATGCTGATTTGGCATCTAACCATTCTTTCCACAGACGTATTGAAGATCTTTCAAGAAGAGTACACGCCCCTGCAATAAACGGTGCTCAGTTCGGTACTTTTTGGTATTATGAACGAGCGAATGGACAGTACAGACAAGAAACATATAAAGCTTCTGAGTCTGCTAAAAAAACTTTTGAATCACGTAATCCTAAAAATCAATTATTTAAAAAAGTAGATTTAGCAAAGTATTTTAACATTTATCTCCAAAAACCCCATATAGCTAGCGCAGGATCTCAAAAAAGTTTTAGTAAATTTAGCGAATGGATGGTTAAGCAGTGGGACAAGAATTCGAATTTTATTAATGAAGAATTTTATCGTAAGATTATTTCTTTAGGTATTCTTTTCAAAAAAACTGATAATATCGTGAAAAACCAAGATTGGTACGATAGCTATAAGGCAAACATCGTTGCTTATACGCTCTCATTAATTTTTTATAGAGTAGAAAAAGATTTTCCTGAGTCCACAATTGATCTTCAACAAATATGGAAGAAACAAGATTTATCTTATGGATGGAAAAGACAGATTGAAAAGACTTCATACTTAGTTTATAAGCATTTAACTAGCAAAAATCGTACAGTTGAAAATGTCACAGAATGGGCTAAGCGTGAAGATTCTTGGAAAATGGCCAAAGATATAAAGATTGACTACGACGAAAATTTTATTAATGAATTGATTAGTAAAGACTATGTTGTAACTCAAGACTTGAGCGCTCAAAAAGAACAAAAATTAGTTAATGAAATTGATGCCTTACTTAAAGTTTATGAATATAGTTCAGCTTTTTGGACAGAAGTGTATGATTGGGGGCTTCAAAGCAAAATTTGGAATACTCAAGATGTTAGTTTATTAAAATTGGCAATGTCTATAGATAAGGGAAAAGTCCCAACAGATAAGCAAGCAATCAAAATTTTAAAAATTTTAGAAAAAGCTAGATTGGATAGTTTCCCTAAATAACAGAAAAAAATCTACTAATATATGTCTTAAACCACAATAAAATCCCACTAAAATAGATGATTAACCATCTATTTTAGTGGGATTTTATTAAATTATTGAAGATACTCTAACAACTTATTAGCAATAGCTTTTGCTAATAAGGGAGGAACTGCATTTCCTATTTGTTGATAACGTTCATCTTTTCTTCCTTCAAAAATAAATTTATCTTGAAATGACTGTAACCGCGCAGCTTCTCTAATACTAATAGCTCGAGCTTTTGTAGGATGTTGCCACATCGACTTTCTCACGTTGATTACTGTCGGAGATGGTTCATCATAATTCAATCGAAGATATACTGTGTTTTGAGTTCTAGAAGCATCAGCATAGGTACTCTTTAAATCGTTAGGCAAACTATGAAAGTTTTTTCCACCATTTTTTAAAATATTTTTATAACGCTCTAATATTAATTTTGAACTTTCTGTATTAATATGATCGTAAATTTCGTTCGGCTCCATTTCTTCTCTATAATATTTATTCAAACCTTTTTCGCTGTTCAAAAAATATACTTTTGAATTATAAGAATCTATTTTTGTTTGAGGAATAATATTTTCTAAGTCTTCAATTGCATCTCTTACCACATTGCGAATTTCATCATCACCTTTAGGTAATTCAATAGTATTACTACTATTTAATATACCGAGCATCATGAAACGATTTCTTTTTTGAGGTACACCGAATCTAGAAGCGTCTAACACTCCACACGTTATACTATAACCATAAAACTTAAATATGGATTCTAAATATTTTACTACGTTATATGAATAAACTTGAACAAATAACTTATGCATTGCTTTATTTTCAACAATAAAATCAAGACATTCAATATCTTCATCTTTTAGTTCTTGGCACCTAGTTAAAAATCTATTTAAATTCACTAAATCTTTTATGGCTTGATGATTAAAATTATTTAAAAACTCATTATCAAGAACGCTTTTTAATGCTTTAACAGATTCTCGAACAATGTCTTGCTGATTTTCATCAGTTATTTTTTGAATATTCAACTGATCAATAATTTCTAAGATTTCATCCGTTGATTTTTTAGTCAATTTTAATTCTTTATTATTATCAAATGCTTTTTCTAATAATCTTAATCTTGTTATTAAAAGTGGCTTTATAATAAGTGGAGCTGGAACATCTTTTAAAGATTTATATTTTCCTGATACTATCTTTAAATTTTCACTATCAGTACTCAACAGCTCTATGGTGTCCTTATAATAAAGTTTATTATCTTCTTGAGTAATTTGATCTAAGTGACTTCTTGAACTAAAATCATTTTGATTATCTGCTTTGTACTTTGTTACAAAAAACTTATGCACAGATGAATTTATAGATTTGACATTTTCCATTAAAAAGGCGATTGGTTTTACATCACGCACTGCTCTCACGTATTCTTTAACAAGTTTATTATTCCCTGAAATCAAATAATTTTTTTGTCGATTTGCATTAGAAAATCCCTGACATGGCGGTCCACCAATAATAACTGTATTCTCAGAATCGCGACTATATTTTTTAAAGTCGATTTTAGTAATATCACTTATTCCTGTTGTTGAAGACTTTATAATGATATCTTTATTTTCATGATTTTTAATATACGTCTGCTGAGCTGCTTCATTTATTTCCACAGCACCAATTACAGAAAATTTGCCTGTTTGTTCAAAACCGTTACTCAAACCACCTGCACCAGCAAATAGGTCTAATACTTTATATTTATGTCCCATGTTTTCTCCTTACTAATTCTTCAGATTCTTTACTAGCAGCATACCTCATGAATTTATTTATTTCAACACTTCATGTTTTCATTATCAATCGGTTAATTACAGACATTTAATAAAAAGAGATCATTACAATTTGTTTTCTAAAAGCCCACATGACTTTTTCAACAAATTATAATGATCTTTGGACAGTGAGTTCTTCACTGTTACAGTTACTTCACAGATTCCCCACTCACATAAAACTTCTCATCATTTCCTCGAACCTTAATATGATCTTCCCAGATATAAAATCTCCATTTTTCATCCTTTGAATAATCGAGAATCATATCTTCTGTCATCAATCGTCTCAGGTTTTTGAATTCTACAAAATACACTTTGTTGCCTTCAATTCGTACAGCCATAATTGCCATATCTGCACCATCCAAAATTTCAACTTGCTTCGTCGACAAGTCAAACCAACCGTGCTCTTGATTGTGCAATTTACTTTCTGGCGTACATAAGATTACTGATTTATCATTACGCGTTGTTCCTTCATACATGATTTTCTTTTGTTTCATGATTGTAAGTACACAATCGTATCTTTCGCTGATCATTCTAACAACAGTTTCTTTTTCTGGTATCGACATCTATAAAACTCCCCGTCATATTTAGTGAATTATTTTTATCCAAAATACATATATTCCTATTTTATCATTCTTCATCAATTTATTAATCTAACTTGAAAAATAACTTTCAATCCGAAAATGCACGATGTCCGTTATCCATTTCATTAACACCCTATTGATGGTTTTAAGGTTCTTTTGGATGTATAGCGTTTTCTGATCTTCCGTCGTCTCAAATGGATAACCCATTTTCGGAAAGGGCTGTTGCTTCAGCAATGTCACTACTTTGGATTCATTGTAGCCATTTATAAAGACTTTTCCTTGTGCATCCTTTACTTCCCGGTACTTCTCCGCATGCAAATACTCATAAAAGAACGGCGCAACTTCCTCTGCGGTAATCGGCTCCATCCAACGTTCTTCTCCCCGCTCGAGCATCGCCAACAACACAACCATCTTGTAACTCCGGTTCATGACCGTTTTTTCGACCTGTTCAATCAATTCACGCTTAGAATCATAAGTCTCGACTTCTTCATCCGTCAACTTCCCTTGTTCCTTCAGGAAACCGACGTACGAGCCCCACTCTTGTTTATAGCCCGTCGGCACGGCTGTCAGTTGACCAATCTCAACGTAGGTTGGACGATGTCCAAGATCGAGCTTCAATTGTTCATAGCTTTCAATCAAACGCAGTTTACGCTGATTCGGTTGACGCATCCGATGAATGATATTCAGTGCTTGTGTATCGAACTCGATGATGCATCCCTTTGGTGGCGTAATCGGCTCCATATCCCCACGCTTAATTTTGTCTTTTACTGTTCCAAGTAACATCAGCTTCGTCTCGACGTTTTTGTAGTTGCCGATCAAATCGATGATGACACAATGTGATTTCTTGTTCGCTAAACGCAAGCCGCGTCCGATTTGCTGCGTGTAGATTGCAATCGATTCCGTCGGACGACAAAACAGTAACGTATCAACTTTTGGAATGTCGACTCCTTCATTAAACAAATCGACCGTAAAGACGATTTCTAACGTTCCCTGTTCAAACTCCTGAATACGCTCTCGTCGATTAACGGTCTGTCCGGTCAAGGCAATCGCTTGATGTCCCATTTCACGGAACTTTTGCGCTAAGTATTCGGCTTGACGGATCGACGAACAAAAGCCGATCGTCTTCGTCTGCCGGTGCTTCGACCAGGCGGCATAGATGTTTTCTGAGACTGCCCGATCAATCTGCGCCTGTTCCAGTTCCATCGCATCATATTTCCGCCCCATCCGCCGCAGTTGCGAATAGTCGATGACGTCATGAATCCCGTAATAATGGAACGGGGTCAGGAATCCTTCATTGATCGCTGACGTGAAGTGCATTTGAAAGGCAACGTGATTGTCGCACAGTGCATAGACGTCCGCTCCGTCCATCCGGTCCGGCGTCGCTGTCAGTCCCAGCAAAAAACGCGGTTCGAAATGCGCCAGAACTTTTTGATAACTTTTAGCTGCTGCATGGTGAAACTCATCAATGATGATCAAATCAAAATGGTCTTTTGCAAACCGTTCGAGATGACGGTTTTGGGATAACGTCTGGACCGATCCAAACAGCACATCCGTCTGTTCATCGTTCGTGCGGTCTGATCCGATATAGAAGGCTGTCTGCCAATTGGGTTCGACCTTTTGAAACGAACGTTCCGCTTGTTCCAGCAACTCGCGTTGATGTGCGAGGAACAGTATCTGCTTAAAGTCACGCGCAAAAAATGCACTGAGATACGTTTTCCCAAGCCCCGTCGCAAGTACGGTCAAAGCACGGTTCCGTCCTTCTTCCATCGTTTCTTGAAGTGCACGTAATGCTTCCTCCTGCACCCGGTGCGGCAGAATCTCATCCAACGTGACGAGCTGTTGCTCCGCATAGTCAACTTCCGGTTCTGCGACATATTGCCTTGCGTCATATTCCTGCCGGTACGCTTCGAGGACAATCGGATTCAGGTCTTGAGCTACTTCACTTAAATAAAGATCCATGAATGCCTCAATCGCATCATCCAAGATGTGCGGTGCGACGGCTTGCGGCAAATGGAGATTCCACTCGACACCGGTCCGGAACGCGCTTTTAGAGATATTGGATGAGCCGACAATCGACAGACCCGTCTCCGCATTGCGAAACAAATAAGCTTTCGGATGAAACGCCCGACCGCCGGAGCGATAAAAACGGATCGACAGACCATCCAGCTTCAATAATTCGGCCAACGCCTCCGGGTCCGTAATATGTAAGTAGTCACCAATCAAAAAATGCACATCAGCGCCCCGTTCGACGGCGCGACGTAACGCCGGTAACAACAGTTCGACACCTGAGCGTTGCGCGAAGGCGGTGACGATATAGACTTCATCAGCTTGGTCAATGGCATCGACCAACGACGCATACAAATCGTGTGTCGTCAGTTTTGCTGCCGGAATCAATCTTCGACCTCAATCAGATACAGCTTGTCATCAAATCCGCCCCGCTTATCGTGTTTCGTAAGCCGGATCGCTTCGAGCTGCTCCGGTGTCGTCCCATGCGTCCGAGCCAGCGCGTGAATCAGCTCCAACAAGTCGGCCAATTCTTCAACTGCTTCCTCAGTCGTCGTTGCTTCTTCGTATTCAGTAACTTCTTCATGCAATTTCCGTTTCGCTTCCACGAGGAATTCTTCCTCGTTAAGTGTCCGGAACGTTGCATTTTTTCCGTTTCGAGCAATGATAGTTGGAATCTGATCCCGGACTAATTTATGATAAAGAGGCATTGGATTCACTCCTTGTAAGTATGGTGATGGTGTTGTAAAAATTATCCTATAGTTCAAGGCAGATAGCACGTTCTACATACTATTTATTTTATGTTAGAGGAGGAGTTTTCATGAGTTCATTCCAGAAAATCGAAACAACCAACGCCCCGGCTGCGATTGGTCCCTATTCACAAGCCTTCATCGCTAACGGTACGTTATACGCATCCGGTCAAATCCCGATCAATCCTGCAACAGGTGAAATGGTCGTCGGTGGTATTACAGAACAGACGGAGCAGGTCATGAAAAACGTTGATGCCATCTTAAAAGAAGCCGGTCTGACACCGGACCGTGTCGTCAAGACGACCTGTTACTTAACGAGCATGGATCACTTTGCTGCGTTTAATGATATCTACTCAGACTACTTTGCTCCGCACAACCATTTCCCGGCCCGTTCTTGTATCGCCGTCAAAGAGTTGCCGAAAGCTGCTTTGGTTGAAGTTGAGATTTTAGGGTTAGTTTAATTTCTTGAAGCACGTCACGTTTGGTGGCGTGTTTTTTATCTGCGTAATCCCCAACGTCCCGTCCCTTTGCCGGTCTCACTGTAGAATAAATCCTGTGTCCCTTCATATAATTCGCACTCACTCGCATGGAGATAAATCAGTTTTCGAATACGTGCGTCTAATCCCGCTTCCGTTGAAAAACGTGAAAGATCCAAATCACTCCGCTCTCGTACACGCTGATAAAGCTCTGTCAAATCCAGTTGTCGTCCTGTCCCTAAGATGTCGATAATAGCTTCTAAAAGTGCTTCACTATTTTGATTCATGTATTCCTCCGATTTCTCTAGTTCTTTATCTCTTACTTTTTCAATGATGTAGCAAAAAATATAGTGATTTTAATTAATTTAATAAATTTAGTGAACCTCATAATAATTATTTTATCTTACAATAATGTAATTACAAAAAAATACTTAAAATGGATATGATGATAGACGAATAAGGAAATAATCTACCAAGGGGGAATTTGTTTGTTTACTTCAGAAAAAATATTGTGTGCAACATTAGCTTTTGGTGTACTTTTATCATCTGTTACACCTTTATCGAATGTCTTCGCTTCAGAAAAAAATAAAAATCAAATTCAGCAAGTATCAAAGAAAAATAACAAGAATATAAGGTTATCAGAAGATGGTAACGTGTCAGCTCAAGGTTGGAAAAAAGAAGTGTTTATTTATGCACTGAAGTATGGAGGCAAAGGTCTAGAAGAACTGTTAGAATATTTAGGCAAAAATTCATACAAAAAAGCAGTAAAAGAAAATAGACTATCTATCGCAAAATATCTTGAAAGAACTGAAAATGTTGCTAAACGAGGTCTCAAAAATTTCCTGATAAATGAATGTGACATTTCACCTTCCACCTCAGATGTTATTGCTGAAGCTATTCTTTTCTTTGTACTTTAATCAATAGTTATTAATGTAAAATCGCAATATAACCAAAGGAGTGTTAAAGATGCAGAAAGAACTAGAACTACTTAAATATCAAATCACTTTATTAAAACAAATGGTAAATATTGATGAAATGCCTTTTAACGATTTTTTAATTGATCATGACATCTCAAAAGAACAACATAAATGGATTATTGATGTCATGAAAATTCTCAACTATCGTTTTAGTTATGTAAAAGATGCTACTGATGACTATTATAATTCTGTTACAGATCAGTTTTCAAAAGATTATCAATTTACAGAAATGAATTTTAATCAGTTTTTTGAAATCAAACTTCCTACTTTTAAAGAATTTGATGCTGTCATCTCAAAAAACTTACCTGCTGATACGGAAAATCTCTATATGTTAAAAGCTATGAAGAATCAACAAATGTTTCAAGAACTATGCACTCATCTAATAGAAGGTGCCAAAATTGAAAAATGACTAATCGATTAAAAATAAGACATGAGTTTTCAATTCATGTCTTATTTTTTTTGAAGATAACCGGAGGTAGTTTTTGAATGAAGAAATCAGCAACTCTTATTCTTATTACATCGATCACCATGTCAACATTTTCCGCCTCTAATATTGCAGTAGAAGCTATGACAACATCATCTCATTCAAATAAAGATTATTTGATTTCATTTAAAAAAAATATCGATAGCAACATCATAAAAAAATATAAAGGGACTATTTTGGAACAGTATAAAAACTTTTCATTTGTTAAAGCAAGTTTCGGCTACAATCCTACTAAGGAATTACTGAAAGATAGAAATATACTTTCTGTGGAAGAAGACATACTTTTAAAAAATCAAAACTTGACCACCGCAAATCTTTTTAGTACTAATAACTATTTAATTTCTACAAAAAATAGCACCTTAGCTTTGACCGGAAAAGGATCTTCAGTAGCAATTTTAGATACTGGAGTTTCTACAAAACATAAAGACTTAAAAATAAAAGGCGGCATATCCTTTATAGAAGGTAATAAAAAATATGAAGATGATAATGGTCATGGTACACATCTAGCAGGCATAATAGGAGCACAAAAAAATAAAATAGGGATTACAGGGATTGCTCCCAACGCTGATATTTATGCAGTAAAAGTCTTGGATAATAAAGCAAGCGGGAAATATAGTACCGTTGTAAAAGGGATAGATTGGGCAATCGAAAAGAACATAGACGTGATTCTTATGAGTTTAGGTGGATTAACCGAGTCTACTTTTTTCAAAAAAGCGATAGATAAAGCTTATAAAAAAGGTTCTTTATTAGTTTCATCCGCAGGAAACTACGGTTACAAGGAAGGCAACACTATTACTTATCCTGCAAAATATAATTCGACGATTGCTGTAGGTGCTTTAGATTCAAACAATGAGCGCGGGTATCTTTCAAGTAAAGGATCTCAATTAGAGCTTATGGCACCAGGTGTCGATATACAAAGTACTTGGATAAAAAATTCTTATAAAAGAGAAAGTGGAACTTCTATGGCTGCAGCTTATGTCGCAGGAGAAGCCGCTCTTTTATTCGGCAAATATCCAAAATTAAAAAATAAAGAAATTAGACACTATTTAAAATCCTCAGCATCACCTTTAGGTAAACATGATGAATATGGTAACGGAAAAATCAATTTGAATCAGGCTATACAACTCATTGAATCCAATCAAAAATAGTTTTCTTGAATTTTATAGTAAACAGCTTTTTGTATACTTGAATATAATCTTTCCAGAACAGACTATTGCTTTTTAAGGAATTGAAATAGTAATTGATTTCTCACTTACTATTTTATAATCTGCATTTTTAGCAAGGAGGCAGCAGGCATGGTCAATCAACAACTCTTTTTATTCGGAGGCGGTCCGCCGTTCACTCCAATGCTTTGCGAACAATTCGTCTCTTGTCTCGACCAATCGGGACCGGTTGCCTTACTGTATGTCCCGCGTCCCGGCTCGTCCTGGGCAGATTATGCACCGATTTATACGGATGCCTTAACAGCAAATGGTGCAACAGATTTTTTCCACTTTCCGTTATCTGCGCGTCCGACACCTGAACAACTCGAACAATTAGCAGGAAGCTCCGGTATCGTCATCTCGGGCGGTGAAACGGAGTGTTATCAACAGTTCATCGTCGACACGCCAATCGGCACCCTCATTCAGGAACGTTATCAACAGGGCGTTCCGGTCGCCGGCTTTTCCGCCGGTGCCTTACTAACGCCGGACGAATGCAGGATTCCTGCGATTGATCAATGGGACGGTAAATCGTTAGTCCTGAAGGGACTCGGACTATTAGCGGACGCTGTAGTTTCCGTCCATTACGACGCATGGCAGGAAGAGGCAAACTTACGACAAGCGTTCCGTTCAACGAACAGCGCCTTCGGTTACGGCTTACCGGAACGAGCCGGGATTCATCTGAAGAACAACCACCTGGTCCAACAGGAAGGACCTTCGCCCGTCCTCCTGCAAAGAAAGGAAGAGATGTCATGCCGACCATCGTAACTGCCGTCAAAGGGATCGTTCAATACGGCACTCACAGTTTAATCGTTCAACGCGCCGCTGCCGACTCCGGTGGCGGAACGTGGGAATGTCCAGGGGGAAAAATCGATTTCGGTGAGCTACCGGAAGACAGCCTGATTCGGGAAATCCGGGAAGAGACAGGGTTAACGGTGACTGTCGACCGGATTGCGTATGCTTCGAGTCTCATGACGCACCCGGACCGCCAAGTCATCCTGCTGGTCTACTTCTGCACCGCTACGACCCGGGCCGTCGAATTGTCCGACGAGCACGACGCCTACATCTGGGCAGATGAATCGACACTCCGCCAACAGATTGCACCGAATATCCTCGCTGATTTTGAACGGTATCAGATTTTCCCACAATTGATTTCTTCTTAAAGACCGTTCTTCCTATGGAATTGACCATTTCATTCCAGTCATCCGTCCGGACACGTCACTTTTGAGTGGCGTGTTTTTTATTGTGAAATGACCGTCTCTTGAAAGACTATTTTTGATAAATTACCTGACACTATCTATATCATGTAGTTAGATATTTAAAATCAGCTTGTATTCAGGATAAAAGATTCCTAAAATGAACAAGTATGTCATGCCATTTAAGGAGTCTACCTATGAAACTATCCTTTACTTACTTTGCGTTACCACTGGCTGCCCTTCTCTTAACGGGATGTGCGGCAGAAGAACCGGTATCGCAAGAGCCGAAAGTCGAGCAACAGAGCGAACAGAAAACAGCTCCTGAGCAGACGAAACCTGTCCAGGAAAAGCCGAAGACGACGGATGCTGCTTCTGAGAAGACAGCGGACGCAGTATCATCGAAACCGGCCAGTCCGGCGGCAAAACCGTCCGCAAAGGAAGCTCTTTTTTCCGGTTACAAACAGCTTCAAGTCGACGGCGGTGATTTGTCCGGTGACCGGGAACCAAACGTCGTCGTCAACATCGGCTTCGGTGACCGGAAGTACTGGGCGTTTACGA
>Ga0308168_1001790_pt1 | contig 18760 bp, 21 predicted proteins | sample PhyCR2_FD_202133 | JGI IMG/M metagenome (GOLD analysis project Ga0308168, IMG submission 202133) | Phyllosphere microbial communities from UC Gill Tract Community Farm, Albany, California, United States - DLSLRC.R2 | ecosystem: Host-associated > Plants > Phyllosphere > Unclassified | place: USA...
TTTGCTATCTGCTGTATTTTGGGTAAATGAATATTGATGTTGTGAAAAATCATTATCCCATCGCTTACCATGCTTGCTTGCAACAAATTTCATCATCTCCTGCATTAGCACGCTAAAAATAAGGCAGAGTTTCAGCCTGTTTTGCGAGCTATCGGAGTCCAAAGTAACTGTTGTGACTTCATCGCCATGCTCGTCATTAACAGAGACATATCGCTTGGAAAGTGTTGCCTCGGATGAAAGCCGTAGGTGATTATCCGTTTTTTCAGCAAAGCTCTGTATGCGAGAGTCAGGTATCAAATGCTTCGTGGGGTTGTGAGCTATGTCGTTTCGTAGAGAATTCAGAACCTTGAAAGCCTTCCCTAAATTTTCAGGAAGTCCAAGATTTATAGCCATCTCAATTTTTGCGCTGCACTCAACCAGCACGCGATTCTTATCCTTCCCGAATAATCCATGGTTATTGCAACATGCGCAAATCCACGACTCTATGAGGCGCTCGCTAAGAAGGTGTAGCCTAAGGGTAGTGCCAACATCATCATCAATAGTTGCAGCCTTTAAAAACAGGTCATTGACATCAATAGCCGTGTAATAATCCATAAAAACTCGTGCGTCCATTCCATCTCCTTGAGGTTTATATGATGAAGCTAACCGAAACACTGATTATTTTTCTTAAAGATGACGGCCTCTCGCTGCAGACGGTTGATGGTCAGTCAGCGGGTTACTGGCCGAATGGCAATCTTCGCGTCTTTGCTGGTCATAACAAGCAAGCACTACCCTCTCATGTGGTTTTCCACGATGTACGTTCTGATACACTGTCATGCGATAAATAGCTATCGCTACTGGCGCTCAGGTAGGCTTTTTTCTTTGTGGAGATTACTTCATGAGGACGGCTAGTCCTGCCGTAGTTATTGTCTGCACAACAGTTTTGAGCGACTCAGTTGTCAATGCAGAGAGCTTAGACTTTGCTTGTTCTTTGTCTGCATTGGACATGTTGGAGAGGGCTATGAGGTCTTCAAGCACAACGACAGCATCCCGATGGAACTTGATGGTTTGGATCTTCAATACTGCGCTTAGACCGCCATCATTAAGCATAAAATCAATGCCTTCGGCGGTTGCCTTCATATTATCTAAGAAACTGTATGGGTCATCGCTAGTTTGATTTCTAATGGTTATAAGCCGATGCTCAGCCAGATAAAGGATGTTTGCAGACAATACATCATCCCCATAATCTTGGATTTCTGGTGGGAATTGCTTCCAAAACGTATAACTTGGATATACGGCAATACATTTTGTAAGTATGTCTTTCTGTAACTCACGATCAAATTTATTCATTTTGAATGCTCTTTGAAGAAAGAGAGAAGAGGTTAGCTTGATATCGCAATTCTGCACATCCTGACATTTGAACAGTGCTGACCATTTTGAATTGCCTTGCATCCCCCCTCTGCTACCATGTAGCGAACTGTTACTTATTGGGGTAGGAATATGAAGAAGTATGTTTTAGCTTTCTTTGTTTCATCAGTTCTGACTGGATGTGGACCACACTCAACTGGCTTGGCAGGAACTTCTGAATATGATCAAAAAATGCAACTGGCCAAAAAACATGACCAGGAATTTGCAGAGAAAGTAAAAAATATCAATCTGGAAACGGCTGATGTAGGGCACCTTCCAAAGAACTATAAACAGTTAGTAGAAGAAGCAATTAGGAATGTGCTAAAAGACCCAGACTCTGCAAAGTTCTCCGATATGACTCCGCCTAGAAAAGAAGTGATGGTTCAGCAGCGTAACTTTGTATATGGGTATTCAACCTGCGTATTTGTCAACGCAAAAAATTCCTACGGAGGATATACAGGAAAACAACTTTATTGGGCATTTATACGAGATAATAATGTACTTCGCATCAATAATACTAACGATGCGTACGGTAAAATAATCTTTGTAGGCCGCCCGGTGAAATGCAACTAACCCTCCTTGGAGGGTTTTTTCTTTGTGGATTCTTAACGATGTTTAAAAAAATAATCGATGCATATTTTCACTCTTGAATGTAGAAGCAATTTCTAAAGTAGTATTTACCAGAAGAAATCCATTGATGTGATGAAAATGCAAAGCAGGTAATTGCAACCACCACCTAGGTGGGGTTGCAATTTTTTGACTAGGGTATTATATGATCTTTATGCAGATTACTTTCCATTTCTTTAGCCATTACTGAAAGTGCCTTCATGCTTTCCTTGCTAAATTTAACGATGTTTGAGAATATGAAAACTGTATAACCTAGCAATAATACTATAGCGACGAGGATAAAGCCTGCGACGATTTGCAAGTTTGAATATGCGGCTTTATCACTTACACCCTCAGGAACGGAGGAAGGTTGAACGTATTCGAATACCCAAGATGCGATGAACGACGCAATCAGTATTAATGCTTAATGCATTGCTATCTTGCTTGCTGTGGGGATATATTTTTCTTTCAGCTTACTAATGGTTTTTGAGTACTTTATTTCTGGGGTTAGAATGGGCATATGGTTCTCCTTAAAATGAATAGTATCGGCATAAGATATTATTTCTTTAGTCTCAAATGGATTTTTATTACATCTCATTTGAATGAATTGCCGAAAGGCTTATGCTTAATATAAACTCGAACACGAAACTCTTCATTATTAAATTTGTTCTGCACCGAGCCATTTAACTACCCTTTCATGGTATGACTGCTATCATTCATCCAATAACTCGGAGGGATGATGATGAAAAAACTACTCATAGCAGTGCTGACGCTCGGGCTTGCCGGTTGCAATGAAAGTGACGAAAAGGTTATTGCTTACGGACAAAATGAAATTTCGCAAAACCTTAAAGATCCAACAAGTCCGTTATTCAGGGATGTTTTTTTTCACAAGGATGAAAAAATGCCAGGCGACGGAGTGAGCGGCTATGTCTGTGGACAGCTTAATGCAAAAAACTCCTTCGGTGCATATAATGGTTACAACCCTTTCTACATACACGTCACGGTTAAAACAAGATGGTTACTACCTGCATTAGGGGTCTTACGGGGATCATCAGATCCTTGGGTATTAGTCAGTTCTGATTCATCACAGGAACAGCAACTAGCGCTGCAAACGTACATGTCGAAGTGTGGAAAAAGCTAAAGTTGTCTGTGATGATTGCACGAACGATATCTTTTACTCTTTCTTTAAAGTCATGGAGAAACAGAAATGAAAGTTTGTTTATTTCTCGGATTAGTGCTCGCTACAGGCCTTACTCAAGGAGTTGCATTCGCACAAGATAGCACTCAAAACGCTCAATCCCCGGAGTTTTATTTACAAGCGTTGTGCCGCGGAAATGGTCATCTCGGTAAGGGATTAGGTGATAACTCTACTGAGGTTATCGAACAATCCGCAGGAATTTCTAAGCCATTTAGACCTGGTAATTCTGCTCCAGAAAATTACAAAATCGCAGAGCTCACCTATCAGGGACTTAGCAAAGATGCTTTATTGCATTGCCATGAGTACTCTGATGAGCAGCTAAAGGGTCTTGTTGATAATTTACTAAAATCACAGTGACGGCTTAATACATTGAGAAAATCATACATGGTGACATTCGAAAGGGTTGCCACGCTTTTACTGGCGCTCGGGCTGGCGGGGTGTGCTTCTATAAGTGAGATGCGGCGGGGAGAACCTGCATTTTCAGCATCCACCAGCAAATCTTCACAACAAGTTTCGCGGTGTATTCTTTCAGGTTGGCAAGAGAAAAGTGCGAGATACGGCGATGTATATTTGCAGCCTCTTGGCGAAGGTTTTTCTGTGTTGTCAGCCGGTAATGTTGAAGTTGCTGATATAACACCTATCGCTTCGGGTACGGATATCAAGTTCTACCATAAGTCAGGGATTTTTTCGTACCGAACCGATGCTAGAGTTGATGTAATAAAACACTGCATCTAACCTCAAACTAAAATTCTCAAGGCCGCTTAATTGCGGCTTTTTTCATTTATGGAGAAATAAATGTCTAACTCTCTTACTACACCACTCCGCAATGTTCGACTGGGCGGGGCTTTAGGAAAGCTTTATGGAAAGAAGCACCGCTTTGCAGTGCAGCATCCAATTGAAGCGATTAAGGCTTTAAGAGCGAATTATGATGGCTTTGAGAAATATATGAACAGCAGTAGCCGCCGAGGCATAACGTACGCTGTTTTTAGTGGAAAGAGAAACTTACAGCTTGATGAACTGGAAATGGATAAAGGGACTGAAGACATTTACATCATGCCCGTTGTTATTGGCAGTAAGCAGGCGGGTTTATTTCAAACAATCTTGGGTGTCGCGCTCATAGCGGCAGCAACATTTTTCACTGGTGGGATCGCAGGAATTGCAGCCGGCGGTGCCTGGGGAATGGTTGGTGCTGTTGGCATTTCAATGACCCTTGGTGGCGTAATCCAAATGCTTTCCCCACAGGCTGGCGGCCTCGCCAGTAAACAGGACGCGGATAACAAAGCCTCCTACGCGTTCGGCGGCGTTACCAATACCACTGCTCAAGGCAATCCGGTACCGCTGCTTTACGGCAGGCGGCGCATCGGCGGTGCGATTATCTCAGCTGGCATCTACGCTGAAGATCAGCAGTAAGCTTTCTCTCTCAATCAGGCACCCGTCAAGGTGCCTTTTTTTATGGGCGCAATATGGCAACAGCTACCGCAATCAAAGGCCGCAAAGGCGGCAGCTCTTCCCCAAGAACACCCACTGAAGCACCAGATGATCTGCAGTCAGTCGCTAAAGCAAAGGTTCTGCTGGCGCTGGCGGAGGGAGAACTCGGTGGCGAACTGAATGGTACCAGTATCTTTCTCGACGGTACGGCGATCACCAACGCCGACGGCAGCAGCAACTTCAGCGGCGTAGCGTGGGAATTTCGCCCGGGTACGCAGGATCAAACTTACATTCAAGGCGTGCCCGGTACCGAAAACGAGATCAGCGTCAGTACCGAAATAACGACGGTTAAGCCTTGGACTCACACCTTCAGTAACTCGCAGCTCTCTGCCGCGCGCGTGCGTTTGAAATGGCCTGCTTTGTACCAGCAATCGAATTCAGGGGACATTAACGGCTTCACGGTTCAGTACGCGATCGACCTGCAGGTGGATGGTGGCACCTGGCAGAATATTTTGACCGAATCCGTCAGTGGTAAAACCACTACCGGCTACGAGCGCAGCCGCCGCATTGATCTGCCACAGTCAGCATCAACGTGGACGTTGCGCGTTCGACGTCTGACCGCGGATTCCACCAGCTCACTCATCGGCGATAAGATGACTATCGAGAGCTATACCGAAGTCATCGACGCAAAACTCCGTTACCCAAATACCGCACTGCTCTACATCGAATTCGACTCCAGCCAGTTCAACGGCTCTATCCCTCAGATTTCATGCGAGCCAAAAGGGCGCGTGGTTCGCGTTCCGACAACTTACGACCCTGTCACCCGGTCTTATTCCGGCACCTGGGATGGAACGTTTAAATGGGCGTGGACCGATAACCCGTCGTGGATTTTCTATGACATAGTCGTGAATAATCGCTTTGGTCTCGGCCAGCGGCTCACTGCTGACAATATCGATAAGTGGGAGCTTTACCGCGTCTCGCAATACTGTGACCAAATGGTGCCGGACGGCCGCGGGGGAAGTGGAACCGAGCCTCGTTATATTTGCAATGTGTACGTGCAGGACCGGAACAGCGCGTTCAACGTTATCCGCGATTTTGCCGCCATTTTCCGTGGAATGACTTACTGGGGTAATAATCAGCTGATCGCTCTGGCGGATATGCCTCGGGATATTGATTATAACTACACGCGCGCGAATGTAATTGACGGGCGTTTTACGTACTCAAGCAGCACGACCAAAGCGCGTTATACGACAGCACTGGTTTCATGGTCCGATCCAGACAACGCTTACAGCGACGCAATGGAGCCTGTGTTCGAGCAGGATTTGGTAACGCGTTACGGCTTCAATCAGCTCGAGCTGACAGCGATTGGCTGCACGCGCCAGTCGGAGGCAAACCGGAAAGGCCGCTGGGGAATACTGACCAATAACAAAGACAGAATGGTATCTTTCAGTGTTGGGCTTGATGGCATGATCCCGCTGCCCGGCTACATCATAGGTGTGGCCGACGAGCTGCTTTCCGGAAAAGTGACTGGCGGACGTATCAGTTCGGTAAACGGCAGAGTAATAACCCTTGATCGTGTGGCGGATGCTGTTGCCGGTGATCGCCTCATGGTAAATCTGCCATCTGGTGCCTCGCTGAGCCGGACAATCCAGTCAGTCAGTGGAAAAATCGTCACGGTGACAACGGCATTCGGGGAAACGCCGCAGGCAGAATCAGTCTGGGTTGTTGAGTCCGATACGCTTTACGTGCAGCAATATCGCGTTGTGGGGCGTAAAGACAATAACGACAACACTTTCACCATCACCGCCACGTATCACGACCCTGATAAATACGATCGTATCGATACGGGTGCTGTGATTGACGACCGCCCGATCAGTGTTGTCCCTGCCGGAACGCAGGCCGTGCCAGCAAATATCATCGTCAGCAATACTTCGACAGTAATACAGGGCCTTTCCGTGGCCACGTTGCACGCCACATGGGACAATGCTACTGGTGCCATCGCCTATGAGGCTCAGTGGCGCAAAGATGACGGTAATTGGATATCTGTTTCCCGCTCTTCAACCAATTCATTCGATGTGTCGGGGATTTATGCCGGTAACTATCTTGTTCGAGTGCGTGCGATCAACGCTGCTGAAATCTCATCTGCGTGGGGCTACTCAGTACTTACAACGTTGACTGGAAAGGTGGGAATGCCAGGCAAACCAGTTGGCTTTTCGGCCACAGGTATCAACTGGGGAATTGAGCTGAAATGGGGATTTCCAGAAAACTCTGCCGATACTATGAAAACGGAAATTCAATACTCGGCAAATTCAGACCAATCAAACCCTCTGCTCCTTACCGATGTTCCCTACCCACAGTCTACCTACACGCAGCTAGGTCTTAAGGCTGGCCAGGTGTTTTGGTATCGTGCGCAGCTTGTAGACAGAATCGGCAATGAATCGGGTTATACCGACTGGCTAAGGGGCATGGCAAACGATAATGCCGATGATTACTTGGGCGATATCGCTGATGACTTCCTTAACTCCGCCGACGGGGACCGGCTGACGAGTGACATTGAAACCAACATTGATGCCATTTTGCAAAATGCTCTGAACCTCAATTCAACCGTTGATCACCAGTTCGCACAGAACGGTGAGGTGCGCGCTGATATTTTGACGGTGAAAACGACTATCGCTGATGTCGATCAGGCGATGGCGGATCTGACGACTCAGGTGCAGGCGCAGATTGGTGACGTGACTGCGGCGCTCGAGGACAAACTAACTGCCGTGGTTGATGCCAGTGGTGCTTCAGCTATTTACACCCTGAAAACAGGCGTGCGGATCGGTGGCGTCATGTACAACGCCGGGATGTCGATTGCCGTGCTGGCGCAGGCTGGTCAGCCGGTGGTGACGCGTGTTGGCTTTAATGCGAATCAGTTTGTGCTGATGTCAGGTTCTGGGGATACGCAGTATTCACCCTTCGCCGTGGTTAACGGGCAGGTGTTTATAAGCGATGCATTTATCCAGGATGGGACGATTACCAATGCGAAGATCGGCAACTTCATTCAGTCGAATAACTTTGACGGTTCAACGCAGGGCTGGCAATTAAGTAAATCAGGTACGTTTATCAACCTTGGGAACGCTGGCGGCGCTGGCGCAATGAAACAGACGAATACCACGATCAGCACCAGGGATGATAACGGAGTGCTTCGCGTGCAAGTCGGTCTAATTACGGGGGGCTGGTAATGGCTAACTGGGGGATCCAAACATGGGATGCAAGCGGCAATCCCAATAACACCGGTATCGTGCCGGTATTGGTTGTGGCAACCGTGTATTTAAGTGCCGGGCAGGTTTCCGGCACGTACTCCTTTACCGTCCCGTCAGGGTTTCGTGTGGAAGCAATCCAGTCCCCAATAACAGGAGATGCTTATTCCGGGTCACGCCGGAAAATTACGGGGTCAGGCGGAACGATATCGATCAGTGATGCGAATGGCGACTACTCAGCTGGAACATATACCGCTGATGAATGTTGGTTAATCATTTATTTGGTAAAAGCATAATGGCAAATTGGGGAGCGTTAATTTCAGATCAGTATGGTAATCCGTGGGTAACACCTGATACGACGCCAATGTCTCTGGTACAGAAAATAGTTTTGAACCCTTCTGCAGCCGGTTCATACACCCTTCCGGTAAACTCATCGTCACCTTTCATTATCGGCTGTCACGCAACAGTGGGCAATGTGCTCTTCTATATCAGGAAGGTCGATTCCACATATACCCTGAATTATAAGGTAGCAGGTACGGGCAGCAGTCCGGGAACTGTCACCATTTACATTTTTGGATACGTCATACCGCAACCGCTGCCTAAATGGGGAGTTGCCATCTGGAATGCTGCGGGGCAGTGCATTTTGACCAATGAAACTAAGGTGATGAATCCACCGGTTGGGTACGGGACCATAGGTTCTACAACCGACATCGGTTATTTGGTTGATAAAACTGTCAGTGGAAAATGGGCCGTGTTGCCCAGAGTGGTGGGTGTTGTGGTGGGCGTTATGGGCACCACCCAGCCACGCCCGTGGTCTTCTCCCATTGATACTTCAGCATACTACGACGGTTCTTCTACTCGCATCAGGGCCGGTCAACGCGATGCGCCTGGTGAAGAGCTACACAATGTCGGCTATTCAAACTCGCGCGATCAGATATTCGCGATTGATGTTTCACGTTATTAATCAATAAATAACGAGAACGATCGTTATAAACGATCAATATCAATATATTGATCTATATAACCAATTATCCCCGCTCAATTTTCATTGTTAATGTCTTTTCATCTACGTTGATAGGGACATAAACATGAAGAATATTTTAATGGTTCTTGCCATTGCTTTGATGGTTTCCGGTTGTGCAGGAATGCTTGAAAAGCAGGAGCCCGTTTGTGCTGGCGTTGCTCTGGTCGCAGGGCAGGAAACCAATGTGCAGATTTATGGCGTACGTAAGGTCGCTAGCCAAACCCAGTACAAAGCAGGTGACCCCTTCGGCTGGCGCTGGGTAAGTAAGACGAACTTCATCAGCACAACGTGCGATAAATAACCCCATAACTTCAAACATACCCGCTTCGGCGGGTTTTTTTATGCCCGGAGAAAAGCATGTCAGCAGGCACAATCGCATTAACAAATAATTCAGCAAACGTGACTGGTACCGGTACCGCCTTTACCACGGATTTAAAAGCGGGTGATTTCGTGGTCGTTATTGTCGGTGGCGTGACGTACACGCTGGGTGTCAAAGCAATAACCTCAGCTACTGCATTAACTCTGGTCACTGCTTATGGTGGACCGACCGCAACGGGTAACGCATGGACTGCGGTACCGAATGCGACACTGGTTGGCATTACTTCTCAGGTCGCCGCCGATGTTGCAAAAGCTATCCGCGGGTTGAATCTTGACAAAGCTAACTGGCAGCAGGTGTTTAGTGGAACGGGAAATATAACCGTAACCCTTCCTGATGGTTCTACTTATACGGGGCCGTCCTGGAACTATTTAGCAAACAATACGCTTTCTTCCCAGGCCGCATTTTTTTCTGGGGATGCCAATACAATAACTGCAAACGGAATATATTCTCCTACAGCGACAGCAACTAATATGCCCATAGCTGTTACCGGCGTCCTTGAGCATTACAATCGATATGGCAATAGTCAGATGGTCCAAATTTTCCATAGTGTAGGAACGTCTATTGCTACTTCGAATAAACACTTCATAAGGACTGGCTCCGTAACATCTGGAGTGGCGACATGGACAGCGTGGCAGCCTATGTTCAATGGAAGCGATGTAATACCCATGGCAAATGGTGGAACCGGGGCACCTACAGCATCCGCAGCGCGTACTGCATTAGGGGCAGCACCAACTTCAGCGCCAGTGTTTAGCGGAACTGTTGCCATTGAGGGAACGCAATTAAATCTTAGAGCCTCTGCATCGTCTGGTGGCTGGCCGTTCTTCATCACGTTCATGGCGGGGCAGGGTAACAATCTTCCCTATTCACGAGTCTATGGCGAAAACTCGGGCGATATAACTATTGCTACAGGGGTTCAATCCGGTATTAAATATTTCCAACACACGGCAAGCGGTGACTTAATCGTGTCCCGTAATATTCAATGTGTGTCCCTGACGCAAACGTCTGACCGTGACAAGAAAGACTTCATCACGCCGATCTCCAATGCGCTGGATAAAATTAACGCCATCGACGGAGTTACCTTTGTATGGAAAGCCGACGGCACACCATCAGCGGGTGTGATAGCTCAGGATTTGATGAAAGTGTTGCCGGAAGCCATTGGTTCGACTTTCGATGAAAACGATGAGTACGTCACCGAAGAACAGCAGGTAGAAAAGGAAATTGTGGGCGAGGATGGCAAAACTACCATCGAGACTGCAACTGTAAGTATGCCCAAACTGATCCGCAAGCGTGATGAATCGAAACGTTCATACGCTGTGGAATACAACGGTGTTATTGCACTCGCCGTACAGGCCATTAAAGAACTGTCTAAAGAAGTGAGTGAACTGAAAGCCCTCATGGGTTCTGACAAACTTGCGGCGATATCGAAAGAGGAATCCACCTCATAACTTTTTCTCTATGCCGAACAGTCACACCAATTTGCCCTATTTCAAGTCATCCTATGCTAGGCTCACGAAAACTATTTCGAGGTGCTTATGCTTACAGATGAAGAATATTCACAAATACGGCAGGAAATTGGTGAGGCAGTTATAACGGTACTTGAGGAAGGTAAGATAGTAAGCGTCGAAACAATCATTACTCAGTTGGAGCAAAAGCACCAAAAGGTAGTTCATCTGCATCACAAGGATAGATTTTGGAAAGCTATTGACCTGCTTATAGGTAAATCTTAAAGAAAGCTTAGCGAGGAAGGTTAGTGGATCTGGATAAAAATTTAGTTCGGAACCATCTAAAAACTCTATCGTAAACAAAATATTATGAGTTTAATTTACATCCAGAAATATATTGTAAAAAGTTTACAATTATCTGACATTTCTTTGCAATGTATTTAGGAGTACTCTTAATTTACATACTGCATAGGAGTTGTTGAGAGTGAAAAAAAGGAACGCAGCTTTATATGGATTGCCACTCTTGTTAGTGGGTGGCATTGCCTTCGCTAGCTATAGCGGTGGGAATAACCCGGTTTATATTCAAGAAGCTATTACAGCTGTGAGTAGCAAAATGTCGTATAGTTACGGCCCTACCAACTGTAAAGCCATTGAGAAAGATGCTTCTCATTGGGATATGACCTGCAGCTCTTCCATTACCCCTTCAGCATTAACGTTTACCATCCAATCGGCCGACAAAGCTCCCTACGATTTGGCGACTTCGTTTTACCTGATTGCCAGCAATGACCCGGCTAGAAAGGCATCTGATGAAGGTTTGCTTCGATATTTGATGATTAACGACGGTTCAAAAATTTAGTCGACTGTATGCTTTAAAATAATCCGCTTCGGCGGGTTTTTTTTTGCTCAATAGTCATCATTCGTATCATCGGCACCCGATTTCATAACCCACCAAATCAGCCCAGCAACAATCGCCAGAACGATGAGTATAAGCAGTATGATTTTCACAATGTTCTTAGTCCTCAGAAATTTATGCAATCTTCCGCTGAATACCCTTAGGACTCCAATGGTAATTACCGATCGAAACGCAACTATTGATCGTTATTACCGATCGAAAAACCAATCGTTCTTTATTTTCTATCTGTGCCATATAGTTATTGTGGTTGGAGTTTGAATAACAACCTTCATGAGTTCCGGCTTAGGTAACCTACAAGGGTGTTCACTCAGGTACAGTAAAAAAGCCCTCGGGAAGAGGGCCAGTGAATCATCACAAAAAATTTAGTTCGGAACAGGAGTGTTACTCCTTTGTTAACAATAGCTGATAAATAAAATTTGGGTTAAGTAACATTAGTTTTGTAGTTAAAAAAAAGCCCGCGTTAACGGCGGGCAAATATCAAGGTTATCAACATTACTTAGTACTGGTAGGTAGTCACTCCATCCATTTTCAATTTTAGTCCAGGGCGAAGAAAAAGCTATCTATGGGTAAAAAAGAACCCACGTATAAGGTGGGTTATCAGAAGATAGGCATGCATAGCCTTGGCAGACTTGCTGTTCTACGTCAGCTGATATGAGAATAGTGCAGGGCGGTGATTTTGCCAGATTACAGGCACAAAAAACCCGGCTCGGTGGCCGGTTGCTGTCATGACGGAGAAAATATAATTTTGGTTTTTTTATGGCGTCAATATTGGCCTCAAATTTCATGAACCAGGCTGATACCAGTCCTCCGCGCTTTCCCACGTATTCTGCAGAATCACGTCGATCACTTCTTTATCCCGCGCCGTACCTCCCATCACAGAAAGCCCATCGCTATGAACACGCCGAACTGCGAACGTCGCGCCCGTGTAATGATCATCAAGCCTTTTCTGGAATTCTTCTTTCAATGCCTCGACGGCACCGGCGCTTTTTATTGCTTTGCAGATCAGCCCTCTAAGAATTTACCCGCAGTCTACCCTTCACAATCACAAGATCACGTGATTATACTGTATGCATAAACAGTATTTTGTGAGGTTGTTATATGAACATCTTTTACCCAATACCAGACCCATTGAAGCTTCTAATACCTTTCTTCCAAGACAAAGTGCAGGCAGGTTTCCCCTCACCAGCACAGGACTACATTGAGAAAGGTATTGATTTAAATGAGCTTTGTGTAAATCATCCCGCAGCTACATACTTCGTGATGGCGACAGGCATGTCGATGGTCGATGCTGGAATCTACGAAGGGTCTTTACTTGTTGTTGACCGAAGCCTGCAGGCTAAGCATGGAGACATCATCATTGCATCATTGGCTGGTGAGTACACCGTGAAGCGTCTCTGCACTCATCCAGTTGTTCAGCTTGTGCCAATGAATCCAGATTTCCCGCCGATCGTTCTTCATGACGGTGGCGATGAACTTGAAGTGTTTGGAGTCGTCACTTTCAGTATTAATGGGTTCCAGTAATGTTTGCCCTTGCCGATGTGAACAGCTTCTATGCCAGCTGCGAGACTGTGTTTCGTCCTGATTTGAAAGGGCGGCCAGTGGTTGTTCTTAGCAACAATGACGGTTGCGTAATTGCTCGCAGTACAGAAGCGAAGAACCTAGGAATTAAGATGGGGGACCCGTTCTTTAAGATGCGTGATCTCTTTGAACGTCACAAGATAGTGACCTTTAGCAGCAATTACGCGCTGTATGCAGACATGAGTTCGAGGGTGATGACGGTGTTGGAAGAAATGTCGCCAGCCGTGGAGGTTTACTCAATTGATGAGGCATTTATGAACCTGCAAGGGGTTAGTAATTGCCAGAATCTGGAAGAGTTTGGACGCGAGGTGAGGGCTAAGGTTCTTCGGTGGACTGGTTTGACCGTAGGTGTTGGAATTGCACCGACTAAGACCCTAGCCAAACTAGCTAACCATGCTGCAAAGAAATGGACAAAGACCGGCGGTGTGGTTGATCTGTCTCTACTTGCCAGGCAGCGTAAGCTGATGGCATTGGTGGAAGTTGGGGATGTGTGGGGAGTTGGCAGGCGCATTTCCAAAAAACTTAATGATATGGGCATTAAAACTGCGTTGCAGTTGGCAGACACTCCGACGCCGCTGATACGAAAACACTTTAATATTGTATTAGAACGAACCGTGAGGGAATTACGTGGGGAGCCATGTTTAGAACTCGAAGAATTTGCGCCAACCAAACAGCAGATCGTCTGCTCTCGTTCATTTGGTGACCGCGTTAGCGAATATGACCTGATGCGTGAAGCTATCTGCAGCCATGCAGTGCGGGCAGCAGAGAAGCTTCGCGGTGAGCACCAATACTGTCGCCATATTTCAGCATTCGTCAAAACCAGCCCGTTCGCTATGAATGAACTGTATTACGGCAAAACTGCAGGTACAAAACTGCAGATACCTACTCAAGACAGTCGCGATATAGTAGCCGCTGCCACGCAGTGCCTGGATGCAATCTGGCAAGATGGCCACCGGTTTCAAAAATGTGGAGTGATGCTGGGTGACTTTTATAGCCAAGGGGTGGCACAACTGGGCCTATTCGATGAGTACAAGCCACGTACAAATAGTGAGCAGCTCATGGCTGTTCTCGATGGTATCAACCACAGTGGAAAAGGACGAGTCTGGTTTGCGGGGCAAGGTATTCAAAAGAGTTGGGAGATGAAACGTCAGATGCTCTCACCCGCCTATACCACGCGCTTCAGTGATTTGATGCGCGTGAAAGTCTAACCAGTGGGTCATTTATCGGTTTTATCAGCTCAGGCCCGTTGTTCCGAATGCTGCCGACCTTTTGCATAACTGGATGCCAGGTGAATTTTGAAGACGGCACGGACTCCTTCTCGGCTATTTCCAATGCGCGTTCTGGTAGAGTGTCACCATCCAGCCACTCCAGCGCCTGTGTGCGGTCAAGAACGAGCGGGCGTCTGTCATGGATATCGAGCAGTCCCTCATCACTAGCAGCGGTCACGATTACAAAGCCATCATCCTCCGGCGTTTCGGCTGCGTCAGGGTGATACTGGCTTATGGCCGCAAAGAACAGCGGGACATGTGATTTATGGTAGATGAAGTACGGCTGTTTGATCTTAGCGTTAGATTGGTCTTTCTTCCATTCGTACCAGCCATCCGCCATTACTAATGCACGCCCATGCTCGAATAGCGGTTTAAACATCCTGCCCGTTGCCACCGTTTCAACACGCGCATTGATCATCGGTGGCCGCTTTGATTCTTTCGCCCAGCCAGGTTGATATCCCCAGTTAACAGGATCGAGAAATATTTTATCGTGGCGCTGATTGAGCAAAAGGACGCGTGAACCGGGTGCGACGTTGTAACGGTCGAGCGGTATATCATCGATGCTGCTGGCGAACTCTTTATCAGGCGAGAGAACTTCAATGTAATGAGATCGGGGTTCGTACTGAGTGAAACGTCCGCACATAAAAAATCCTCCATTTAGAAAATTAAGTATAGAAGGTAATCATGTTTTAGAGGTTATATGCACTGCGCCGCGGGCTTGAGTTACTGACAGATAAGAACGTCTTCATTTGATTTTGGGAAGCGTTTACCGATGACGAGCCGGTGATCGAGGGAGTAGTGACGCATATCATTTACGATGCCAGAAATGACGTGTTCGATGACACACCGTGCATCTGATGAGAATGGGACATAGATGGGACGCATAAGAAATGACGAGCCTTAACAAGGTTTGTCATCTTTTTGCATGTTGGGACGTGTGAGCGAGGCTACATGCGGTAAGTTAATGATTTAATGCACGGTTCTTAGAACTTCTAAGCCGTAGGTCACAGGTTCGAGCCCTGTAGGGCGTACCATTTCAAAGAAATAAATCCTTCATCAGCCAGCTCACACCTGCCACAACCACCAGATTCACTATCACACTGATGGCGAACCAGGTTTTAAAAGGCTGTTTTTTCGTTTTATGTCGAAAAAGCTGCTGGCCAATAATCGCTCCAATCCAGCCACCGGCAAAACCAAGCAGCAGCAAGGTGAATTCAGGAACTCTGCTCGTCGCGTGACGGGCTGCTCGTTTGTCCACACCGTAGAAGACCAGCGTCAGCAGATTGACGATTAAGAACCACATCACAAAAGGGTGGGGGAAACAGGCGCTGCCAGCCGCTGCGGCTATCAGCAACAGATAGCTTAAATGTTTAAAATTCATAGTGTTGACTGCATAACTACGCCTTCAGCCTGTACGCCGGAATGCGCCTTGTCGTCCCGGTCAGCGTATCAAATACCTCGATTTCAGACGTTGCTATCGCCATTCCCGTTTTTCTCAGCCGTAAAACATCAGCCGCAATACGCTGAAGTCCGAACCAGAACAGTCCGTCCAGCGGATTGACCTTCAGCCCGGCTTCCAGTGCTAACCGGAGACGATCGCGTGGCACTTTGGTTTGTTGCGCGATTTCCCGGTAAGTGGCTTCCGTTGTTCCTGTCGCATCGATGCGCCGGATACGGGTCGTAAGACGGTATTGAAACTCATCGGGTATCCCGCCCAGATCCATTTTGAGGCTGTAGACGCAGCCGAAGCGTTTGCCATTAAACAGGACATTTTTCTGACTGAGTTGCAATTCATCGCGCACGCTGTCAATGAGCTGGGGCGCGCGGGTAAGCAAAAGCCGGAAAGGCAGCTCAAAGCTGGTGACATAGTCCACATTGAGCAGGGCGATACGCAGGCGCTCTGCGGCGCCCGCCTTATTTTCCTGACATTCGGCAATCACATCTTTCCATTGCTGGATAAGGCGAGGGGATTCTGCCGCTTCAGAAAAATGGTATTTTTCAATCTGGTAGTCAATGCGTCCGGTCACACCAAATTCCCTTCTGGTCACATTTCAGTATCGGTTGATTACTTTATACCAGCGACAGGTCATCACCGGAAGCCTTCACGAAGGCCTCACTGCGAGGACAGAATATGTCTCCGGAAGGCATCACGCCATTTCCTGCTGGCTTAGAAATACTGCCTTAGAAATCGAGTTCCAGCGCAAAACATAAATAGGCCATCAGTGGCGCACAATGCCTGAACTGTTCTGCACAAAAATCGACAACATCTGGTTTGCACAAGTCTTCAAAGGCGATGTTTTTGATCGCGATATAATCTTTGCGTTTTAATTCAGCTAACAGCGGGTGGTTATTGTCGTAGCCTCTTGGCGGACGGATCAGGCTGTCGCCATCCATCGCAAACCCGTTATCGTGCAATGTCTTAAGGGCTTTTTGATAGGCATTCGGGTTCTCGTCAATGCACGCCCGGATGGCGTTTAAGGCTTTTGATTCCGGATGCCAGATCCCCGCTGCAATAAAACAACCGTCTTCGGCGATGTGCAGATAGAGGCCGGGAGCATGGACGTCTTTGCCTTGAAAATGACGAAACTGAATGCCGACATTGGTTTTGTAAGGCGTTTTATCTTTGCTGAACCGGCTGTCGCGCTGCGGGCGCATCAGGCTGCCACCGACTTTCTTAGCGACGGCAGTCAGCCTCGGAGAAATGGCGACAATCTCAGGCTGCATCTGTTCGATAAAGTCCAGCGCTGGCGTTCTCAGCGTGTTCTCGTATTCGTCCTGATTAGCCTTAAACCAGTCCCGGGTGTTGTTCTGCGCGAGTTTATTCAGAAATTGCAGACCGGCGGCGCTAAAAATTGTCCCTGCCGCAACCGGTGTGTTAGGTGTCTGAGTCGTCATTATCGATAAGCCTTTATCACTGCCAATGGGAAATCAGGGTAAATCCTGACGCCAGACACGAATCAGTGCAAACTGAAAAGTAAAATATTTTCCCTTCAATAAGGCTCATTTGTCCAGGGTGATCCCGATCACAAAAAATCCGGCGCAGCAGGATGGTGTATAGATGCGCCTTTCCTGCTCTTACTCTGCTGGAAACTTTCGGTTATCGTAATCGCTGAATACTTTCAGGGAGCAGCTAATGCGTGAATTAGAAAAAATGATCCAAGGTTTGGATTACCAAATCAATGATGAGGAATTACGTGAAATTCGTTATCAGACCCGCGATAAAGTGGATGAGTTTAATGCGCTGAGTTCCCGCCAGGTGCCTGAGAAAGATGCGTTGATAAGAACGATTTTTAGTGAGGTGGGCAGCAATGTTCATTTCGAAAAAGGCATGCGCATTGATTACGGTATCAATACCACGCTCGGCAATAATGTTTTCATCAATTTCAATTTTGTTCTGCTCGATTGCGCACCGGTCACGATAGGAAATAACGTTTTCATCGGGCCTGACGTGCAGATTTATACCGCACAACATCCGCTGGATATTGATCTGCGGCGTGAACATATTGGCAGCGCACAGCCGGTGAGTATCGGGAATGATGTCTGGATTGGCGGCGGTTGCATAATTTTGCCTGGCGTGACGCTGGGTGATGGTTGCACGGTTGGTGCTGGCAGTGTGGTGACCCGCTCTGTACCTGCGGGCGCAGTCGCCTGTGGCAACCCGTGCCGGATAATCCGTGATAATGTGCAGGGGGGCTGACTGAGTGTTCAGTATTTCAGGGGCAGTTTATGTACTTTTTTGAGAATGCCGTTTTCCAGGGTGACATAGCCACCTTGTTTTAACTGGGCGAGCATTTTCATGATAGTACTGCGGGAAAGACGTGTCTTTTGCTGAACATAGGTTACGGCGACGGTAATATTACGAATTTCCTCGGGTTCATTCATCAGTTCAATCAGATGAAAACGAATGATTTCATAAGATGAATTACCGGTGAGCAATACACCTTTGGTGAATATACTGCCGGTCATTCTGAAAATATGTTTGGATAACATCTCCCATAAATCAAGCTCATTAATTAACGCGTGCATTTCTGGAACGGTAGTCATCGCCACTTCTGATTCAACCTTCGATTCAATATATAAACCCGCTGATTCCGGTATCGCTCCGCCTATACCGATAATGCCCGGTAACTGTAATGTGCCAAGTAAAACAGGATCGGCACTGTGATGAATGCTGAACCAGCCATTGCGGACGAAATAACAATATGACGTACCGTTTTTGAATAAATCAAAGCGCGTCTGCGCAGGAACTATATTGAATTCCAGATACGGGCTGAGTTTCTCAAACAGTGCAGCCGT